>PPYE01662226.1_pt1 | contig 16298 bp, 14 predicted proteins | sample 1559881 | NCBI WGS metagenome assembly PPYE01 (sample SAMN08240022, study PRJNA423297) | Human gut metagenome, whole genome shotgun sequencing project. | reverse complement strand
ACAATCCGTGACAGATCTCCTGGCAAGCTCATGACAGCATGACAGAGCGAGATCATGACAGCCCAGGAGAGCATTAACAACAAATTCCCAAAATGCTCTCTCTTGTTTTCGTGATAAGATTGTGCTCCTTTCCATGAAAAAGAGCCTCGCACACGATATATTAACATTATATCATGCAGGAAGCTCTTTTTCTATATTTGGTTTCAGAGGCACACATAATCTCCCAGCTATACTTAGTTTACAAATCTTTGCTATTTCAGCAGATTTGCCATTTCCTTCATGTAGAGAGGAATATCCAATGCCTGTGGACAGTGTGCTGTACAGTTTCCGCAGCCAATACAAGCCGTAGGCATTTTTTCTTCGGGTAATACTTTCAAACGGAACAGTCGCCATGCTGCCATATCGCTGTTCCCTAATGCGGCGGCTTCATCGCGATAGTCATTGTAAGCAGACAGGAGCGAAGGTATATCCAATCCTTGCGGGCAATTATCACAGCAATACCGGCAGCCAGTACAGGGAACCTAACGTTTGATTGCGTCCCAGCACATTTGAAAAACGACTTCAAAATCTACATCTGGCAGCATGGATTTTTCCTTTCGCCATTCCTTAAAAATCTGCTGAATAGGGTAATAGCAAAAGCTAATCAGGAGAGCCGGGGAAGTCTGCTTCAAAATCCCCTCCTGTACTCCGCGCTGAAAAATTTTGATTGTATTTTGGTTATACTGTTCAAGTTCTTCAATCATTTTATCTGTCGCCATAGGTGAGTTGCACGCCTGTTCAATGAATAGAAATTCGTCCGTGTATTCTTTCATATAGCGAAGCAGATTCTTACAGAGTTTTCTGACTGCCTCCTGTACATTCTCCTGCGGGCAAATATTCTTGCTGCATTCCTCTATCATTTGCTTTTTCACGTCCAGATAGACTTTGCGGAACATATCCTCCTTGTTTTCGTAGTAGACATAGAGGGTTGCAGCAGATAGCCCGGTCGCTTTCGCTATCTTTGACATAGATATATTGGCAAAACCAATTTCATTGATTAGACCTATGATAGCTTTGGTAATTGCCGCTTTCTTGTTTTCATCTTTCATTCTCATATGGTTATTATAACTGAACGTTCATTTTATTTCAACAGAAAATGTTTGAGGACTTTTAGAAGATTTTGTTATGGAATACTGGGTGCTGTCTATCAGATTCTTGTATCTTGTGGGGTTCACCAAAGCCCTGACACACTCGCAGTATCAGTCCGGTATCCTCTAATTTGTTCAAGAAATGCTTCACGATCATGGTGCTGACCGGGGGCCGCGGCAGGCTTTCGGCAATTATGAAAATGACAACAAAGAAAACAAGGAACTCCCAGCGCAGACCGTGGAAATAAAACTGCCGTTATGGGGATGTGTGTTCTTGCAACGGCAGCTTTCTGTGTCAATATTATTTTTTCTCAATCATATAGGACTGCAAACTCTTTTGGCAGCCATTCTTTTCATAAAATGCTTCGATTCCCGGCTGTGAACCAAAATACAGCATGGTGGGTGTGTTCTCTTTGGCAAATTGGAGAAGTCGGCTTCCAATCCCTTGCTTCTGATACTCCGGAAGTATAAGCAGTTCGGTAATCGTTCCGAAGAAATATCCGTCTGAAAGAATACGCAGGCACCACACAAGTCTTTTCCCATCATAGGCAGTTATATTTCGTGTTTTAGATAAGGCGTTTTTTGTCTTTTCAATGTCATAATCTCCCGGCCATACTTGGTTTACAAATGTAAGAAATACCGAAGCGTCAAGCATTTTATCATCGATTCTGTATTCCATTGTCCTTGTACCTCTCGAATTTCATTGGAGTAAATCTCATTCCATCGGCTAACTGCTCACTATCCATTTCAATAAAATCCCGGAATGACTTAATGCCTTCTTCAGAATAGTCAGGGGCTTCAAATTGTAAAGTTCACCGGATGCGGTCATCGAACTGGCACTTTCTGTGGCAGGGGGAGTGTATTACGGTAACGGTGCCATATTCTGCAGTCGTTTACCGGACAGTGAAAACTTTTATATCTCTTCAAAATAAGACTTCTATTTCAGTAAATCTGCAAGATAAAACTCATTTTTCAGATGTTTCCCTTTCAGTTGCTTATACCGCTTAATCGTATCTACCAACAAATCAATTCGTTCTCCATAATACTCACGGTAAAAAGCCGTACTGTTGTTATATCGGATTCGATTATACATGATATTTTCCTTGCTGAACATTTTAGGAGATGTCCTGGATTTTACTTTTTCAAAATCTGACTCTTTATTTTCTGAAATAATTAGCAGCATCTCCAACTCTGGCTTTGTGCAATATTTTTTTACATCTTTAATTTTTTGTTTGTACTCTCTTGGAATTTTCAGTTCATCGTTTAATTTATCACCGATTCTTAACACGCATACCTCTCCATGGTACAGATTCAGCGCAGCCTTTACAGCGGCATTATTTCCAATCTGCCTCGCATGGTAAGGCACTAAGTTCAATAAATCATCTTCTGTGAAAATCAGTTTATCATGTTCCAATAGCATTCGGATCACTTCAAGTTCATTCGGACCTTCACACATAATCAGATACTTCATCTCATCAGCTCCTTTTTCAATGCCATGAGATCTTCATAGTTCACAGAAGTATCAAAAGCATTATTGTAAAACTGACGGCTCTTTAAAAGCTCCGGCCTAATATTGTAGGTTTCATACATATTATCCAAACGAATCTTTTGATCTGATTTTGCAATCCAAATGTTATCCTGCCGATTAAACAAATCTAAAACTTCACAATAATGTGTAGTGAATATCAGCGTTGCAGATTTTTTATTAACGGTCTTATCCTTAAATAAGCTTATCATGTTTTCCACCAATGTTTTATGGAAATGATTTTCCACTTCATCTATCAAAAGGTCAAAACCATTTTTCAAAGCTGCAACTACAAAAATATAAAGAAGAACACCTTTTGTCGTACCACTGGAAAGCATGTAAAGCAGCTCAGAATCAGAAAACTCTTTTACACAATCCTGGTACAAAAGCCTGTAATGTTTTTCATCTACCATTTCCAGACTCTTAATCTTATCATCAAAAATACGGATCACCTTCATCAGAACCGCCTCAGGTATTTTATAAGTTTTCATTGCTCTGAACATCAGATAATAAGTGTCTGCACCCTCGCCATCACAATTGAAATAAACAGCACGAGTCGCTTTCTTTTTCAGCACAAAAAATACAATAGAAGTATCTTCCGGAAGCTCTCCTAAATCAGTAATCTCTTCAAATCCTTCCTCAGAATAAATTTCTTTTATTTTAGATTTATAGTATTTTTTTCGATAGATATGCTGCTCTGTGAAATTCGCTTTGCTTCCTAAATTCGGATCAGCTTTTAAGATCGTGTTGTATTTGTAAATATAATCCTCATGATAGAAAATCATTTCTAATTTCACATTATCGTAATTATAATGTTTATCTTCCAAACGGAATTCACCGAGAATAGAATAACAGCACTCCATCAGCTCTATTGCAGAGGTTTTACCGGAAGCATTTTTACCGATAAATGCAGCTGTATTAAATACATGCAGCTCCTCTGCAATCTCCTGCAGCTCATATTCCTTATCCTCACTTGTTTTCTTAGACTTCGCCACGAGATCAATTGTAAAATCATCGCAGCAGTTTTTATAGTTTGATGCGCGAACCCTTAACAGCTTCATCAGATGCACCTTCCTTTACTGCTCTCTATCAGCATTATAGCATAAAAAGAGATTAAAACAATATTTTTGTTTTAATCTCTTTAAATATTTCATTTTTCTTTGTTTAAGATATTTTAGAATAAGCATATCTGTATATCTATTTCTGCAAATCAAGACTTGATTCTACAAAAATTGGCATTCTCTACCTAAGTTTTTTCATATACAATTTTGCACTGTTTGAAAATTCAATTACTTTTGCATATAAATCCAAAAAATCTCTGATTCATGAACATATTCTTGCCGTTTTCGGAAATTTCAATTATCAAAATATAAAAAGAACCAGACTCCACATTCAGGGGAAATCCAGTTCTCATTTCTATATTCCCGTTACAATATAGGCCGTGTGGCGGATCCGATTGCATTTTCCCCGTTCTGCCCGCAGATAACCGACGATTCTGCCATCGTCTAAGGCAATACATTAAAAATCTCCGCCATGGATTACATTGCTGAAAATATCTTCTTTTAGTTCCTCCAAGCTGGAGCGGATGGCCCTCTCTCCCGGTTCATACATCATACAGTCAGTTTCTTTATCCAGTACAGTTAAAAAGTTCCAGAAATCCTCCGCCTCTTCTGCCTCAATACTTTTATACTTTATCATACTTCCTCTTTTCTGCGTCATCATCCGGAGATTTCCCGGCTGTGCTTTTTCGGTAATCCGTAGGGGTCTTCCCCTTCTTCTGCTTAAATAAGCGTGAAAAATAAAGTGCATCTTCATAGCCCACAGAACGGGCAATATCACTGACAGGAAGATCCGTCTTTTTCAGCAGAGAACAGGCCTGGCGGATGCGGAAATCCAAAAGGTATTCCTGGGGCGAAAAGCCGGTGATATCTTTAAACAGCCTGTATAAATACGTCCTCTCAATACTCAGGTGGTCGGCAATAACCTGGATATTTACCTTGTGAGCATAATTGTTTTCAATATACTGCAGCGCTTCCTCCACATAAGAAATTTTCTTTTCTCCTGCCGGAACATATTTTCTGGGGAACTTGCTGGCCAGAAGGTAAAGATATTCATACAGGATGCTGTTCATCATCAGATCGCGGTTCTCCGGCAGATTATAAGCTTCGAACATCTTTTCATGGCAGAGGCGGACCCGGTCATCCTTCCCATAATGAAAACACAGATCCTCCAGCAGGGAAGTCCGTTTCAGATACTCTTCGATCTTGATTCCCTGAAATCCGATCCAGGTATAGGTCCACGGATGATATTTGTCTGCTTCATAATAAATCAGGGAATTGGGGCAAATGAGGAAGGCATCCCCTTCTCCCAGATGGTAAATGCGGCCGTTCGCCTTATAGATTCCTTTTCCGCTTAAAATATAGTGGATCAGGTAACCGCTGCGTACCACGGGGCCGTAGCTGTGCGACGGAGCACATTCTTCCCTGCCGCAGGTATAAATCATGGCATCCAGATTTCTGGAAAAATCATTAGAAAAAATATAGTCTTTCATCATCCCTGCAAATCTCCCAACAAAAATATATAGTTATACAACATTTCTCTATGTTATCTTTATTATAAATCAGTAAAATAAGAATCACAAGGACAAATGAAACAGCAGTTGTCCATACCGCGCGGTGAGATAGGCATGTACAGCATTACAAAACGGAATCATTATGGGAGGTATCAAAACATGGATGCGGATAAAAGAAAACGCTACGAAAAAATAGCTGCAGATATCGTGCGTCTGGTCGGGGGACGGGACAACATCATTGGTGTGGCCCACTGCGCCACCCGTCTGCGGCTGGTATTGGAGGATAATGACAAGGCAGATATAAAAGCCATTGAAACTGTTGATCTGGCCAAGGGAGTTTTTGTGGCCGGGGACCAGCTGCAGATTATCTTCGGAGCTGGACTGGTTAACGATGTGTGCCAGGTTCTGGCCGAGTCCATTCATATGGACAGCATGAGTCTGGGCGACTTAAAGACAAAGGCAAATAAACGGATGAATCCCCTTCAGCGGGCAGTAAAGGCATTATCTGACGTATTTATTGAAATTATGCCGGGAATACTGGCAGCAGCCCTTCTCACCGGTATTTCCAGCGTTCTGGGCAATCTGGAATTTGTGGAGAACAATGACACACTCTACGGCATTTCCACGCTGATCAACATTTCTTCAGGAGCAATCTTTGGATTTCTCCCTCTGTGCGTAGCCTACAGTACAGTAAAACGATTTGGCGGAAGGCCTATTATGGGCCTGGTCATGGGCTGCATTATGCTGTCAAACAGCCTGGCCGATGCTTACGCCGCAGCACAGGGAACCGCAGAGATAACTACGCTGCATATCTTCGGGCTTCCGGTAGAACTGGTGGGTTTCCAGGGCGGAATCATCGTTGCCCTGCTGATCGGCATCGTTACAGCCAAGCTGGACCTCTTTTTTGAGAAGAAAGTCCCGGAAGTGATCCGGCTGCTGGTATCTCCTCTTCTTACCACCCTGGTCAGCGCATTCCTTCTGTTTATGATCATCGGCCCGGTAGGGCGCGGCCTGGCTTCCGGCATCACAGCAGCCCTTGTCTGGATGACCCAGAACCTGGGAGCTGCAGGATACGCAGTATTTTCCGGTGTACAGCAGCTGATCGTAATCACCGGCCTGCATCATGTATTTGGAGCGATTGAATCACAGCTTCTGGCAGATACCGGGCGCAATTTCCTTAATCCTCTGATGTCAGTGGCAATCATCGCCCAGGGCGGCGCCGTTTTGGGTTATCTGGCCAGAAACCGGCGGGATGCCCGGGCCAGAGAGCTGTGTATTCCCAGCTTCGTATCGGTTCTCTTCGGCATCACAGAACCTGCTCTGTTCGGTGTAAACCTGCGCTACCGCTATCCCATCATCGGCGGATGTATCGGCGGTGCCATCGGCGGCATCGTGGTGTATGTGACCAATCTTGCTGCCCTGGGCTTCGGCACTACCGTGGTTCCCGGCATCGCACTGGCAGATCCTGCAGGCAATGGATATGTAAATTATATCATTGCTCATGGAATTGCACTGGCGGCAGGTTTCCTCTTTGCCTTCCTGCTGGGCGCTGTGTTTGAGCGCAGACAGACTGCAGATGGATCTGAAAATGCAAAAAAAGTCAGTGAGACTGCCGGACAAACTTCTGCCCAGACTGCAGAACCAGAAAAATTAGCTGCCTTTGCCGACGGTCAGTTCATGGGAATTGAAAAAGTAAACGATCCCACCTTCGCCCAGAAAGTTCTGGGAGACGGCGTGGCTGTGATTCCTTCAGGAAACAAAGTGTATTCTCCGGCAGACGCTGTAGTGGAAATGGTTGCGGATACCTGCCATGCCGTTGCTCTTCGGACAAAGTCCGGACATGGAATTCTTCTTCATGTAGGCATCGACACCGTACAGCTGGGAGGAAAGTATTTTGATGTTCATGTAACGGCCGGACAAACTGTGAAAAAGGGCGACTGTCTTATGGATGTGGACTTTGGAAAAATTGCAGAAGAAGGCTATGATACGTCCATCTGTCTTATTTTTGCTGAGCTGGCAGAGGGATATCATGTGGAACGAGAGCCGGAAGGAACGGTCAAAGCCGGCGATCCCATCGCTGCCATTGCAAAATAAACCATCGTGCGGCGGCAGACTATCAGGGTAAATCCAATATCAGACAGTGAAAGGAATTTTATGGAAAACTTTTTTCAAAAAGTACGGGATGAAGTGAAACGGATGGGAAAAACGGTTGAGGACTGTCCCTTTCGGACCAGATATCATATTATGCCGCCGGTAGGATGGCTCAATGATCCCAATGGACTATGTCAATTTCGGGGAGTATTTCATGCATATTTTCAGTATTCGCCTTTAAATGTACATGGCGGCGGCGGATACTGGGGTCACTGCACCAGCAGTGACCTGCTTCACTGGGATTATCATGAGCCGGTTCTTACCTGGGATATTCCGGAGGACCGGAATGGCGTTTATTCCGGATCCGCCCTTATCGAAGACAACCGGATGTATCTGTTCTACACGGGAAATGTAAAGCTTCCGGGCGATTATGACTACATCGACAAAGGGCGGATCTCCACGCAGCTTTTGGTGGAATCGGAGGACGGACAGCATATGTCCGCCAAGGTAAAACTCCTTGGCATGGAAGATTACCCAAACGGTATCACCCAGCATGTACGGGATCCAAAGGTTTGGAAAGAAGGAAACCGTTATTATATGGTGCTGGGCGCCCGGAAACGGGCCTGGGATGCCTCCGGCGCCCGCCGGGACAAGGGATGTGTTCTGATTTACGTTTCTGAAGATAAACGACTCTGGAAGTTTTTCCGGGAACTGGCTCCAGAAAAAGACTTCGGCTATATGTGGGAATGCCCGGATATGTTCTGCCTGGAAGGCCGTCAGGTACTTTCTTTCTGTCCCCAGGGACTTCCTTCCGAGGCAGAGCGATTCCAGAATCTCTATCAGTCCGGCTACAGCCTGCCTGTCCCCGGCAAAGATCCAGAGGAAACTTTCCGTGAATGGGATATGGGATTCGATTTTTATGCGCCTCAGACCTTTTTGGCTCAGGACGGCAGACGGATACTGATCGGCTGGGCCGGGATGCCCGACACAGAATGCACGCAAAAAAATCTGTCTGTGGAAAATGGCTGGCAGCACTGCCTGACCATTCCCGGAGAGCTTTCGTTTAAGGATGGAAAAATCCGGCGTATGCCGGTCCGGGAGCTTTTTGCACTTCCCTGGCGGGATGCAGAAACGGAAAGAAAATGCTATCACTGGGAAGGCCAGACGGTAAAACTGTCCTGTCACCGCATCTGCAGCGAAGAATTAAGAATCCGCCTGGGCAGCCAGGAGAACGGCATGACCGTCCGTGTCAAAGATGATATGGTTGAACTTTCGTTCCTGGATGAGGCAGGAAAAGCGGCTCTGTGCGGCGGCGGAAGGGGCCGCCGCCTGGGCCGTACCAGAAAAGCGGCAGAAAATTTATTGATTCTCATCGACAGCTCCATTGCGGAAATCTTTGTAAATGATGGAGAGATTGTATTTACTACCCGCTTTTATCTGAATCCCCAAGAACGGGATCTGGAAATCCATGGTCAGTGGAAATGGGAACTGCAGGTTGTGTAAAATGCATCTATGACTGATTGATTTTTCCGCCTGTTTTGTCTATACTGAATACAGCGTCGGTGTACAGGGAGGACATACCTTTCCCCTGCGCATCGACGCCATTATGGCATTTCAAAAAAGAACGATAAAATAAGGAGACGAGGATGAGCATTATCTACGACGAAAAACTTAAGACATTCCATCTTTTCAATGAAAATTTCAGCTACATCATGAAAGTGCTGCCCAACGGGCAGATCGGCAATCTCTACTGCGGCAGAAAAATTTCACCGAAAAAAGACTACTCCTACCTGCTGGAGACGGTTTCCCGGGCCATGGCATCTTATGTCTTTGAAAAGGAGACAACGTTATCCCTGGAACATGTACGCCAGGAGTACGGCGTATACGGTTCCTCAGATTATCGCTTCCCTGCTGTGGAGATCCTTCAGAAAAACGGAAGCCGGATTTCTGATTTTCGCTTCCAGTCCTGCCGGATCCAGCCAGGCAAGCCAAAACTTTCCGGTCTTCCCGCTACTTATACCGAAGATAACAGCGAAGCCGAGACTCTGATCCTGGTTTTAAAAGACCCGGTTACGGAAATCCATCTGGAACTTTTTTATACCCTGTTTTCCGGTGCAGGAATCCTGGCAAGAAGCGCCCGGTTTATAAATCAAGGCAAGGAGCCGGTGCATCTTTTGAAAGCCATGAGTTTCTGCCTGGATCTGCCGGACTGCCAATACGACTGGATCCAGTTTTCCGGAGCCTGGTCCAGGGAGCGTCATCCCCGGCAGCGGCGTCTGGAACAGGGCATCCAATCCGTGGGAAGTATGCGTGGCCACTCTTCTCACGAGCACAACCCATTTATCATTTTAAAGCGTTCCAATGCCGATGAATTTCAAGGGGAAGTCATGGGATTCAGTCTGATTTACAGCGGAAATTTCCTGGCTCAGGCGGAAGTAGACACCCATGATACCACCCGCGTCCTCCTGGGCATTCATCCGGAATGGTTTGACTGGAAGCTGGAACCAGGCGAAGAATTCCAGACTCCGGAGGCGGTGATGGTTTATACGGACCGGGGCATGAATGATATGAGCCAAACCTTCCACAGACTTTACCAGAAACGGCTGGCCAGGGGGTACTGGAGAGACCGGGAGCGTCCCATTCTCATCAATAACTGGGAAGCCACTTATTTTGATTTTAACGAAGAAAAACTTTTGAAATTGGCAAAGACTGCGAAAGAAGCTGGAATCGAGCTTTTCGTCCTGGATGACGGATGGTTTGGGAAACGGTGTTCGGACCAGGCGGGGCTTGGAGACTGGAAAGCCAATCCGGAACGGCTCCCTCAGGGTATCCCGGGGCTGGCAGAAAAAATTGAAAACCTGGGAATGAAATTCGGCCTCTGGTTCGAACCGGAGATGGTGAACAAAGATTCCGACCTTTACCGGGAACATCCGGACTGGATCCTGTCTGTGCCGGAAAGAAACCAGTGTCACGGAAGAAACCAGCATGTCCTGGATTTTTCACGAAAAGAAGTTGTCGACCGGATTTATGAAATGATGGCGGAAATCCTGAAAAGCGGCGCTGTGTCTTATATAAAATGGGATATGAACCGAAGCATTACGGAGTGCTGGTCTCCTGCCCTTCCCGCAGACCGGCAGGGTGAAGTATTCCATCGTTATATCCTGGGCGTATATGATCTGTATGAGCGCCTGACCAGCGAGTTCCCCAAAGTATTATTTGAATCCTGCGCCAGCGGAGGAGCACGCTTTGATCCGGGCATTCTCTACTATGCGCCTCAGGGATGGACCAGCGATGACACGGACGCTGTGGAGAGACTGAAAATCCAATACGGCACTTCCTACTGCTACCCCACAAGCAGCATAGGCGCTCATGTGTCTGCTTCTCCCAATCATCAGGTAAACCGTTCCACACCTCTCTCCACCCGTGCCAATGTGGCATGCTTCGGCACATTTGGCTATGAACTGGATTTAAATCGTATGACAGACCAGGAACTGGCACAGGTAAAGGAACAGGTGGATTTTATGAAGACCTGGCGGAAACTGCTGCAGTTCGGGAAATTTTATCGGCTTGTGAGTCCTTTTGAAGGAAACATCGGCGCCTGGATGACAGTCAGCGAAAACCAGAATGAAGCGATTGTGGGATGGTACCGCATTTTAAATACGCCCAATCCGCCTTACACCCGGCTGCGCCTTGCAGGACTTGATCCGGAACAGCTTTATCAGGTATCTGAGGATGGCGAGGTTCTGGGAGAATTTTACGGGGACGAGCTGATGTATGTGGGGATTATCACCAGTGACGGAAATTTCGGCAGTTCATCCCATGCCAAAAAGTCCCGCTGTGATTTTGAGTCCAGACTTTTTGTGATTACCGGGAAGACCGATTCCGGCAGTGAAAAATAAAAACGCGCATAGGCACTGCGCAGGAAAGGATCTGTTATCATGAAAACGCTCAGGAAAATCTATTTGCAGGACCTTTCAGACCGGATTAAAAATCGCTCTGCCGTTCCTGCCCTACCGCACGCCGAAAGTCGCCGGCAGCGTAAAGGCCCTGCCGAAAATCATTCAGAAGAAAAACTGCCTCTTCTGATGGCAGTTCCCACTACTGCAGGTACGGGAAGCGAGACCACACTGGCCGCAGTAATCACCGATGGGCAGACCCGCCACAAGTATGCCATCAACGATTTTCCACTGATTCCCAGATACGCAGTGCTGGACCCGGGCGTCACTTTAGGCCTTCCGCCTTTTATCACCGCCACGACAGGAATGGATGCGCTTACCCATGCCGTGGAGGCCTATATCGGAAATTCTACTACTTACGGGACCCAAAAAGATGCTCTTCTGGCTGTGAAGCTGATCTTTGAAAACATCGATAAAGCCTATGAGAACGGCCGTGACGCAACTGCCCGCCGTAACATGCTCCATGCGTCTTTTTATGCAGGATGTGCATTCAGCAAATCCTATGTGGGTTACGTCCACGCTATCGCCCACTCTCTGGGCGGAGAATACAATGTCCCCCATGGCCTTGCCAATGCGGTGATTCTGCCTATGATGCTGGAAGCTTACGGAAAGACAATTCATAAAAAGCTGGCTCATCTGGCCATTGCCGCCGGTCTTGCAGAGAAAGATACTCCCTGGGAGGAAGCTGCCGGGCGGTTTATCCAGGCCATTAAAGACATGAAAAAGCGTTTCGGCATCGGCGACCGGATCCCGGAAATACAGCAAAAGGATATCCGCAAACTGGCCCGGTATGCCGACAAGGAAGCAAATCCCCTCTATCCCGTCCCTGTTCTGATGGATGCATCGGAACTGGAGCCGTTTTATTACCGTCTCATGGGAAACAAGAAGGAAATTTTTGACCGGAAAGGAGAGACTGAACATGACGGAACAGGAAATTAAGGACCTGGTAACCAGGCAGAGAAAATATTTTCGAACCGGAGCTACTTTGCCGGTGGGCACGCGGCTTGCTGCTCTTCGCAGACTCTATGCCGCAATTTCCGAAAATGAAAAAGACATTCACGATGCCATCCGGAAAGATCTGGGAAAAAGCAATTTCGAAAGCTATATGTGTGAAACAGGCCTTGTTCTGGAAGAAATCAGCTATATGCTGAAAAACACCGGACGCCTTGCCAGAGAAAAGGGAGTGCGGACACCATTAGCCCAGTTTCATTCCCGGAGTTATCAGAAGCCCTCTCCTTACGGTGTTGTACTAATTATGAGTCCATGGAATTATCCATTCATGCTGACCCTCTCCCCTTTAGTAGACGCATTGGCCGCTGGAAATACTGCAGTGGTAAAGCCCAGCGCATATTCTCCTCATACCAGTGAGGTGATCCGGCGCATCCTGACCCAATGTTTCCCGACACATTATGTGTCTGTCGTTACCGGAGGCAGAGCGGAAAATACCTGTCTTCTGCGGGAGCATTTTGATTATATTTTCTTTACGGGAAGCCAGGCTGTCGGCAAAGAAGTCATGCGGAATGCCGCGGAACACCTGACTCCTGTCACCCTGGAACTGGGCGGAAAGAGTCCCTGCATCGTGGATCACACTGCCAATATCCGCCTTGCAGCAAAGCGGATTGTTTTTGGAAAATATTTAAACTGCGGCCAGACCTGCGTAGCGCCGGATTACGTGTACTGCCATCGTGCGGTAAAGGACAGGCTGGTAAAGGAGATCCAGAAACAGATCCAGAAACAGTACGGCCGACAGCCCCTTAACAATCCGGATTACGGAAAGATCATCAACGAGAAGCATTTTGACCGGCTTCTGGGACTGATGGATGAGAATAAGCTCGTGTACGGCGGAAAGGCAGACCGGAAAAGCCTCCGTATTGAGCCTGCCGTCCTGGACAATGTCACCTTCTCCGATCCGGTTATGCAGGAAGAAATTTTCGGTCCCATTATGCCGATTCTGGTATTTGACCATCTGGATGAGGTGATCCATAAAGTCAATGCCATGCCTCATCCCCTGGCCCTCTACATCTTCACCTCCGATAAAAAAGCGGCGGCAAAGGTACTCTCCCGCTGCGGCTTCGGCGGCGGATGCGTGAATGATACAATCATTCATCTGGCTACTACAGAAATGGGATTCGGCGGATTCGGAGAAAGCGGAATGGGCGCTTACCACGGAAAGACGGGGTTTGACACGTTTACCCATTATAAGAGCATCGTAGATAAAAAGACATGGATTGATCTTCCTATGCGGTATCAGCCTTATCGGAAGATCTGTGAAAAAATGGTAAGGTTTTTCCTGAAATAGCAGCCAAGCAGCGGGAAGGCTTTTTAAAGCTTTCCCGCATTGATTTTTCATCAGCCGAGCCAGTCAACAGTTATTTAATTCCTGAATTTTTTTGCTATACAGAGACAAAATACTCATGGCAAAGCCACAGACTCCCGTACATAAAAACATAACAGCCATACCACTGCCTGCACCATTTCCCACAAGTATTTCCAAAAGAGACACAATATCTGTGTCAGAGCGCATAAAAGGTTCAAATATATAATCAGCTAAGTATCCTCCCAAAAGAATACCTAAGGGAATCGTGCTGTATTGGACAGCATTTCTTACAGCAAATACCCTTCCTTGTATTTTTTCAGGGATTTTTTTGTAGAGTATTACGTTCTGTTCTGCCGTAATAAACGGAATTGGCAAGCTTGCGGCAAAAGCAGCAAATGACCAGAAAAATACATTTCTGCCAATTGCCATTGTCAAATCGCCAAGCAAAAAGGATATTGCGGCAGAAATATAAATCACATTTGCTTTTTTCCTGCTTTCTTTTTTTACAGAAACAAGCAGACCGCCAATGATTCCGCCGATGCCCATACAGGCATTTACAATTCCTAAAACAACATTGTTTGATGAACTTCTTGACAGAATCATAGGAGATAATATATTTTCATAGGTCAGCCGAGAAAAAAAGTTTAACACTGCCATGGTAAGCATGATATGCAAAATCCCCGTTTCATTTTTTAAAAAATGAAATCCAACCCGTATTCCCGCAAATGGAGATGTAAACTTCTCTCTTACGATCTGTTCCGGTATACGGATCAAAAATAGAAGAACACAAAAGGCTGCAGCAAAACTCAGTAAATCAAACAGCAAAATCAGCGGCAGACCACCTACCGAGAAAAGCACAGCTGCCAGCATTGGACTAAATACAACAATCAAATTGCTGGAAAAAGAATTCATTCCGCTTATATTCGCCAGTTTATTCTTTGGTACAATTTTGGCGATTGCCACAGAAGAGGCCGGCTGTTGAAATGCCGTAGTTGTTCCTACAACAGCATTAAAGATATAAATGTGCTCTGCCGAAAGGGTTCCTGTCATTGAAAACGCCAGAATAAGCAGTGAAGCCAGTGCAGCGATACTGTCTGCAGCAAGCATAACCGTTTTTTTACGGTGACTGTCAACAAACGCACCGACAAATATACTGATCAAAATATATGGCACATAGTTGCAAAATGACATGATCGAAACCGAAAGAGCCGAACCTGTCTGCTCATATGTCCATAAAATGAGAGCAAATGCAGTCATGGAACTTCCCAGCTGCGAAATACTTTGACTTACCCATAAAACGATGTATCTTTTTAAACTTTCCATTGAATTTTCTCCAATCTGATTCTTAATTTTTCAGAATAAAATTGTACAAAATCCAATGTCCGGCGAAAATTAACTCTGCACAAATGTCGCCTTATCATCGGATCTTGTACAGAGTTGATTGCTTAAATCAATTATTCTATGACATAAACACAGCATTTTAACACCTCCTTTATGCTGCGTTTTCTATTATGCAACTATTTTCCTGACTGCGTAATTTTCAGCAAGAAGAATATCCTCCAGCAGCAAATAGCAAAGTATAGGGATGACCGCCTGTCAGCAAATTTTACGCAGATTTGACTTTCTTAAGATAGATACAGGCATGCCCAAAGAGTATGCTGTAGTTAGGTCGATTTGCACGTTTGCAAGCACTGCGACCCATTCTGCGTGCTTTTCCGGCGGCACACCGCCATTGAAGGGAAAAGCGCTGTATCTCAAGAACACGAAAGGAGGTCATCTGTGATGCAGGAAGCTTTACTGCTGATGACGGCCGCAGCAGGCATCATGATCTTGATGCTTGCTATCATCCTGCTGGTGCATAAACGGATGCGGCGGGGTGAGATCGTTCAAGCCACGGTGCATCGTGTGGATCTGGAGGATTCCGATGCCAGCGATACGATTGCTGTTACACTAACTTACACCTTTCCCTGGCAGGGTCAGACCCAGGAGATCCGTCAGCGCCCCCGACGGGGGATCCTTCCGCCTATGGAAGGAGAGAGACAGGAGCTGCGCTGGGATCCCATCAGCCGCCGTCTGCGGGAATTGCCCTCCGGCCGTTCTCTGGTGATGCCCATTTTGATTTATGCTTTTGTGCTCTCCGCACTGACATTAGCCGCAGGCTTTGCCGTAGTCTTCATCCGATCAATGGAAGTGACCCGGATATTTCCTGTCTTTGTCCTGGAGGTGATCGGCTTTTTTGCCTTTATTCTCTGGATGGCCAGGCGGCAAAACCGGATCTTTCAGGAACAAATGGAATCCGGTATCCTCCAGCCGGTACGGGCAGAATTTCAGGGATACACCCGCCAGCCCGGCGATGATGATCCCATAGATGTGCCCGTTTACCGCTGCATCTGGAACGGCCGGGCCTATCGCCTGGAAACCGGAAGCGGGCGGCGGCCATACCGGCCCGGCGACGTGGTCATCCTCTACCGGGATCGGCGGGACGGCAGTGTGACGGAAGCACCTAAAAAGTACCACCCGGCACACCGGGCCTTCTGAGCAGGTAGGATGTCTGAGGCGATTCCATTATTATTTTACTTCTACCAGCTCAATCCGGAAATTCAGTTCTTTTCCTGCCATTTCGTGATTTGCGTCAAAGGTAATCGTCTTCTCTTCTTTCGTCACTACCTTAACCGGGAATGGCTGCCCGAACTGATTGTAAAGATAGACC
>PPYE01293775.1_pt1 | contig 16300 bp, 10 predicted proteins | sample 1559881 | NCBI WGS metagenome assembly PPYE01 (sample SAMN08240022, study PRJNA423297) | Human gut metagenome, whole genome shotgun sequencing project. | reverse complement strand
CCTGTCGTCTGCTGTGTCTCCGCGTGGACTTCGATTCCCTGGACTGCCAGGAATCCTGTCATCATTGCGCATATGGTCTTTTTTCTCATCCTGCTTCCTCCCATCTTTTTCTGATCTGCTGATAAAAAATGTCCTCCTCCATTCCCAGAATTTCTGCTGCCTCGTTGAGGTACTGTTCTGCTTTTTCCTGCATGTCGAACTGAAGTGCCAGCTCTGCGGCCCTGAGCAGATTTTTCCGCCGGTTTCCATCCTGTCTGCTGCACAAAAGCCGTTCGTAATAGAGAAAGCTCTCCTGGCACCAGTCCTGTTCTCTTTCCCCATCCCCGGATTTTCCGCCAAGATAGCACGCATCCGCCAGTCTCTGCCAGATAACCGCCTCCCACTGCCCCTCCATATTCTCGCCTGCGGCCTTTTCCAGCACTTCGATTCCTTTCCGCATGGCGTCTGTGTCATTTTCACGCGCCAGTTCTTCGGAAAAACTGAAATACATTCCTGCAACAGCAAGATATCTGCGGCAGCGTTTTTCTTTTTCCGGCTCCTGCTGCGTGTCATCATAAAATTCAGCCAGCAATGGCTCCATCTGCATTTTTTCCCTTGCCGCATCATCCGCCAGACAGTATTCCACAAGTTCCTGCTCCACACGCCCCGCCTGACTGAGATGGTCTGCTTTTAAGAACGCTTCCCGCGCTTTCTGGTAGTTCGGCAGACTGCCTTCTTCCACCGGATTTCCGCAGAACCAGAGATCTCCCTGCTCCTCCCATTCGTCTGCCGCCGGAAACTGCCCCCATGGCATCCTGCTGGCAACTGCAGCCGCTCCTCCTGTCAGAAAAGCAACAACTGTAAAGATCCGCAGAGTCTTCCTGCCTTTTTGCTTTCTTTCCAGCCGCCGCAGTGCCTTTTTGACTTCTCCGGCAGACGCATACCGTTCCTCCGGCTTTTTCTGCATACACTTTTCCATCACCCGCCAGAGTCCTCTTTTCTGCCGCTTTTTCGCATGCTTCGCCATTGCCGCAAGCAGTGCGCCAAGTGCATAAAGATCGGAACGGGCGTCACACTTCCCGTCATACTGCTCCGGCGCTGCATAACCGCGGGTTCCATAACGGACTTCCACACCCGTTTCTTCTGTTCCGGCTGCACCGAAATCCACAAGGTATATTTCACCACGCTCTGTTATCATCACGTTGTCCGGCTTCAGATCCCGGTAGAAAACCGGCGGGTTCTGTGCATGGAGATAACAGAGAATCCCGCTCAGGGCAATTCCCGTTTTCAGAATTTCCCGGCTGGAAAACCGTTCTCCCTTACGCATACGCTGTCCGATAGATTTTCCGTTTACAGCTTCCATCACCAGAAAGCTTTTTGTCCCACTTTCCAGAAGTTCCACCGCACAGGGAATCCCGGGATATGAAAACTTCTGTAAAAGAAACGCTTCCCGGCGCAGTTTTTCCCTGTCACATATACTTACCTTGACTGCATACCGCTTTCCGGATCCAGTTTTCTCTGCAAGATAAACGACAGACGTTGCCCCTCTTCCGAGCACTGACAGCAGGCGATACTTCCCTCCCGGAAGTTCTACTTTTCCAATGATCCCGCCTCCTCTTTTTACGTCAAAGTGTTTGTCAGTCCGATATTCTGTTTTTGTACATGGATATAAATTGAGCCGAATGGCTCTTCGATAGAGTAATATAGAATCGATTTTTCAGGACGAATGTCCAAGCGGATGAAAAATCGTGATGTAAGTATAACACAACAGCCGCCGTTTCTGCAAGAATTACAGAAGCCGACGGCTGCCAAAAAAATCGCCTGTTTTTTATCTATTTTTTCCCTCTTGACGAATCTTACATCCGTTCCGGTGCCGAGAATCCCAGCAGGTCGATGCAGGTCTCAAGTACCTCGCGGACAAGATCCAGCAGTGCCAGGTAAGATGCTTTTCTTGCCTCATCCTGCTCACTTAAGATCTTGGTCTCGTGGTAGAAGTGGTTGAACTCGTTTGCAAGCTCGTAGATATAAGCACAGATCTTATGCGGTGCTTTCTCCTCGAATGCGTTCTCCACAACGCCGTTGAAACGGGATACGGAAAGCATCAGAGCTTTCTCGCTGTCGCTCTTCGGTGCCAGAAGTGCGCCTTTCTTCAGTTCATTTCCCTCTTCTTTATATTTTCCGAGGATGGATTTTGTACGAACGATCGTGTACAGGATGTACGGACCGGTGTTTCCCTCAAAGGAAGTAAATCTCTCAACATCGAATACATAATCTTTCGATGCCTGGTTGGACAGGTCACCGTATTTAATAGCAGACAGTCCGACAATCTGTGCCGTTCCTCTTGCATCCGTATCTTTTACGCTGCGGTTCTCCACGATCTTCTGATACATCTCATCGTTGATCTCGCCGATCAGACGCTCCAGACGCATAACGCCGCCCTCACGGGTCTTGAACGGTTTTCCGTCTTTTCCGTTCATGGTACCAAAGCCGATAAAGGAAAGAACGGTATCATCATTCACCAGTTTTGCTTTTCTTGCACAGCGGAAACACTGTACGAAGTGAAGCTCCTGACGTTTGTCTGCCAGATAGCAGATCTCGTCCGGCTTGTACAGTTTCATACGCTGGATGATGGTTGCCAGGTCTGTCGTATCATACAGAGCTGCTCCATCGGATTTTAAGATCATGCACGGCGGGATCTCTTTTGTGTCTGTCTCTTCTTTGACATCAACAACGAGTGCGCCCTGGTCATAATGTGCATAACCATTGTCTTTCAGGTAATCTACCATGTCCGGAATGTACTCCTGTGCATCGGACTCACCCATCCACAGATCGAAATGAACGTCGAGGTTTCCATAGTTCTTTTTCAGATCGGCAACAGAAACGTTCATAATGTGTTTCCAGATCGCACGATATCCTCTTCTGCCCTGCTGCAGCTCTCTCGTTGCCTCGAGTGCACGTTTCTTATAGTCCTCGTCCTCTTTCGATTTGCCGCTTGCGCAAGGATAAATCTCCTCGAGCTCGCTGATCGTAAACGGTGCTTCCTCCGGGTACTCTCCCGTAAAGGACTCATCAAAATAAACAAGCTCCGGATGGCGCTCCTGCAGCTCGGTGATGATCAGTCCCATCTGCAGACCCCAGTCTCCAAGATGAACGTCACCGATCATGTTGTGCCCCATGAAGCGTCCCATACGCTTGATGCTCTCGCCGATGATCGCGGAACGGAGATGGCCGACGTGAAGCGGTTTTGCCACGTTTGCTCCGCCGTAATCTACGATGATGGTTTTCGGATTTTTTGCTTTTTCTACAGAAAGATCTTCATCGTTCTGCATTTTGGAAAGATAATCTGCCAGAAATTCCGGGTTGATTTTCAGGTTGATGAATCCCGGTTTTACGGCTTCAATTTCACCGATCACGCTGTGATCGGTCACTTTTTCTACAACTGCTTCAGCCAGCTGGATCGGTGCTTTGTGGTATGCTTTTGCAGCTGCCATTGCGCCGTTGCACTGGTATTCGCACAGATCCGGGCGGTTGGAAACGGAAACCCTTGCATAGGACGGGTCCATCTCCGCAGCGGTAAAGGCTTTTACCAGCTCTTCCTGGATAAGATCGATCAGTTTTTTCATAATGTTTCCCTCATTTTCTTCTTTACTGCAGAATCATCTGTTCTGCGTTTTGTTTCCGCGCGCTGCGCCGGGCTTCTTCCTCTTCTTTAATGCCGCTTTTCTGATAACAGTACTGGATGATATCTCTTCTTCGGATGATGCCGATGAAGATTCCCTCGTCATCCACAACCGGAACGAAATTCTGCCGCATGGACATCTCGATCAGGTCCTCGATGTTGCTGTTGATGTTGACGGACTCATAATTCCACCGTTTCGGAACCTGCCAGAGCGGGATATCCTCTGCTTCATGGTAATTCAGCAGATACCGTTCTTTTATGATGCGGAGCAGATCTCCTTCCGTCAGTGTTCCCACGTAGCAGCCCTTTTTGTTCAGTACCGGAACCGCCGTGTATTTATGATATTCGATCTTCTCGATGGCCTGCCGAAGTGAGCAGTCGTCATACAGATAAGCCGTTTCACTTTTCGGTGTGATAAAAAACAAAATATTCATTCGCGTATACTCCTTTTCGTTGGTCATACTCTTGTTTGATTATACCATAAACGAATGTGAAATGTCTTTGAATCTTTCTTATATTTTCATAAACATACCGAATCTGAAACTCGAATGCCTCTTTGCTGCGCCGCAAATTGCGCTTATTTTCCAGTATAACCGACTTTCCGCAAAAAGTAAAGATCTTAAGTTTCATCCGCACACGCCGCACAAAAAATCCGCACGGATCCAGCACCTACGCTGTACCCGCACGGATTTTTCAACTCTTTTTTGTTCTATTCTCTTCGCAGCGCATCGATCGGATTCAGGTTCGCTGCTTTTACCGACGGCAGCAGTCCGAATACGATACCGATCACCATGGAGAAGACCACGGAGAAAATGATCGCCGGAATACTGATCGCCACAGGCGTCTGCGATACCCTCGAAATCACCTGTGCCATGATAATGCCGCCCAGCACGCCGAGCAGTCCGCCGATGCTGGTGAGCACCGCCGCCTCGGTCAGGAACTGGAACAGAATTCTGCGTTTTCTTGCTCCGATCGCCTTTTTCAGGCCGATCTCGCTTGTACGTTCCGTTACAGATACCAGCATAATATTCATAACACCGATACCGCCGACCAGAAGCGAAATGCTCGCGATCCAGATCAGCTGCTGGTTCGTGCTCTGGCCTAACTCCTGCAGACTCTTTGCTTTCTCCAGCAGATCCTCTGCCTGATAGGAAAGAGAATCAGTTGTATTGGTCACGGATTCGTTCATGATATCCGCTGTTGTCTTTCCCACCGTGCTCATATCCTCGGTCGTTTTTGCCATCACAACGGCATTTTCCGGTTCATCATACTGGAATACGATCGGCCAGCAGACATCCGGCATCAGCACCAGCGGATAAGATTCCTGATTGTACGTATAGTAGTCATCTCTGGAATTGATGACCGGCTGGAACGAATCGGCTTTTTTGATCACGCCGATCACCGTGAACGGCTCTCCCATGATCTCGATCGTTTTGCCGACCGGCGACTCATCCGGGAAGAGTGTCAGCACTGCGGTATCGTCGAGGAGGACAACTTTGTGGGTCTTCGAGAAATCGCTCTCCACAAAGCCGCGTCCCTGATAAATCTGATATCCGCACGTCGACAGATAATTTTCATCCACGCCAAGCGCCTTCGCACTGTCCAGTGTTGTGTTTCCTTTTGCGATGCCGCTCACATACGTTCTTTCGGTGTAAAACGATGCATTTTCCACCTGATCCTGCTCGCGGATCCGCTTTTTCTGATCATCGGACAGTTTCGACACGCCGCTTGGCAGTCCGTTGTCCATCCAGTAATCGCCGTCGCCCTGCTTTAAGCTGACGGTCACGTTGTTGTTTCCGGCTCCGATCAGGTTCTGTTTGATCTGCTCATTCGTTCCCTTGATCGTGGAGACAATTGAGATGATCGATGCAATTCCGATGATAATACCCAGCATCGTCAGGAAGGAACGCATTTTGTGTGACCAGATTCCCTGAAAGGAAAGTCTTACATTTTCTAACATAATGCGCCTCCTTAACTGTTGTAATAATCCGATGAACTGGATTCCTTCGTGTCTGCGCCTTCCACCACGGTTTTGCCGTACGGAAATGCAATGTAATCCTCTTCGGAAAGACCGCTCTTCACTTCGTAATAACTGCCCCACAGAAGTTTTCCGGTTACCACATTCTGTTTCTTTAATTTATCATTTTCATCCCGGATATAAACGAATTTCTGTCCGTTTTCCTCGCGGATGAATTCTTTGCTGACGTACAGGCCGTTGCCGTTTTCTACATCGTTTCCGACAGTGATTGCAATCTCGATCCAGTCACCGTTTTCAAAACCTTCTCCGCCTTCCGGGATAATGGCTGTGAACGGATAGAAGGAGGCTGGTGTCTCGCTGTACGACATGTAGCTTGTTGTCGGGTACGGAGAAATCTCGGTTACGGTTGCCGCTGCAAAAGCACCCGAAGACCAAGAAGTCACGTTGAGTTCATCGCCGACTTTTACCTGATCGAGATACGTCTCGCTTAAGTAGCCGCGCACGTACAGACCTTCGTTTCCACTGACCTGGATAAAGGCGCTTCCGTCGTTGGACGGGTTTTCTGCATTTCCAACCTTCTTTACCACACCGCTGATCGTCGCTTTTACGGTCTGGGAATCCAGGGATTTCTGCGTATTTTTGACTTTGAGTTCCTCTTCCTTCTGATCCAGCTTCAGATTACGGATCTGGCTTTCTTTTTCGCTGATGGCTTTTTTCAACTCATCTTTTGTGTAGGTCATCTGGGTATCATCACCGGAAGAAGTATTGTTATTTGCGCTGCTTCCTGTGGATGATGTAAAGAGGGACTGTACCGATGCTTTTTCACCGTAGAATACGGTTTTTGCTGTCGTCTGCACTGCTTCCGGCGCATCTTCGCTCTGCGGTTCCGCTTCCGGTTCTGCCGGGGCTTCGGTCGGCGTCGGCGTTTCCGTCGGAACTGGGGTCTCGCTCGGCACCGGAGTTTCTGTTGGAACCGGCTCTGTGGTCGGAATCGGTGTTGTACTTGGTTCCGGGCTGACGGTCGGCTCTGGAGTTACACTCGGTCCCGGCGTAACGCTCGGGGTCGGAGTTACACTTGGTGTCGGGGTAATCGTTCCTTCTTTTACCGCCACATTTGCAGTGCTGACTGCCATGGAAGTACCCTTGTCATTTTTCGCTGTCACTTCTACTGTATAGATTCCGGCATCCTCTTTTGTGATGTTTTCTTTTGTGTAAGTATCCTTAAAATCTCCGTCGATTGTCTTTCCGTTGTGTTTCCAGACGTATGTGTAAGTGACATCCGTTTCGGTGTTTTCCGTGGAATCGTCTGCCTCACCGCTTCCATTTCCGGCTTCACCCGGCTGTGTCACATCGTCCTCGGACGGACTCTCGGTTCTATCATCCGTTTTATCGTCGGCTTTCTCATCCGCCTTCTCTTCTGTTCCGTCCGCTTTGCTGTCATCACCGGACTCACCAGAATCATCACCCTCGGAAGGCTTCGTATCATCCGGCTTCTCTTCGGTATCTTTCTTCTCATTGATTCCGATTTTCAGCTTCAGCTCGCCGCTCTCTGCCACCTCTGTGTTGGCAAGCGGCGTGGTGATTTTTATTTCCGGTGCATCCGCCGATTCGGATTCTTTCAGACTCAGGACTGCTTCATACGAAGTCTCGTATGCTTTCGCAATCTTCGTTCCATCCTGCTCCCACACGGTTTCCAGCGCCTCTGCGGCTTTGTTTTCCTCATGAATCTCCAGGCGGAACCAGTATCCTTCGCTGCCCTCTTCTTTTTTCGTTCCCTTTTCATCCGCGTATCCTGCCATCTGATTCAGGAATCCGCCTGTCAGGACTGTTCCCGGTGCGCAGAGATAGGTGTATGGGTCTTCCTGCGTTCCTTCTCCTTTGTATGGTTTGGAACCAAATACAAGCTTATTCGTACTGCTGTACAGAACAGCATCCTCGTACGTCGGCTCCGGTTCTGGGGTCGGAATCGGTTCGTCCGGGAAATCCGGATCGATGGGTTCATCTGGAAAATCCGGGAAATCCGGCTCCACCGGATTCAGCGGCGTATCCGATACCGGTTTTGTCTTTTTCAGCTTTTCCAGTTCTTTTTCACTCTGCTGGATTTTCAGCTTTGTCTGTGCAAGCTGTAACTGCTGCGTTTCCAGATCCAGCTCGATCATGCTGGTATCGTATGTCATCAGCGTGTCTCCGGCATTTACCACATCGCCCTCTTTGACGAGAACCTGGGAAATGGTCTGGCTGTCGGAAAGATAGATGTTCTGGGAAGCCGTCGAAGTGATCTGGCCTTCCATGTTCATGCTGTCTCCCCAGTAACCACTCGTAAAGTCACTGACCGGATACACTTTTACGGTCGTCTTCTGCGCCTGGCGGATGCCGTAATAACCGCCGACACTGACACCGCCCACGGCAACTGCGGTCACAACTGCAATCGCGGCTTTCTTTGCTGCTTTTCCTTTTTTCATGTTTCGGCCACCTCCTTCGATTTCATCATTCCGTCGCGGATCTCCACGGTGCGCTGTGCCATCGATGCGATCTCCGCGTCATGTGTAATCATCAAGATGCTGACGCCCTCGTCGTTCAGGCTCTGGAACAGCTCCATGACCTGCTCGCCGGAATGGGAGTCGAGCGCTCCGGTCGGCTCATCAGCCAGCAGAATTTTCGGATGATTGACAATTGCTCTTGCAATCGCCACACGCTGTTTCTGTCCGCCGGAGAGCTGGGTCGGTTTGAAACTCATACGGTCGCCGAGCCCCACCCGCTCGAGGGCAATCGCTGCCCGCTCTCTTCTCTCTTTTTTCGGCACGCCCGCGTACGTCAACGGCAGGCATACATTTTCCATTGCGCTCTGTCTTGCAAGGAGTTGGAAGTTCTGGAAGACAAAGCCGATTTTCTGCAGGCGGATGTCCGACATCTGATTGTCACTGCATTTGCTGATGTCCTGTCCGTCGAGGATCAGCCGTCCGCTCGTCGCCTGGTCGAGGCAGCCGACAATATTCATCAGTGTTGTTTTTCCGGAACCGGAAGGACCCATGATCGCAACGTACTCGCCTTCTTCCATGGAGAAGTTGATGTTTTTCAGAACCGGAACCGGGATTTTGCCCTGCATATATTCTTTACAGATATTCTCTAATTCCAGAATCACGGCTGCACCTCCCCGTCATCTGCTGATCCGGCTTCCTGTGTTTCTGCCGGTTCTGCCTCACCATTGTCGGCGCCGCCGATCACGTTCGTTGTATCTTCCTCACCGCTGTACTCTGCGCCGTCCATGGTATTGTCGACCATGCCGTTTTCATCCTGCGTCATACCATCGTCGACCATTCCATCGTCGTTGTCAAGCATACCGTCATCCTCCATTCCGTCATCCTCGCCGCCGGCCGGATTGCTCTGTCCCAGCGAACCATCGGTACTAACAACGGTCTTCATGCCCTCTTCCAGTCCATCCTCCGGGAAGGTGATGGCATCCTCCTCTTTAAGACCATCAGTGATCTGATATTCCATCATATTTTCATCGTGTGTTCCCAGCGTTACGCTTCGTTTTTCCAGTTTGCCGTTTCCATCATCGGCCCAGACGTAAGGGTTGCTGTCGACATCGTTGATAAAGTAATCGGACAGCCAGATTCCTGTTTTGACTTCCTGCTGGCCGATATCCGGCTCTACGTAAACGTGCTGGCCGAGCATCAGGCCGTTCGTTCCGTCGAGCTGCACATAAAACGGATAGTTGCTTGACTGCGTCATACTGTCTCCTGAACTGCTGTAAACGTTATTGCTTCCTGTCCGTGCATTTTCCCGATCAATCTTTGTCACGGTTCCAGTCCAGGTCTGATTCTCATCTACACGAGAATGCACGATCACCTGGCTTCCTTCGGTAATCGAACCGTCGCTCATATTCTGTTCATTGATCTGGCCTTTTACACGGAAATCTCCCGTTGCAAGAACGGTCAGGAAGGAATTGTCGGAGTTGTCACCGGAGTAAGCGCCGGCGCTGCTGTCATCGTTGTTGATTGATTTTACAACACCTGCGATTTCGCTGATCACGGTCGCATTGGTGATGTTATTGTTTAATTTATCAATCTCCGCCTGTTTTGATTTTCCTTCATATTCTTTTTTCTTTAAATCCAGCTCCGCTTCCTGAATTTCCAGTGTGATGCTTGCCTGCTGGTCTTTTGATGCCTGCTTTTTGTCTTTGTAAAGCTGGTCGATATTGGTATTCATACTTGAAAGTTCATTGTTTATGCGTTCCAGATCCAGCTGCGCCTGCTCGAGGTCACTCTGGAATTTCTCGGTATCGTAGGAGAACAGCGGTGTTCCGACCTGAACCTCCTGACCGACTTCCACATAAACTTCCTTTACCGTTTTCTCGCTGTTTTTCTCTACCTTCCAGGTATTTTCCGACTCCACAACACCGGCATAGCGGTTTTCCATTCCATTTCCGGTTTCCAGATTGGTCAGGGCTTTTACAGTATTGACATAGACGACGTTATCGTCCTCTTTTGTACTGTTTCCAAGGAAATGCCATGTCACTCCCCCTCCGGCTGCCGCCAGCACTGCGACTGCACACACAATCGCGATTACTTTTTTCTTCATACGCTTCCTCCCACTTTTCTATTTTTGCAAAGAATTTTTCAGTTTTCCCAAGTTAGCTCTATCGTATCACATTTTGTTTTTTGTTTTCTTACTTTTTCCTTACTCTTTTTTAAGTAAATACCGGATTTTTTCTGAAAATAGAATTTTGACTTTTCGCATGGCTCTGAAGAGCCCCATCTCGATTCCGCTGCGCTGCATCTCAATGTTGCTTCTCGCCATATGAAATTCCAAGAAAAACTGCTCATTCATGCAAGCATGATTCGCATTTTTTCTTAAAATTTCGCATGGCTCTGAAGAGTTAGCAAAAAAAAGAACAGACAACTCTGCACCTTCACGGAATTGTCTGTTCTGTAAATTTATCTAAGCTTTACTCTTCTGTTGTCTCTTCTTCTGCCTGCGGCTCAACCTCAAGACCAAGCTCTTCCAGCTGTGCTGCGTCAACCGGTGACGGAGCCTCGGTCATCAGACAGGAAGCATCTTTTACTTTCGGGAATGCGATGACGTCGCGGATGCTGTCCTCTTTTGCCATCAGCATAACGAGACGATCCAGTCCGTAAGCCAGTCCGGCGTGAGGCGGAACTCCGTATTTGAATGCATCCAGAAGGAATCCGAAACGCTCATGTGCCTGTGCTTTTGTGAAGCCAAGCATCTCAAACATCTTCTCCTGCACATCGTTCTGGTGGATACGAACACTTCCTCCGCCGATCTCGGTACCGTTCAGGACGATATCGTAAGCTTTTGCACGAACTGCGCCCGGATCGGTGTCCAGAAGCGGCAGATCCTCGTCCATCGGCATGGTGAACGGGTGATGCATTGCGGTGAAACGGTTCTCTTCATCGGACCACTCCAGAAGCGGGAACTCGGTAATCCATACGAAACGGTACTCGTTCTTGTCGAGCAGTCCCATCTGCTCTGCCAGTTCCAGACGAAGTGCGCCAAGAACGTTCCAAACAATCTTGTTGCGGTCTGCTGCGAAGAGAAGAAGGTCTCCAGCCTGTCCGTCCATGGCTTTGATGAGGGCTTCCATCTGCTCCTCTGTCATAAATTTGGAGAAGGAAGATTTCCAGCTTCCATCCTCATGGATTGCAATGTATGCAAGACCTTTTGCACCGTAACCTTTCGCAAACTCAACGAGCTTGTCGATTTTCTTTCTCGGCATTGCGCCCTGTCCCTTTGCGTTAATACCGCGGACAGAACCGCCGTTTTCAAGTGCGCCCTTAAATACAACGAACTCGGTATCTTTTACGGTCTCGGAAACATCAACCAGCTCCATACCGAAACGCAGGTCCGGTTTGTCGGAACCGAAACGGTTCATAGCCTCTTTCCAGGTCATTCTCTGGATCGGGAGCTGTACCTCAACGCCGAGCACCTCTTTGAACAGGTGTGCCAGCAGTCTCTCATTGACATCGATAACATCATCTACATCAACGAAAGCAAGCTCCATATCGATCTGGGTGAACTCCGGCTGACGGTCGGCACGCAGGTCCTCGTCACGGAAACATTTTACGATCTGGATATAACGGTCATAGCCGGAGCACATCAGAAGCTGTTTGAACAGCTGCGGAGACTGCGGCAGTGCGTAGAAGCTGCCTGGATGAACACGGCTCGGTACCAGGTAATCTCTGGCGCCTTCCGGTGTGGATTTCGTCAGCATCGGGGTTTCGATCTCAAGGAAGCCTTCTTTGGACATGAACTCACGGGTGAGCATTGCCACTTTGCTTCTCATGATCAGGTTTCTCTGGATGTCCGGGCGGCGCAGATCCAGGTAACGGTATTTCAGACGGAGCTCTTCTCTCGTCTTGGAATCCTCCTCGATCGGGAACGGCGGGGTTTCTGCCTCGGAAAGAATGCGTAAGGACTCAGCCTTTACTTCGAGCTCTCCTGTTGCCAGATTTTCATTGACAGCACCGGAGCGGGCCATAACTTCACCTTCTACGGCGATGACGAACTCGCTGCGCAGTTTTGCTGCTTTCTCAAAACCTTCCTCACTGATCGGGCCGTTCTCAAAGATAATCTGCATAATACCGCTTCTGTCACGCAGATCGACGAAAATAATTCCGCCTTTATTACGGCTCTTCTGTACCCAGCCCATCAGGGTTACTTTTTTTCCGATATCTGCTTTTGTGACTTCCGCACAGCGGCAGGTTCTCTTCAGGCCTTTCATGGATTCAGCCATTTTCTTGTTCCTCCTATTTGGAACTGCGGACACAAAGAATCTGCATCCGCAGCACATCGTTTTTTCATGCGATTACTATTATTGGATATTCCTTACATTTTGTCAACAAAAAATTCTTCGATCTCAGTGTAGCCCTCGCTGGCAAGCTGCTCTTTCTGGAATTTCTTGTTCTTCTTCATCACGGCAATGTTGATGGCCGTGCCTTCACTTCTCTCTTTTGTCGCCTGCTGAATGATCTTCTGCATTCCCTCTGCCGGCATGTTTTTCTCGATCAGGTACGCTTTTTTCTTCTGTGCGCCCGGGATCTGGTAATCTCTCTCAAGCAGAAGCATAACGATACGCTCAAATCCGATGGAGAATCCGCATGCGCAGGTCTGGTTTCCGGTGAATTTTCCGATCATTTCATCGTAGCGTCCGCCGCCTCCGACAGATCCGCCGTACTCATCCATAGCGATCTCGAAGATCGGTCCGGTGTAGTAGGACATTCCGCGCACCAGAGTCGGATCGAAAGCGATCTTGAATTCTGCGGTCTTCACGGCATTGACACTGTCGATGATGGTCTTCAGGCCGTCTGCGTACTCTTTGTCAAGGAATCCCTCGAGTTTCTCACGGCAGTACTCTACGCCTGCGGTATCCGGGGTGATCTCCTCGAACATTTTCAGGTATTTCTCTACGGACTCTTTTGCAAAGCCGGCTTCCTCGAGCTCTTTGGCAACGCCCTCAAAACCGATTTTATCCATCTTATCGAGGATAATAAATACGGTGTCATAGGACTCCTCCGGGAATCCGCTGTAGGCTGCCATTGCTTTTAAGATACGGCGGTCATTGATACGGATCGTAAAGTTCTTGAAGTCCAGTTTTCCAAGCAGTGTGGTGGTAGCAAGGATCAGCTCAATCTCTGCGAGGTTGGTCGGCTCGCCGAGGATATCGATATCGCACTGCATGAACTGGCGGTATCTTCCTCTCTGCGGACGGTCTGCACGCCATACATTTCCCATCTGAAGTGCTTTGAACGGGGACGGAAGCTCGTTTGCGTTGTTGGAATAGTAACGGCAGAGCGGAACGGTCAGGTCATAACGCAGGCCGCTGTCTACGAGATCGTTTTCTTTCTCAGCGGTCTCGAGTTTCAGCTTCTCTCCTCTTTTTAAGATCTTGAAAATCAGTTTCTCATTCTCGCCGCCCTGTTTGCTGTTCAGGTTTTCGATGTGCTCCACGCATGGGGTCTCCATGGAGGTAAAGCCGAAGGTTCCGTAAGTTTCCTTGATCAGACGGATCACGTAGTCACGGATTGCCATTTCTTTCGGTAAAATATCTTTCATTCCGGTAACCGGTTTCTTTTTTAATGCCATTTTCTGTTTTCTCCTTTATGATTTCCTGGATCAATTCATCGACATCAGAAAGCTCGATCGCTTTCCGGCTGCCGCTGTGGATCACTCTCTGAAATGCCAGGAACATTTTCAGATCGAAATTTTTGACTTCTTCTGTCATAAGCTCCATCGCCTGTTCCCGCGGAAATGCACTCCGGTACGGGCGGTCAGAGGTCAGCGCGCAGTACACATCACAGATGCGTAAGATACGCGCCCCAAACGGAATCTTTTCTCCCGCCAGATTGGCCGGATACCCGGTTCCGTCATAATTTTCATGGTGATACAGAATACTCTCCAGCACAAAATCGGAGTAGCCGCGTCCCTGCAGGAGTTCATAGCCCAGTGTGGAATGGGTCCGCACAAAGCGCATCTCCTCGACGACGAGCGTATCCTGTTCTTCTACGTAATTCTCCAGTACAATCTTTCCGATATCGTGGAGAACGCCCGCTTTTGCAAGCTCATAGCAGATTTCTTTCTCATACCCCAGTTCCCGCGCAAGATCGTAAGCTAAATTGCTCACTTCCATGCCATGGATGAGCTGCTCGGTCAGGGTATAGCGCAGCATGTGAAGCTGCTGACTGGAATTTTCTTTCATTTTGGCAGATACTTCTCCATTCCGATACGCTTTCTCTCGATCATTTCATCGATACGCTCCACGTAGTTTTTCAGATCCTTCACGTTCTCCACCCGCTCAATGCGCTCTCCGTGTTCAAACACGAATTTCGTGGACGCTCCGGCTCCCGCGGCCAGAATGGACTGTTTTTCCTCCATAATGAGGATGTTGTAGATGCCTGCTTTTCCCTCGCGGGAGTAGCCGACATTCTCAAAGTTACCCGCCATATTTTTCTGGCGGTACATGTAATACGGTCCCATCTCCATGCGGTGTGCGCTGTCCATCGTCATTTTCATGATCTCGGCAGAGTTTTCAAACGAGATCTCCTGATATTTGTCTTTGAACAGGTTGAGTCTCGTTGCACGCTTTAACGCAAGGGAATGGACGGTCAGGGAATCCGGATTCAGCGCTTCCACTTTTTCCAACGTATGCGCCACTTTTTCCTTGTCCTCGCCCGGCAGACCGACGATCAGATCCATGTTGATGTTGTCAAATCCAAGTGAACGCGCCATGCGGAACTTCTCCTCGATCTCCTCCACGGTATGGTGGCGTCCGATCAGATCCAGCGTTTCCTGGTTCATGGTCTGTGGATTGATCGAAATACGGGTGACCGGGAATTTGCGGATGGCTTTTAAGACCTCCTCATTGATCGTATCCGGCCGTCCTGCCTCTACGGTGAACTCCTGCACCTGCTCCATCGGGAAGAGCTCTGTCACTTTCGTGAGCAGGCGCTCCATCTGTGCCGCATTCAGCGTGGTCGGCGTACCGCCTCCGATGTAGATCGTATCAAGGGTGTAATCCTTCATGTTCTCACTGATAAAGATCAGTTCTTTGATCAGTGCATCGAGATACGGATCTACCATATGCTCCCAGCGGCTTAACACATGGGAGCCGAAGGAACAGTACAGGCAGATGCTCGGACAGAACGGGATGCCGATGTACAGGCTGTAACCATGTTCGTAGTCGATCGTCTTTAAAATGTCCTTTTCCCGGTTGGCAATCGTGATCGCAAGTGCCGTCTTTTCCGGGCTGGTGTAGTAAGTTTCGCGCATGTATTTCGCAATCTCTACATTTTTTTTACCCTCTTCAAGCATCTTCATCGGAATTTTCGTCGGACGGATGCCGGTGAGATCGCCCCATGGAAGTTCTTTGCCGCTCACTTCGGAAAGCGTGCGGTATACCATCCGTTTCAGGACATTTTTCGTTTCATGGCGGTCTTTTTCATATTCCACCGCCTCACACTGCGAAGCGAGCGTCTCATGTTTCTCGTCTGCAATCGAAAAACAGATCTGATCCGCCTCGTATGTGATCGTATCATAATATGCAAATTCCCCGTCCGGCGCCCCATCCTCTTCGTACCATGAGGTAATCTCACAGCCCGGATAGAATGCCTTGATCAGGGAATACACATCGTATTCAAAATCTTTTCTATTAAAACAAAGGCTGATATTAAGCAAGGGGATTGTACCTCTTTTCATGTTCAATCGTAGTTTCATCGTTGTGGCCCGGATACACGGTCACATCCCCGGGAAGCTCTTTTAACAGGCGCTTGACCGACGCGATCAGCTCTCTGCCGGAGGATGTCGGGAAGTCGTATCTTCCGTAGGACTCGCAGAACAGCGTATCACCGGAAAAAAGTGCTTTCTCTGCCGGAATATAGTAGCAGACACCGCCTGCCGTGTGCCCCGGTGTCGCAAGAACGTGGATTTCAAAATCTGCGAGATGCAGCACATCGCCCTCTTTTACGGTTTTGTCCGCCTGCATTGTGTACGGTTTGCTCCAGAGCCCGGAAAGATTTTCCTTTGGATCCCCCAGCAGGTGCTGCTCTTTTTCATGGACATAGACCGGGATATGGTATTTTTTCCGCAGCGCATCCGCTGCCAGCATATGGTCGAAATGGCCATGGGTCAGCAGAATGGCCTCC
>PPYE01662225.1_pt1 | contig 16303 bp, 11 predicted proteins | sample 1559881 | NCBI WGS metagenome assembly PPYE01 (sample SAMN08240022, study PRJNA423297) | Human gut metagenome, whole genome shotgun sequencing project. | reverse complement strand
AGAGCTTGAAGAACTCATTCTTGCGCTCGCCGCTCCCTATCAGCAGGAACTTGCCATTCTCCAAACCGCTCCTGGTATCAGCAGTGACTTCACTGCTATCGGAATCATTTCCGAAATCGGTACCAATATGGAGGCTTTTCCTTCGGCGAAACACTTATGCTCATGGGCTGGACTTACTCCGACCAACAATGAAAGCGCAGGGAAGAAAAAATCTGTCCGGGTTTCCAAAGCCGGATGCTATATCAAGCCGCTTTTAGTACAGTGCGCAAACGCTGTTGTTAAAAGCTCAAAGCATCCTGAAATGCGTAACCGTTATCTCCGTATCAAAAAGCATCGCGGTCACAAGAAAGCAATCATTGCCATAGCAAGAATGCTTCTTACCGCATTATACCACATGTTAAAGAACGGTGAAAACTATAATGCAGAACTTTACAGGAAATCAGACCAGCCTCCAGTTGATCGTGAAATTACGATAGAACAGGCAATCCTTATCGCAAGAAATCAGGGTTATAAAATCAAGTCAGCAACCGCATAACCTTAACTTTCTCAATATTCAATTTTTAAAGCAGCCACCGAAAGATGGCTTATTTGTTGTGCGATTAAGGGAATGGATACCCTCTACTTCTCATTTTCAATCTTGCTCCTCCATCTTATATCAGTTTGTTTTTAAGATTTTTGAATCCCCATTGCAATTGCTGCGATATCTTTGCTGTACTCATAATCTTCTTCCTGCGCCTGAGGATGAATGGCCAGCAAAGGAATTTCTCTCTCATAAAGGGAGCCATGAGTCCTTACCTGATCGGTTTCCAGTCGTTCTCCGGGGACCTCTCCAAAGGCACAGCCTCTGGCAGCCAGCAAAACATAATCTCCAATTTCATTTTCTGGCAGATGGAACTCCTTAGCAGCTTCCTTATTTGTCATAATTCTTTCAATTTCCGGCGTTTCTTCTGCTGCTTTCAAAAATTCAGAAGCATCCTGGCCTTTTTCCAGGAAAATATAAAGGATACCTCCTTCCTGATAAATATGATTTTCTACATACCGATCTTTTAACGGCGGCAGACAGTACAGGTGAAGGCCTCTGTTATCTGCCATAGTCTGAAAATTGATTAGTCTTGTTTTCTGGTTCATTCCATGGTCCGCAGTGATATAAATTCTTCTTTCCGGATCGATTTCATGAATCTTTGAAATATATTTGTTGGCAAAGGATATCTGCTTTTTGGCTTCTGGTGTTTCTGGGCCATAGTGATGAAATACAAAATCATTGGTAGTACAGTATACAAAATCTGGATTTTCTTTTTCAATACATGCAAGCGCTGCCTTCAGGATCCATTCTGTACTTTCAGGCGACTGTACTTTCGGCGGCATCTCCAGACCCAGACGGTCTAACAGCTCTTTGTCCGGATTCTGAACGCTGATTCCTATATCAGCGCCTTCTCCATAAACGCCTAATACTTTTCCTTTTACTGTAAGCAGAGCAGTTGTTTTTCCTTCTTTTTTGCAGGCCTGAAGAATTGTCTCGGCCTTCATAAATCCTCGTTCTTCAATAAAACCTTCTTCTTTTGTCTCGCGATTATAATAGTAATTGCCTACTACTTTTGTTTCTTCCGGAAAGCGTCCGGATAAAATGCAGGCGTGATTTACATTGGTTACAGATGGTATCGCACTTTTTACTGTTTTTGCAAATCCAAAGGACTCTGCTGCGGCAAATAAATCTGGTGCAGTCTCCCTCGTAAGATATTCTGGTGCACAGCCATCAATTACAACAATTAAAGATTTATCCATTTATTTGTCCTCCTTCAATATGCCCACATTATAACACCTTAAAATACTATTGAAAAATATGAATATAATATTATTATAATAAGTAAATACTTATATATGAGGTGGATTTATGACCATAAGAAATCTTGAAATTTTTGAGGAAGTGTGCCGTTGTATGAATATGAGCAAGGCGGCTCAGAACCTTTTGATCTCCCAATCATCCGTCAGTCAGGTTGTTTCCTCACTGGAAAAGGAATATAACACGATACTGTTTGAACGATTAAACCATACTCTTTACCTGACTGATTCCGGAAAAGAACTGCTCTTTCTCTCTCACCAGGTTTTAAAAACCATCGATCAGCTGGAAAATCGGATGAAAGACAGTGCGTATAAGAAAAAACTAAAGCTGGGAGTCAGCACTACAATCGGAGACTGTCTCATCTATCCACTTTTGGATGACTATGAGAACCAATATGGCAGCATGCCTATTTCCGTAGAAATGGGCAATACAAAATCTATGGAGAAAAAACTTTTAACAGCAAAAATGGATATGGCGATCATACAAAGAACATCCCTTTCTCCTTTTCTCCGGTACATTCCTTTTCTGGAGGATAGAATGGCAGTTGTCTGCTGGAAGGACCATCCCTTTAATGGAAAAACGATATCCCTGGAAGAACTAAAAGGAGAAAACTTGGTGGCCAGAGAAAAGGGAAGCGGAACCCAGATGCTCATTGACAGCATTTTCACAGAACACCGTCTGTCACTGAAAAAAAGCTGGGTATGCATGGGTTCGGATTCTGTAAAAAAAGCTGTCAGCCACAAGGCCGGAATAGCTGTCATCTCTCGTTCCCTGGTGACCGATGAATTAAATCGCGGACTGCTGGGAGAAATTTATATCAACAATCAGGAATTTATCCGCTGGTTTGACCTGGTTTATCATAAGGATAAGATGCAGGACGAAGAATTTAAACGTTTTCTTAAATTCTGTGAGTCACTTGACAGAGAAAACTTAGAAAAGCTTATGGGAAATGGAATGAAAAAGTGAGAATAAAGAATCGTTAACAAATCCGCGTTAGGATCTGAAGGGGGTCTGGAAAATCCGCCTGAAGCCGGAGAAGAGCCGGAGCGTATCCTTTGTTATTGCAGAGGAGATGCTCCGGTTCCACCGGCCGGACGGAAGTTTTGCCAGTGAGCCTATCCAGGCTTTTATGCCTGGCTGCCGCTTAAGGGCCTTTTCTGCTGCCCGCGGGCAGCGCGGACGGAAGCGGCATCTTCCGCCTTTTTATTGACCAGCTCTTTTACCGAAGTCACAACGATGGTTACGCCCAGGATCATCAGCAGCACAGCCACGATCAGCTGAAGGCCTTCCACCATAAATACGCCGGTTCCGGAAGCGAAGGCGCCTGCCAGGGAGATCAGCCGCTGTACCAGGGCGGTGAAGGTAACCACCAGCATGATGACGAAGGGCGGAACCAGGGTTCGCATTTCCCGGCCGGTTACTTTTAAGAATACGCACAGGGTAATCAGCACCAGAGCGCTTAAGAGCTGATTGGCGCTTCCAAACAGGGGCCAGATATTGGAGTAGCCCACCTGGGTCAGGATGTAGCCGAACAGCAGGGTGATGAGGGTGGAGAAGTATTTATTGCAGAAAAGCTTTCTCCATCCTTCGGCCTGTTCCATGTTGTCCACGGAAAACAGCTCCTGGAAGGACATACGGCCGATTCTGGCCACGGAATCCAGGGTAGTGAAGGCCAGGGCGGATACGCACATGGTCATGAAGCTCTGGGCCACATATACGGGGATGCCGAACATCTCCAGGAAACCGGCCACGCCGGAGGAGAAGATCTGGAAGGGCGTTCCCACGGCGGCAGTTCCGTCGGCGCTGGCAGCGGCTCCTGCCACGCACAGGGCGATAACGGCTAAGAGGCTTTCCAGAACCATGGCACCGTAGCCGACCTTTAACATGTCCTTTTCATCGGAGACGGTCTTTGATGAGGTGCCGGAGGAGACCAGACTGTGGAAGCCGGACACGGCACCGCAGGCTACAGTTACAAACAGGATGGGGAAGAGGGTTCCCAGGCTGTCATTGCGGAATCCGGTGAAGGGGCGCAGGTTCATGGCCGGGTGGGCGAATACCAGGCCCAGGACGGCGCCGGCGATCATACCGATAAACATAAAGGTGGACATATAGTCTCTGGGCTGCATCACGAACCACATGGGCAGCACAGCCGCCAGGAAGATATAGATGAAGGCGATGTACACCCACATATCTTTTCCAAGGAATACCGGCAGATTCATGCCGCATACAAAGGCAAGGACGGTGAATACAAGGCCTGCTGCCACTTCCTTCCATCCGGTGAATTTCATCTTTCTCTGGATCAGTCCGAAAACTGCCGCAAAAAGGATAAAGAACAGGGAAATGCTTCCTGCCGCGCCGTTTACGGATGCGCTCTCGGAGAGGGTCTGCACCCCGTCGGTTACGGTGTAGGCATTGAAGGTGTCAGCCACCATGTCAGCGAAGGCGGCCATAACGATCAGGGTGAACAGCCAGCAGAAGCCTAAAAACAGTTTCCGCCCGGTTTTCCCGATGTATTTTTCAATGAGGAGTCCCATGGATTTTCCGTCGTTTTTCACGCTGGCGTAGAGGGCGCCGAAGTCGGTTACGGCGCCGAAGAAGATGCCGCCCAGAATGATCCAGAGAAGCACCGGAAGCCAGCCGAAGGCTGCGGCCTGGATCGCTCCGGTGACCGGCCCCGCGCCGGCGATGGATGAGAACTGATGGGCGAATACGGTCCACCCGTCTGTGGGAACATAATCCTGTCCGTCGTTGTGAAGAACGGCGGGCGTTTTTGCGCTGGGGTCAATCCCCCATTTCTTTGCCAGCCATCTTCCGTACAATGTGTAGGCTGCCACCAGGCATACGGCGGCGATCAGTACGATTACCAGTGTGTTCATGATTTTTCATCCTCCTTAAATAAAGCAAAACTAGATAGGTAAAATCTATATGAAAGGCCGGATGGAAACGGGTTCCTTTGAGGAAAGCGTTTTCTTATGACGGAGACTGGCCTTAATGGTGAGGCCAGGTCTCGATGACGGGAGAGCAGCTTGATTACGCCTGGGAAAACATCAGAAAATAAAAAATCGCCCTCCGACAGATCATTCTGTCAGAAGACGAAGGATAAAATTTTCTCCGCGATACCACTTCTTTTACCGGATATTCCGGTCACTCAGTCCCGTCGTCCGGCCGTGTTTTCTTAATTTCCGGGACCTTTTGCTCCTTATCAGGCGTTCTCTTCCCGGTTCTTTCACTGCCTGCCGGATTAACAGGCTTCCCGGTAACGGGGGAATGCCGGCCGGAACTACTGAAATTTCGCTCCGACTGCTCGCAGGTGATAGCCGCCCTGGCCACGCTGTTTCCTCACACCAGCCGGAAACTCTCTGAAAACATGTCTGCCTGGGAAGTCCTGTCCTGTTCTTCGCATTGTTGTGAATTAAATTTGTTTTTGATTATAGCGCGGAAATTTTAAATGTCAATAATTTTTTTGCATAATTATACCGTTTTGTTCGCATTTTCCATTTTCGGTGCTGTTTCATCGTCTTTTTTAGAAGATATTTTTACTGGACTGCAGCATGATTTTTCTGGTTTCGGTGCAGGATCTGGCGTTGGCAGATTTCCGGACGGGAATAAGAGGAAAAAGGCATTAAAACGCGAAAATTTGGAAAAACAGACTATGTATTGTCCCATAAAGAGCGGAAATTCCGGAAATTTTTCCAACAGCTGCCATAAATTGACGTTTTTCTTGACAGCTGCTGTCACAAACGAGTAAGATAGTATTGTTAATTTCTATATGCTTGGAGGGTGAGGCACATGAAGCCAGTTCATGAAAAACTGAATGAAATCCTGCCGCAGATGATCGAGATGAGTGAAGATATTTACCGTCATCCAGAGCTTGGCTTTAAGGAATTCCGCAGCCGGGAAAAAGTTATTGCTGTTCTGGATGCGGCAGGCATTCCGCATAAGGATGCAGCATATACAGGTATTACCGCATGCCTGGATTCGGGAAAGCCCGGGCCCAATATCGGTCTGATTGCGGAGTTCGATGCAGTTCCCACTCTGGGGCATCCTTATGCACATGAAGGAGACTGGGCGGCTCACACCTGCGGCCATTACGCCCAGCTGGGTGTGATGATGAGTCTGTTCCTTGCCATCAAGGAGTCAGGAATGCTTGACGAATTGTGCGGCAGAGTTACCCTCTTAGTGACTCCCGGAGAGGAATTCTGTGATATGGATTACCGGAAGGGGCTGATTGCAGAAGGAAAGATTCATCATCCTTCCGGAAAGCAGGAGATGATCACTGCCGGTGTGTTTGATGACATAGACATTATGCTTTCCTGTCATGCCATGGGGTTAGATATGGAAAAATACCATGCGGAAATCGGCGCGGGACTGAATGGATTTATCCAGAAGCGGGCAGTTTTTTATGGAAAGGCGGCTCACGCAGGAGCCAATCCGGAGGGCGGAATCAATGCTTTAAATGCGGCGAACCTTGCTATGACGGGAATTAATTTCCTGCGGGAAACCTTTCGGGCAGAGGATGCCATCCGGGTGCATTTTATCATGCAGGAAGGCGGTCAGACTGTAAATACCATTCCTTCCCGGACGCAGCTGGAGATGTATGTCCGGGCAAAGACGGTAAAGGCGATTTTAGAGACCAATGAAAAGGTAAACCGTGCTCTGCGCGCCGGCGCCCTGGCCATTGGCTGTGACCTGGAGATTCAGGATACGCCGGGCTATTTCCCGCTTCATCAGGATGAGAACCTGACGGAGTTAGTGAAGAAGCATATTCTGGACTATATGGGACCGGAGATGATTGCACAGGGCACTCACGGCTTTGCTTCCGGCGATATGGGCGATATTTCTCTGATGTGGCCTACTGTAGAGATCGGTGTAGCCGGATTCTCAGGAACACTTCACGGAAAGGATTTTAAGACGGCAGACCCGGAACAGGCTTACTGTGTTCCGGCCCATTATTTTGCTGACACCATTGCCGACCTTTTAGCAGACGGCGGTGCATCAGCCTGGAAGATCAAGGAGGCATTTCAGCCGGTATTCAGCAAAAAAGACTATCTCGATACTCTTGATAGTTTAAATAAAGCAACTCTATATGAGAAGGAGAAGAATGCATTATGAAGAAAAAAGTTTTATCCAGCGCTATTGTAGTGACTATGGCTGCTTCCATGCTGTTTGGCTGTGCAGGAAGCAATAGCTCCACAGATACGGCAGCCGATACGGAGACATCTGCAGCCGGTGAGGCAGCAGGAGATGCTTCTGAAGAGACGGAGCCTGCTTCCGGCGATCCTCTTAAGGTAACGCTTCTGGTAACCGGTTCTTTCGGTGACAAGGCATTTAACGATTCTGCCCAGGCTGGTATGCAGCGGCTGATGGATGAGATGGGCGATCAGGTAGAAGTTGAAATGATCGAAATGGGCAATGATAAGACCAAATTCGAAGGCTCTATGCTGGATGCCTCTGAGTCCGATGCAGATATTATCATTACCGGACTTTGGGATATGAAGGAGATCACCGAGCAGGTGGCTCAGGAATTCCCGGACAAGCGTTACATTATTTTTGATACAGATGTGGATTACAGCCTGGGAGATTTAAGCAACGTATATTCCATGAGCTATAAGCAGAATGAATGTGCGTTCCTGGCCGGTGTTCTGGCTGCCAGCCTGACCACTTCTGATGTGGAGTATGCCAATGAAGATGCCGTGATCGGCTTTGTAGGAGCCAGAGATACCGCTGTGGTAATCAATGACTCTGCCGTAGGTTATATCCAGGGCGCCCAGTTTGTAAATCCGGATATCAAGGTTATGGTATCTTACGTTGGTTCTTATGTGGATTCTGCTACCGCAAAAGAGCTGGCGCTGACCCAGTATTCTTCCGGTGCTGACTGTGTATTCGTGGCTGCAGGTCCTGCATCCGTAGGTGTAATCGAGGCGGCTGCCGAGAGCCAGAAGTATGTGATCGGCGTGGACTCTGACCAGGCGCTGGCTTACGAAGGACAGGAGGAAGCAAATTACATCGTATCTTCGGCGATTAAGAACGTAGGCGACAGCCTTGTGGATGCTGTTAAGAAGGATATGGCCGGCGAACTGCCTTACGGTGAGTATCAGATCCTGGGTCTGGAAGACGGCGTAGTTGGACTGGCAGATAATGATATTTATCAGTCCATCGTTCCCGAAGATATCCAGACCGCAGTAAATGAAGCAAGAGATCAGATCATCTCCGGAGAGATCGAAGTAAATACTGCTTACGGTATGGATGAGGCAACACTGAGCGGAATTATCAGCAGCGCACAGTAATGATAAAGAATCCTGCTTTGCAGGATTCTTTTTTACGAAGTATCCAGCAAGACGCGCCGGTGACGCGTCTTTTCGGATTAAAATGGAGGATAATTTATGGAGCAGGGAAACGTCCTTGAAGCACGGAATATTACAAAGGTATATCCCGGCGGCGTTGTAGCCAACCACAACGTCAATCTGGAAGTCAGAAAAGGGGAGATCCATGCGCTGGTAGGCGAGAATGGTGCAGGAAAATCCACGCTGATGAAGATGCTTTTCGGCATGCTTGCGCCTACGGAGGGACAGATTTTCGTGGAGGGGAAGGAAGTCCATTTTTCTTCCTCCAGCGATGCCATTGCGGCGGGGCTGGGAATGGTGCACCAGCATTTTATGCAGGTTCCGTCCATGACGGTGGCAGAGAATCTGATCCTTGGGGCGGAGACGGGAAATGCTCTGAAGGTAGACCGGAAGGAAGCTGTCCGGATTACCAGGGAGCTGTCGGACAAATACAATCTTAAGGTAGAGGCGCAGGAGAGAGTGGAGGATATTTCCCTTGCCATGCGCCAGAAGCTGGAAATATTAAAGGCTCTTTACCGGGGGGCCCATATCCTGATCCTGGATGAGCCTACGGCGGTGCTGACGCCCCAGGAGACGGAAGAACTGTTTGAGCAGTTAAAGCTTCTGCGGGAAAACGGTCACACCATTATCTTCATTTCCCATAAGCTGAATGAGGTAAAAGCCCTCTGTAACCGGATGACCATTCTCCGGGACGGAAAGACCATGGGAACTTATGAGATTTCCGCCCTGGATGAACAGGAGATTTCCCGCCTTATGGTGGGGCGTGATGTAAGCCTGGATATTGAGAAGGAGGAAGCTGACTTCGGGGAGAATATTTTCTCTGTGAAGGATCTGGTTTATGTGGACGCATTCGGAAAGACCAGACTGGATCATGTGTCCTTTTCCATCCATCAGGGGCAGATTCTGGGAATTGCAGGAATCGACGGGAACGGCCAGTCTGAGCTGGTGGAGGCCATTGTAGGCACCTTAAAGCAGCAGCACGGGACGATTTCCCTGAAGGGAAAAGACATTTCCCATGCATCGGTGCTGGCCAGACAGGAGGCGGGAATTTCTCATGTGTCGGAGGACCGGTTAAAGTACGGTTCTGCGCCGAAGCTGTCTCTGGAAGACAATACCATTTCCAAAGTATATTATACCGACCGGCTGAAATCCCACGGCTTGATTGACGGGAAAAAGGTCAGTGAATTTACTAACCGGATTCTGAAGGAATTTCTGGTGAAATACGACAATTCGAAGCAGAGCGTAGCGGAGCTGTCCGGCGGAAACGTGCAGAAGCTGATCGTGGGACGGGAGTTTGACTACGAACCGGATCTTCTGATCATGAACCAGCCAACCCGGGGAATCGATGTAGGCGCCATTGAGTTTATCCGGAAAAAGATTGTGGACATGCGGAGCAGAAAGAAGGCGATCCTTCTGGTGTCCGCAGATCTGAGCGAGATCCTTTCCCTGAGCGATACCATTCTGGTGATGCATGAGGGGCGGATCGTGGGATACATTGATGATGTGAAGGGAACGTCGGAGAACGACCTGGGCCTTTATATGCTGGGCGTAAAGGAAGATTCCAAAGAGAGGATAGGAGGTGCGTACTGTGAGTAAGAAGTTTACGATTGTCCGCCTGCTGTGCGCATTTGCTATTGCCATGGCTCTGTCTGTGGGCATTATTCTGGTGGTAAGCAAGGAGCCGGGAACGGCAATCTTTAATCTGTTTTTAGGCCCGCTCCAGTCCAAGCGCCACTTTTTCGAGGTATTTTCCAGCAGCGTCCCCCTGATCTTTACGGGACTTGCCCTGGGACTGGTGTTTAAATCAGGAAACTTTTCCATGATTTCTGACGCCTGTCTCTATATCGGCGGCGTGGTTACTGCCGGCCTGGCGATCGAGACGGCCCTTCCGGCAGGCGTTCATCCGGTAGTCATCATGATTGCCGCAGCCGTGGTGGGCGGAATCATCGGAAGCATTCCGGCACTGTTAAAGGTATATTTCCACACAAATGAGCTGGTAACCTCCCTGATGTTAAACTACGTGTTTTATTATCTGGGAATTTATACGATTACCAAGTTTTTTGCCGACCGTGAGGCCGGGGCCTTTGCCTCCAGGCGGTATGAGGCCAGCGCCTCTCTGCCTACGCTGCTCCAGGGAACGAACTTCCATGCGGGCTATCTGATCGCCATTGCCGTGGTGATCGTCTTATACCTTCTCGTATTTAAGACCAAATTCGGCTACGAGATCCGGGTATCGGGAAGCAATCCCCAGTTCGCCGAATATTCCGGCATGAATACCAGCCGGGTGATCATCCTGACCCAGGTGGTGGCCGGCGCAGTGGCCGGACTGGGCGGTTCTGTGGAACAGATGGCCATGTATCAGCGGTTTAACTGGCAGGATTCCCCGTCCTATGCCTGGGACGGCGTAATCATCGCCATTCTTTCGGGAAACAACCCGAAGATGGTGCCTTTCGCCGCATTTTTCCTGGCTTATATCCGGGTGGGTGCAGACCTGATGTCCCGCCGGTCGGATGTGCAGAATGAGCTGGTATCCATTATTCAGGCGGTACTGATTTTGTTTGTCACGGCAGAGCGCTTTATGGCAGGCTGGAAACAGCGCCAGGAAGCGAAAAAAGCACTTGGCGGGGAGGTGTAGAGAATGGGTGTGCTGCAGGATATTTTAAGAACCTTAAGTCTTCCGGAATTTTACTTTGCCATGTTCCGAAGCGCTACGCCGGTGCTTCTCACCACGCTGGGGGCCATGGTGGCTTCCCGGGCCGGAACCAACAATATTGCCCTTGAGGGAACCATGCTGATTTCCGCCTTTGTGGGCGTGGTGGTAAGTGCCTTTACCCAGAGCGCCTTTATCGGCTTTTTGGGAGCCATATTCTCCGGCTTCGTGGTCAGCAACATACTGGCATACTTTGTGCTGAAATTAAACTCCAATTCCGTTATTTCCGGAATTGCCTTAAATACCTTTGCGTCAGGCGGAACCATCTTCGTCCTGTACCTGATTACCGGAGAAAAGGGAGCTTCCACGTCCCTTCATTCCCTGACGCTGCCCAGCGTGACGATTCCTCTGGTGAAAGATATCCCGGTGATCGGCGCAGTTCTTTCCGGTCATCATGTGCTGACCTATGCCGGACTGATCCTGGTGGCAGTAATCTGGTACATGTTTAAATACACCCGTCTGGGCATGCATATCCGGGCGGTGGGCGAATCGCCGGATGCGGCAGAGTCTGTGGGAATCCCGGTTAAGCGGGTAAAATACATTGCCTTAAGCATCAGCGGCATCCTTACGGGAATGGCGGGCGCCTTCCTTTCCATGGGCTATGTGGGCCTGTTCTCCTCCGGAATGACCGCCGGCCGCGGCTATATCGCCCTGGCTACCCAGGCCATTGCGGCAGGAAATGCGGTGGTGGGCATGCTGGCCTCTCTGCTTTTCGGCTTCTGCCAGAGCATGGCCAATTACCTTCAGTCTTCATCCATTCCGCTGCAGTTTATCCAGCTGATGCCCTATCTGATCATTGTCATCGCCTATACGATTTACTGCTATATGGTGGAGCAGCGGAGAAAGAAGAAGCAGCTTCAGGCTGCGGCAAAGAAGAACGGATAAGGCGGACGGCTGCGGAAGGAAAAGTCTGCCGTCGGCGGAAAGGAGATCAACGTGCAGAAATTAGCGGAATTGCATTTACATCTGGACGGCTCCCTGAGACCGGAGACGGTGTGGGAGCTGGCCGAAGAGCAGCAGATCCGGCTTCCTGCTGCGGATCTGGAGGAGCTGCGATATCAGATGAAGGTGCCGGAGGACTGTCAGAGCCTCCATGAGTGCCTGAAACGCTTTGACCTTCCCCTCCTGGTCCTTCAGGAGGCGGATGCCCTGGAGCGGGTGACCTTTGAGCTGACGGAGGATCTGGCAAAAGAGGGCGTAACCTACGCGGAGATCCGGTTTGCCCCCCAGCAGTCCATGGAGCATGGGCTTACTCAGGATCAGGCAGTGGAAGCCGCCATCCGGGGCGCAAAACGGGGAATGGAAATGTATCCCTCTATCCGGGTGGGCCTGATCCTCTGCTGCATGCGGGGAGAGGATAAGGAGGCGCTGAACCTGGAGACGGTGGAGTCGGTAAGAAAGTATCTGGGAGACGTGGTCTGCGCTGTGGACCTTGCAGGGGCGGAATCCCTGTATCCCACGGAGATCTTTGCGCCGGTCTTTGCCAGGGTGAGGGAGTATGGCCTTCCCATGACCATCCACGCGGGAGAAGCTGCAGGCCCCGACAGCATCCGAACCGCCCTTTCCTACGGAACAAAGCGGATCGGCCATGGAATCTCAGCCATTCAGGATCCTGGACTGGTGGAAGAACTGGTGAAGGAGAAAGTGACTCTGGAAGTATGTGTCACCAGCAATTTCCAGATCCGGTCTGTGCCTTCCATTAAGGAGCATCCCATCCGCCGTCTCTTCGACGCCGGTGTGCGGGTGACGGTGAACTCCGACAATATGACCGTATCTGGGACGAATGTACGGAAAGAACTGGAACTGGTAAAAGAAGTTTTTGGTTTCACCGATGAAGAGGTTAAAAGACTTCAGGAGTATGCCTGGGAAGCCAGATTTCTGCGGTGACGGGCCAGAAAAGATAGCAGAAGATGGAATGTGAAGAATCTGTCTCACCTTTAGAATGGAAAGGCGAGGCAGATTTTTTGACACAATTCATACATTACCTGGATGGAAAATTTTACATTTCCTTAATATACTGAATTTGTCAGCATGTTCAGACGGAAGGATGCGCGGGAAATTTCATCCTCCGTACAGACAAAATGAAAAAGGAAAGAAGGAAATGTGATGAAAAGGAAAAGTGTTGTCTCATGTATTCTGGCAGGAAGCCTGATCCTGGGAGGTACTCAGGTATGGGCTGCTACCCTCCATTACAATGACTCCAGTCTCACCGGAGGTGCCGAGGCCTGGAACCAGTGGACCACGCAGTGGGATTCTGTTGCCAACGATTATACCTATGTATCTCTGACACCGGGAGGCGCGGCATCGGAGTTAAACTTCGCCTGGTACAATGAGGGAAGCGAAGGAACGCCGGTGGTTTATTTCGGCACAGACCCCAATAACCTGCAGGCATACAATGGAACCTATGACCATGTAGATTCCAGCCTGACAAACGGCCGTATTTTCTGCAACAACTATGTGACTGTAACGGGACTGCAGGAGAATACCACATACTACTATTCGGTGAATAAGAGCGGTGTAATCACGGCTCCTCAGGAATACCGGACAGGCAGCTTTTCCAATGTAAATATTCTGTATTTCGGCGATCCCCAGGTAGGTGCATCTACCGGACAGCCTCAGGGAGAGGGAGAGCTGACCAATGATTCCGGCGCAGCCAATACAGCTGCACGCAACGATGGATTTGCCTGGGACCGTACCTTAGACATTGCACTGGCACAGAATCCAAATGTGAATTTTGCAATTTCTGCCGGTGATCAGGTAAATAAGACCGGACAGGCCAAGGAAGAAGAGTATGCAGCTTACCTTTCTGCCAGCGGTTTAAGAAGCCTTCCGGTGGCGACTACCATTGGAAACCATGATTCTCTGAACCCGGATTATTCCTATCATTTCAATAACCCGAACCCCACAGGACTGGGAATGACCCAGGCCGGCGGTGACTATTACTATTCTTACGGCCCCGGACTCTTTATCGTGCTGAATACCAACAATTACAATGTGGCAGAGCATGAGCAGGCAATCCAGAAAGCGATTGAGAATTTCCCCGACACTGCCTGGAGAATCGTTACCATCCATCAGGACATCTATGGTTCTGGACTGGATCATTCTGATACGGACGGCATGATTCTGAGAACGCAGCTGACTCCTATTTTCGATAAGTATGATATCGATGTAGTGTTGCAGGGACATGACCATACTTACAGCCGTTCCAAGATCCTTTACGGAGACGGACAGACTCATAATTCCTATGAATTCCGCCTGAATGAGGCTGGAGATGACTATGACTGGGATAACGCATACAATGTTGCTACCGGAGAGCAGATCGGTCTGTATCCGGAAGAGGGCGATGCAGCCGGACAGGCAGCACTGGATGCATTTGCACAGGACAATCACTGCTATACCATCGAGAGCGCAGGCGAGATGACTGTGACCGATCCTCAGGGAACTCTTTATATGACTGCAAACTCTGCTTCCGGTTCCAAGTATTATGAACTGATCAGCGCACAGCAGGACTACATTGCAAACCGGAGTCAGAACTGGCTGCCCAGCTATTCCATCATTAATCTGACTGCCAATGATTTCAAGATCACCACATATCAGATTACGGACAGCGGATCTGTGGAAACCATTGACAATACCTTTACGATTCATAAGACAGCAGTAAGATAACCGGAGAGTAAACCATCATGCGCCGGCGGGCAGCGTACCAGCTATCCCGCAAAAGTCTGGCGGCGCATTTGGCATCCCTGAATTAACGCCGCCTATCCGGCGGCAGACTATCAGAGTAAGACAGAGAAAAAGGCGCTGCCGTTCTCCGGCAGCGCCAAAAAAGACGGAAAAAGAATAGTAAGGTAATGGAAGCAATATGCAGCAAATAAATCGACGGAGTATAAGATATATTATAACTGCTGTGATCGCGGTCATTTTCGTGATGCTGGTTGTGAGATTAAACGATGTGACCAAGACTCAGCTGGTCAACCGCACCGGTCAGACTTTTGAGACCGGTGTTGTTGTTGAAATTTTACAGGACAATATACAGGAAGACGGAGCCAGAGTGGGCCAGCAGACGGTGGTGGTGGAAATGACCAGCGGGGAGAAGAAAGGCCAGAATCTGGTGACCACGAGCAGTGCCGGATATCTTTTCGGAGCAGCCTGTACAGTGGGAATGCGGGTCATCGTTCTGCAGAGCGTGGCCGGGGATACGGTAGTGACCAGTATCTATTCCATGGACCGGACTGCAGTTGTGCTTGGGTTTGCTGTCTTATATATCCTGGCATTGTGTCTGGTTGGCGGAAAACAGGGTGTAAAGGGAGCAATGGGACTGATTTTTACTTTTGCATCCATTCTCTTTATTTATCTGCCCCTGGTATATCTGGGATATTCGCCCTTCTGGGTTTCTGTGCTGATCTGCGCTCTGACCACAGCGGTCACCATGTATTTTATCGGCGGCGCCACCAGAAAGACCCTGTGTGCCACGGCGGGAACGCTGGCCGGCGTTATCATCGCCGGGGTGACGGCCACTATATTTTCACGGATGTCCGGAATCACCGGATGGAATGTATCGGATATTGAAAGTCTCATGACCCTGTATCAGACCGATGGAATCCAGGTAGGAGGACTGCTGTTTTCCGGCCTTTTAATCAGCGCTCTGGGAGCAGTGATGGATGTGGCTATGTCCATTTCCAGCGCCATGCAGGAGCTTTGTGATCAGCGCCCGGACATCACCCGGCTGGAACTGATGAAGGCCGGCATGCGGGTAGGCAGGGATATGATGGGAACGGATTCCAACACCCTGATCCTGGCATTTGCGGGAACCAGTCTTTCTATGCTGGTGCTGGATTATGCCTATGACCTGCCTTTTCTGCAGATCATCAATTCCAATAACATCGGCATAGCTGTAATGCAGGGGCTTTCCGGAAGTTTCGGCATTGTGTTAAGCGTTCCGGCTACGGTGCTTCTGGCTGCCTGGATCTATACCTGGGAACGGCCGGATCCGGTATAACTTTTCTGGCATTTTTGGTTATTAGGCATATCGGATTATGCCATGAATTGCGGACTCTTCGGAGTCCGTTTTCTGTCTGCGGGCATAGAGAGAAAACCTACTTTGAAAAATCAAGCTTTGAAGTGCAAAAACAAAAAAGCTGCTGCAGAATCTGCAACAGCTTTTATGACCTGTCCGGGAATCGAACCCGGGTTTACGCCGTGAGAGGGCGTCGTCTTGACCGCTTGACCAACAGGCCTTGTGGAATGCTTGATTATAATAGCATATAACTTTCGGTTTGTCCAGTGTTTTTTAAAAAAAAATATAATTTTTGGTAACAGTTCAGCCGTTAGGCTGAACTGTTACGCTGAATCCGGCAGGTTTTTATCTTGGTTTGTCGGGAACATCCTGACAGCAAAGTTTCCTTTAAA
>PPYE01681609.1_pt1 | contig 16307 bp, 12 predicted proteins | sample 1559881 | NCBI WGS metagenome assembly PPYE01 (sample SAMN08240022, study PRJNA423297) | Human gut metagenome, whole genome shotgun sequencing project. | reverse complement strand
ATGCTGCCCTGCTTGAACACCTCGCGCAGGAACATCTCGCACACGGTGGTAGGCAGCTGGTAGATCAGACGAGCAATGCCCAGGTTATCGTAGCGGATGATCTGCTTTTCGGTGTCGAACACCTTGCTCACTTCCATGGCGATCTGTGCTTCCTTAAAGGAGGTAGCCAGATCCTTCACGTTGGCAATGGGGGTGCCAATGCCTACCACGGCCTTGATGTAGTGCTCGCCGGAGAGGGTATCCACAATGCTGGCAGCCAGCTTTTCCATATCGGTGCGGTCGATGCCCTTGCGGATTTCCTTGACCAGCACGGTGTCGGTCTCGCTGATATTGAACACAAAGTCCTTCTGCTTATCGGGGAACAGGCTGCTGACCACATCGTAGGCAGAGATATCGCCGCCGCTGATCACCCGCACGATGAACACCACGCGGGAAACATCGGTGGCAAAGTGCAGTTCCCGTGCCTTAGCGTAGATATCGCCGGGCAGGATGTTGTCCAGCACCACGTTCTTGATAAAGTTGGACTTATCGAACTTTTCGTCGTGGTACTGCTTGATGCTCTGCAGGCTGATGGCCAGTACACCGGCAAACTGCCCTGCAGTCTCGTCGGCGCCCTCCACGAACACGGCATAATCGTTATGCTTGGCGTTGGAGAACTGCTGGTAAGTATAGCCGTCGCGCACAAAGCGGTCGCCTGCGGTCAGACGCTCGGCCATATAGCCCTCGCGCACTTCGCCGATCAGGTTCAGCTCCGAGCAGGAAATGACAGCGCCAGTCTCATCCACAACGCCGACCACCCGATTGATTGCGTCCTTCATCTGGTAGATCACGCTTTGAAATACTCTATTGGCCATAAATGGATACCCCTTTTCCTCGTTTGTGCAAGCCGCGGCGGCATGGGTTGTGATTTTAAACAATTTAGCCGCATTACAATCTATATTTTACACAAAAGAATTTACTTTTGCAACAGATTTCAACAAAAAAAATAATTCTTTCTTGTTGAAATTATCTTTCGGGGCCATTTTTTGCCAAAAAAGTGCCTTTTTGCGTGGTTCTTACCGTTATTTTACCGGTAAATTGTGATACATTTTTGAAAGTCGCGTGAAAAGTGCAGTGTTTTATCTGGTAATTTTTGCCACTTCTTCGTCAGAAAGCTCCCGCCACTGCCCCGGGGCAAGCTGTGCATCCAGTGCAAGGCCGCCAATCGCCTCCCGGTGCAAAGCATTCACCCCGGCACCGTACACACCGAACATCCGTTTGATCTGGTGGTACACCCCCTGCCGCAGCACTACCCGCACGGTGCATCCGTCCGGGGAAAGGGCGGTCACCTCGGCGGGCGAAAGAGCAGTGCCGTCTGCCAGCGTGACCCCCGCCGCAAAGCCGGTGCGCATCTCCTGCGTGAGCGGGGTGTCGATGGTCACGGTGTAGGTCTTGGAAACATGGTGCCGGGGGGACAGAATATCGTGGGCAAAGCCGCCGTCATCGGTCAGCAGCACAAAGCCGGTGCTGGTCTTATCCAGCCGCCCGGCCGGAAACAGCTCCCGCCGGGGGTAGGCGTCCCCTACCAGGTCCACCACGGTGGTGTCCCGTTTATCGGTAGAGGCGCTCACCACCCCCTCGGGCTTATTGAGCATGAGGTAGACGAACTTCTGATAGCGCAGCGGCGCGCCGTCCACCGTCACCGTGTCGTTATCCTTCAGCTGGGTGTCCCCTTTTTTGCACACCGCGCCGTTTACCTGCACGCGCCCCTTTGCCAGCATGGTTTTGGCCTCGCTGCGGGTGCACTGGGCAGTCTCGGCCAGATATTTATCCAAACGCATAAGCGGTTCTCCTTTGTTGATGATGCCCTCAGTGTAACATGACAGACAAAATCGTGCAAGGCACAAACGCAAAAAGGAGAAGCCCGTGGGCTTCTCCTTTTTGCAATTGATCTTGTTATCAGACGCTCAGGGAGGCGTGCTGCTCCACATCCTCGGGGTCAGCATCGAAGATGGGCTGCAGGACGTTGGCGATAAACTCCTCCACCTGCTGGGGTGCACGGCCCACAAAGTTCTCCGGCACAAGCCCCGCCACGATCTCCTCGCGGGTCAGGCCAAAGGCCGGGTCTGCGGCAATGCGGTCCACCATATCGTTGGGCAGACCCTCTTCCTTGACCTGCTTGCCGGCGGCGATGGCGTGCTGGCGCAGGCGCTCGTGCAGCTCCTGACGGTTGCCGCCCTTTTCCACAGCCTGCATCATGATGTTCTCGCTGGCCATGAAGGGCAGCTCGGCCATCAGGCGGCTGCGCACCACCTTGGGGTACACCACCAGACCATCGGTGACGTTGAGCATAATGTTCAGGATGGCATCGGTGGCAAGGAAGCCCTCGGCCATAGCCACGCGCTTGTTGGCGCTGTCGTCCAGCGTGCGCTCAAACCACTGGGTGCCGGTGGTAAAGCTGGGGTTCAGCACATCCACCATCAGGTAGCGGGCAAGGGCGCAGATGCGCTCGCAGCGCATGGGGTTGCGCTTGTAGGGCATAGCGGAGGAACCGATCTGGTTCTTCTCAAAGGGCTCCTCCATCTCCTTGAAGTTTGCCAGCAGGCGCAGGTCGGTGGCAAACTTCATGCAGCTCTGGCCAATACCCGCCAGTGCATTCAGGATAAAGGCATCCACCTTGCGGCTGTAGGTCTGGCCGGACACCGGCACAACGGCCTTGGGGTCAAAGCCCATCTCCTTTGCAATGGAAGCATCCACAGCGCGGATCTTGTCGGCATCGCCCTTGAACAGCTCCATAAAGGAAGCCTGCGTACCGGTGGTGCCCTTGACACCGCGCAGCTGCAGGGTAGCCAGACGATGGTCGATCTCGGCCAGATCCATCACCAGTTCGTTGGCCCACAGGGTAGCACGCTTGCCCACGGTGGTGGGCGGTGTTGTCGCCCACATAGCAGCTGGTGGCACCCAGATGGATGATGCCGGCTGCCTTGGGGCACTGCTGGCCGTAGGCGTAGACATGGCTCATGACGTCGTGGCGCACCAGCTTTTCCCGCTCGATGGCCACTTCGTAGTTGATATCGTCCACATGGGCTTCCAGCTCAGCTACCATATCCGGGGTGATGTTGGTCAGACCCTGATCCATTTCGGCACGAGCCAGCGCCACCCACAGCCGCCGCCAGGTGCGGAACTTGTTGTCGTCCGAGAAGATATACTGCATCTCATCGGAAGCGTAGCGGGTGGAAAAAGGGCTGATATAGCGATCATGCTGTGACATTGGTTGTTTCCTCCTGAAAATAACCCTCTCAGTCTCGCTTTGCTCGCCAGCTCCCCCGAGGTGGGGAGCTATTTCTGCAAACGGAAAAGTTGCTTCTTTCCCAAGAAAAAAGCAACCTTTCCCTCTCCTCTCGTAAGCTCCCCCCTTCGGGGGAGCTGGCAAAGCCGTCAGGCTTTGACTGAGAGGGTTCACCCTTGCGTCTGCGATGACTGAGGGATTTTTCTTCTTATTCTACCATCAAACCTTGAAATAGTCCACGCCGCCCTCAAAGATCGGCTGGTATTTATCGCCTGTGACGTTCTTGTACAGGTACTCGCCGCTGCGCTCCGAGTGACCCATCTTGCCGAACACGCGGCCGTCCGGGCTGGTGATGCCCTCGATAGCCAGCACAGAGCCGTTGGGGTTGAAGCTCTGATCCATGGTGGGCACGCCGGTCAGATCCACATACTGGGTAGCCACCTGACCGTTGCGCAGCATGGTGTCCAGCACCTCCTGCGGAGCCACAAAGCGGCCCTCGCCGTGGCTGATGGCAATGGTGTGCATCTCGCCCACCTCGCACTTGCTGAGCCACGGGCTGCCGGTGGAAGCCACACGGGTGTGCACCAGCATACTCTGGTGACGGCCGATGGTGTTGAAGGTCAGGGTGGGGTCGCAGGCGGTGATGGGGCGGATATCGCCGTAGGGCACCAGACCCAGCTTGATCAGAGCCTGGAAGCCGTTGCAGATGCCCAGCATCAGGCCATCGCGCTGCTGCAGCAGACGGCGCACAGCCTCGGTGACCGCAGGGTTGCGGAAGAAGGAGGCGATGAACTTGGCACTGCCGTCCGGCTCGTCGCCGCCGGAGAAGCCGCCGGGCAGCATGACGATCTGGCTTGCGTCAATGGCCTTGACCAGTGCCTCGCAGCTCTCGGCAACATCGGCGGGGGTCAGATTGCGTACCACCAGAATCTCGGGGTCAGCACCGGCGCGGGCAAAGGCCTTGGCGGTGTCGTACTCGCAGTTGGTGCCGGGGAACACCGGGATGATGACCTTGGGCTTTGCAACACCGATCTTGGGTGCAGCGGGAGCGGTCAGGCTGCCGTTGATCTTTTCCACAGCGGGGCCGGCCTTGCGGTAGGGATACACAGGCTCCAGCTTGCTCTCCCAGATCTCCTGCAGTTCGGCCATATCCAGCTTTTCGCCGCAGGACTCGAAGGTGTACTCCTTGGTAGTCTCGCCCAGCAGCATACCGGCGGGAGAATCAGACACCATTTCCAGAATGATGGAGCCATACATGGGCTCAAACATCTGGTGGGTGGTCATGTCCGCACGCATCTTGAAGCCGATGCGGTTGCCCAGACCCATCTTGAACAGTGCCTCGGCAATGCCGCCGTAGCCCACGGAGCAGGCAGAAGCGACCATGCCTTCTTCGATCATGTTCTCCACGATCTTGTAGTTGGCCTTCAGGGAGAAGAAGTTGGGGCAGCCGGTCTCCGGGTCGATGATGGGACGAACGAGCACCACGGTGCTCTCCGGCTTCTTGAACTCGGTGGAGACTACGCGGCTTGCCTTGCCAATGGCAGTGGCAAAGGACACCAGCGTGGGGGGCACATCCAGCTGCTCAAAGGAGCCGGACATGCTGTCCTTGCCGCCGATGGAAGCAATGCCAAGACCGATCTGCGCATCCAGTGCGCCCAGCAGGGCAGCCAGCGGCTTGCCCCAGCGCTCGGGCTTGTTGCCCAGACGCTCGAAGTACTCCTGGAAGGTCAGGTAAGCGTCCTCGTAGCGGAAGCCGGTGGCAACCAGCTTGGTCACGCTCTCAATAACAGCCATCCGTGCACCCACATACTGGTTGGCGCTCATCAGATAGGGGTTATAGCCCCATGCCATGCCGGAGCAGGTGGAGGTCTCGCCGTCCACCGGCAGCTTTGCTACCATGGCGTTCTGGGGGGTCAGCTGGTATGCACCGCCAAAGGGCATGAGCACGGTGGCTGCACCGATGGTGGAGTCGAACCGCTCGGAAAGGCCCTTCTTGCTGCAGACGTTCAAATCGCCCACCATGGACTTCATCTTCTGGCTGAAGGTCAGGCCTGCCCACTGGGGCTGCCAGACGCTGCCCTTTTCCACATGGACGTTCTGGTGCTTCTCTGCACCGTTGGAGTTCAGGAACTCACGGCTGATGTTCACGATGGAAACGCCGTTCCACACCATGTTCAGGCGCTTTTCCTCGGTGACCTTGGCCACAGGGGTAGCCTCGAGGTTCTCCTCGGTGGCAATGGCGATGAACTTGTCCACATCCTCCGGGGCAAGGGCCACAGCCATGCGCTCCTGGCTCTCGCTGATGGCCAGCTCGGTGCCGTCCAGACCCTCGTACTTCTTGGTGACCTTGTTCAGGTCGATATACAGGCCGTCGGCCAGCTCACCGATGGCAACGGAAACGCCGCCGGCACCAAAGTCGTTGCAGCGCTTGATCATCTTGCAGGCGTCCTCGCGGCGGAACAGGCGCTGCAGCTTGCGCTCGATGGGCGCATTGCCCTTCTGCACCTCCGCACCGCAGTGCTCAAGGCTGTCCAGCTTGTGCGCCTTGGAGGAACCGGTAGCACCGCCGATGCCGTCACGGCCGGTGCGGCCGCCCAGCAGCACGATCACATCGCCGGGAGCGGGGCACTCGCGGCGGACGTGGGAAGCAGGGGTAGCGCCCACAACAGCGCCGATCTCCATGCGCTTTGCCACATAGCCGGGGTGGTAGATCTCGTCCACCTGACCGGTAGCCAGACCGATCTGGTTGCCGTAGGAGGAGTAACCGGCGGCTGCGGTGGTGACCAGCTTGCGCTGGGGCAGCTTGCCGGGCATGGTCTCGCTGACCGGCTTGAGCGGGTCGCCTGCGCCGGTGACACGCATAGCCTGATAGACGTAGCTGCGGCCGGACAGCGGGTCGCGGATAGCACCGCCGATACAGGTGGCAGCACCGCCGAAGGGCTCGATCTCGGTGGGGTGGTTGTGAGTCTCGTTCTTGAACAGGAACAGCCAGTCCTCATCCTTGCCGTTGACGTCACACTTGATCTTGACGGTGCAGGCGTTGATCTCCTCAGACTCGTCCAGATTCTTCAGGATACCCTGCTTCTTCAGCTCCTTGGCACCAATGGTGGCAAGGTCCATCATGCAGCGGGGCTTGTTCTCGCGGCCCAGCTCGGTGCGCATCGCCATGTAGCGGTCAAAGGCCTCCTGCACCACAGCGTCATCGATCTGCACATCGTCCAGAATGGTGCCGAAGGTGGTGTGGCGGCAGTGATCGGACCAGTAGGTGTCGATCATCTTGATCTCGGTGATGGTGGGGTCGCGCTGCTCGGTGCGGAAGTACTCCTGGCAGAACTTGATGTCCCCCAGATCCATGGCCAGACCCTTTTCCTCAATGAACTTGGCAAGACCAGCCTCATCCAGCTGGTTGAAGCCCTCCAGCACTGCCACGGCAGCGGGCACGGGGTAATCCATCTTCAGGGTCTCTTTGGTCTCCAGAGAAGCCTCGCGGGCTTCCACAGGGTTGATGACATACTTTTTGATCTCGGCCACCTGCTCGGGGGTCAGAGCGCCCTCCAGCAGGTAGACACGGGCAGAGCGCACCAGCGGGCGCTCACCCTGACTGATGAGCTGGATGCACTCGGCAGCAGAAGCTGCGCGCTGGTCGAACTGGCCGGGCAGATACTCCACGGCAAAAGACACGCCCTCGGCAGCGGGCAGCTCGGCGTAGGTGTTATCCACCGGCGGCTCGCTGAACACGGTGCTGACGCACTGGTTGAACAGTGCCTCGTCGATGCCTTCCACATCGTAGCGGTTCAGCAGGCGCAGACCGGTCAGGTCCTTGATGCCCAGCAGGCTGGTGAGTTCATTTTTCAGACCGTTGGCCTCGACATCAAAGCCGGGCTTTTTTTCCACATAAATACGATAGACCATTGGGTAGGTTCCCCCTTATGATTCAATTCTTCTGAAGGCGCGCCCTCATCCAGCTCGCCTGCGGCGACTGATGAGGGTGCTTTTCCTAATTACTGCTTCTCTGCCAGCGCTTTCAGGGCACGCAGGCCGATATCGCTGCGCTTGTGCAGCTTTTCAAAGCTGATCTTTTCGGCTGCTTCGTAGGCGTGGCTCAGGGCGTTGGTCAGGCGCGGGCCGGTGGCGGTAACGCCCAGCACGCGACCGCCGTTGGTCACAAGCTGGCCGTCCTCGGTGATGGCAGTGCCGGAGTGGTACACCGTCACGTTCTCCTCGTCGGGCAGCTGACCGTCCACAAGGCCGGAGATGGGCTTGCCCTTCTCATAGGCCACAGGGTAGCCGCCGGAGGCCAGAATCACACAGGCCGCAGCACCATCGGAGAACTTGACCTCCTGCTGTGCCAGCGTGCCGTCGGTGCAGGCCTGCATGATGTGCAGCAGGTCGCTTTCCAGCAACGGCAGCACCACCTGCGTTTCGGGGTCGCCGAAGCGGCAGTTATACTCGATGACCTTGGGGCCGTCCGGGGTGAGCATGAGACCGAAGTACAAACAGCCCTTGAAGGGGCAGCCCTCGGCGTTCATGGCGCGGATGGTAGGCAGGAAGATCTTTTCCATGCACTCCGCAGCCACCTCCGGGGTGTAGTAGGGGTTGGGAGCAATGGTGCCCATGCCACCGGTGTTCAGGCCGGTGTCGTGGTCGTTGGCGCGCTTATGGTCCATGCTGGAGACCATGGGCTTGACCACCTTGCCGTCCGTAAAGCTCAGCACGCTGACCTCCGGCCCGGTGAGGAACTCCTCTACCACCACATGGTTGCCGGATGCGCCGAACTTTTTGTCCAGCATGATCTCCTTGACGCCGTCGGCAGCCTCCTGCTCGTTTTCGCAGATGAGCACGCCCTTGCCCAGTGCAAGGCCGTCCGCCTTGATGACCACCGGGTACTTACCCTCGGCGCGGATGTAATCCATGACCTTTGCGGGGTCATCGAAGGTCTCGTACTTTGCGGTGGGGATGCCGTATTTCTTCATCAGATCCTTGGAGAATACCTTGGAAGCCTCGATGCGGGCAGCGGCCTTGTCCGGGCCAAAGGCGGGGATGCCTGCCTTTGCCAGCGCATCCACCATGCCCAGTGCAAGGGGGTCGTCCTGCGCCACCACAACGTAATCGAACTTTTCTTCCACTGCAAAGCCCACCATGGTATCCACATCGGTGGCCTTGATGTTTTTGCACTTGGCGTCATAGCTGATGCCGCCGTTGCCCGGTGCGCACCAGATCTCGCCGCAGTCGGGGCTCTTTTTCAGTGCCTTGATGATGGCGTGCTCGCGGCCGCCGCCGCCCACTACCAAAATTTTTTCAGCCATATCATTCACCTTCCCGTTTTTGATCTGCCCGCGTATGCGGGCATCCTCTGAAGGCTTCCCCCTCTGGGGGAAGCTGTCTGCGCAGCAGACTGATGAGGGGCAGCTTCCGTACGCCCCCATCCGGCGCTTACGCGCCACCCGTTCCCCGCTCTGTCGCTACCGCGACATCTCTCCCCGGCCGGGGAGAGTCTTTCCCGTCCGGGGGAAGGCTTTTGCTGCGTTGCTCCTGTGCAGAGGAAAATCAGTGATGGAACAGCCGCAGGCCGCAGAAGGCCATGGCGATGCCGTACTTGTTGCAGGTGTCGATGACCTGCTGGTCGCGGATGGAACCGCCGGGCTGCACGATGGCAGTCACGCCGGAGCGGCGGGCGCGCTCGATATTGTCACCGAAGGGGAAGAAAGCGTCCGAACCAAGGCAAACACCGGTCACCTTGCTGAGGTAGGCCTTCTTTTCCTCGGCGGTCAGCGGCTCGGGCTGGCGGGTGAAGGTCTCGGCCCAGACGTCATCGCCGATGACATCCTCCGGGGTATCGCCGATGTAAACATCAATGGCGTTGTCGCGGTTGGGCTTTGCCACATCGTCACGGAAGGGCAGGTTCAGCACCTTGTCCATGTGGCGCAGCTGCCAGTTGTCGGCCTTCTGACCGGCCAGACGGGTGCAGTGGATGCGGCTCTGCTGGCCGGCACCCACGCCGATGGTCTGACCATTATAGGTGTAGCACACGCTGTTGGACTGGGTGTACTTCAGGGTGATGAGGGCAATAATGAGGTCGCGCTTCTGCTCCTCGGTCACATCCTTGTTCTCGGTGACCCAGTTGTTCAGCATGGTGTCTGCGTTGATGACCAGCTCGTTGCGGCCCTGCTCGAAAGTGATGCCGTACACCTGCTTATGCTCGATGGGCGCGGGCTTATAGGCGGGGTCGATGGCGACCACATTGTAGTTGCCCTTCTTTTTGCCGGACAGGATAGCCAGTGCCTCCGGCTCGTAGCCCGGGGCGATGATACCGTCAGAGACTTCGTGCTGGATCAGCTTTGCGGTGGGCACATCGCAGATGTCAGACAGGGCGATCCAGTCGCCGAAGGAGGACATCCGGTCTGCGCCGCGGGCGCGGGCGTAGGCGCAAGCCAGCGGGGAGAGCTCGGTCTCCGGGGCAATGTGGTACATCCGGCGCTCCACCTCGGTCAGGGGCAGACCCAGTGCTGCGCCCGCCGGGGAAACGTGCTTGAAGGAAGCCGCTGCGGGCAGACCGCAGGCGGTTTTCAGTTCCTTGACCAGCTGGATGGAGTTGAGGGCATCCAGAAAGTTGATGTAGCCGGGCTTGCCGTTCAGCACGGTAACAGGCAGGTCGGAGCCATCTTCCATATAAATGCGGCTGGGCTTCTGGTTGGGGTTGCAGCCGTACTTCAGTGCGAGTTCATTCATTGGTGCATCCTCCTTATATCCTAAGGTTTACTCTTATTCTTCCTCGGCGTCAAGCTTTTTGAGCAGTTCCAGCTCCTCGGGCAGCAGCTCCGGCTCCTCGGGGTCGTCAAGGTCGCTGCACACCGGATCATATTTATTAAAGATCATATCGCCGCTCTCGCCGGTGTCCAGGTCGATGACCCGGGCAAACAGGCTCACCTTGTTGTCCACGTTCAGGCTGCTCCACATATCGTGGGCAAAATCACCGATGGTGCGGGGGCAGGCAAAGCGCAAAGGCTCACCTTCAAAGCTGGGGATGGGGTTGCCGTTGTGCTTGTAGGTGCTGATGAAGTGGCCCTCGCCTGCAACGGGCTGGGGATAATCAAAGAAATAGCGCTGCACGCTGTCACCGTTGCCGTCGGCAGACTTGAGGATGCTCATCTGGTAGCTGCCGTCAGCGTACACCACAGCGGAGATGCGGGGGGTGTAGTTGGGGCCGTCCGGCTCAAAGGTGCGGGTGCGCAGGGCGTCGGCAAAACTCTTGCCCTGACTCATCAGGTCGTAGATGGTATCGGTCTGGTCGCCGTTGGTCACGATGTGGGTCTTGCCAAGGGTCAGCACCGGGTTATAAATGATCAGGCTGGGATCTTCCAGCTTTGCGGGGTCGGCTGCAACGGTGCAGATGCCGCCGCGCTCGGGCACAGGGTCAAACACGCGGTTGCGGCTGTTCTCGCTGCGGCCCATGATAAAGTAGCCGATAAACATCTGCCGTCCGTCCGGTGCCATTGCCACAGCAATGCCGCGGCCGGGGTACTCGTTGGAGGCCAGATACTCGTTCAGGTTGATCTTTTCCATTGTTGTTCTCCTATTCAGACCCTCTCAGGCTCGCATTCGCTCGCCAGCTATTCCCCTTTTTGGCTTCGCCATCTTCCCCCGATCGGGGGAAGTCTGTCCACTCGGGGGGAGCTTTTTTCTGCGTTACCATCAGATGTGTAAAACCTCCACCTTCGGGGAAGGTGGCAGTGCGTCAGCACTGACGGAGAGGGTTCTTTTACTCCACTTCACCGTTACAGATCATAGCCACCGCTTTGGGCAGCAGCTTCCATTCCGCCTGCTCCATCACCCGTTTTTGCAACACCTCGGGGGTGTCGCCGGGCAGGATGTCCACGGCCTTCTGCAGCAGGATAGGCCCGCCGTCGCACTCCTCGTTGACAAAGTGGACAGTAGCGCCGGTCACCTTGCAGCCTCGGGCCAATGCAGCCTCGTGGGGACGCAGGCCGTACATTCCCGGCCCGCAGAAGGAAGGAATCAGCGCAGGGTGCACGTTCAGGATACGGCGCGGATAGGCCGCAATGACGCTGGGGCCCAGCACGGACAGAAAGCCCGCCAGCACCACCAGATCAATCTTGTGCGCCCGCAGTGTTTCCAACAGTGCAGCATCAAATTCCTCGCTGGCGGCGTAGTTCTTGCGGCGCACCACACAGCCCTCCACACCCGCCTTTGCGGCGCGTTCCAGCGCAAAGACACCGGGCTTGGAGGCCACTACCAGCGTAATTTTACCATTGGGGTTCTCTCCCCGGGCCTCGCTGTCCAGCAGCGCCTGCAGATTGGTGCCGCCGCCGGACACTAACACGGCAATGTTCAGCACAGCTCCACGCCCTCACCTTCTGCGATGACGCCCAGACGGTAAGCCTCCGGCTCGCCGTTGGCGTGCAGGATCTCCAGTGCCTTATCAGCCTGCTCGGCGGGCACGGTGAGCACCATGCCCACGCCCATGTTGAAGGTGTTGAACATATCGTGCTCGGAGATGCCGCCCACCTTCTGCATCAGGTGGAACAGGGCGGGGGTGCGCACATCTGCCTTGTTGATGCGGGCGCAGCAGCCCTTTTTCAGGCTGCGGGGGATATTCTCGTAGAAGCCGCCGCCGGTGATGTGGGAGATGCCCTTGACCTGCACCTCTTCCAGCACTTTCAGCACGGGCTTGACGTAGATCTTGGTGGGAGCCAGCAGCGCCTCGCCAAGGGTCTTGCCGCCCAGCTCGGCGGGGGTGGAGAACAGCACATCGGGGTCGGCGTCGATGTTGAACACCTTGCGCACCAGCGAGAAGCCGTTGGAGTGCACACCGGTGGAGGGCAGGGCGAGGATCACGTCACCGGCTGCCATGGTCTCGTTGCTCAGGATCTTCTCCTTGTCCACAACGCCCACGGTGAAACCGGCCAGATCGTACTCATCCTCCGGCATCATGCCCGGGTGCTCGGCAGTCTCGCCGCCCACCAGAGCGCAATCGGCCTGCACACAGCCCTCGGCCACGCCCTTGACGATGTTGGCGATCTTTTCCGGCACGTTGCGGCCGCAGGCGATGTAATCCAGGAACACCAGCGGCTTTGCACCGGCGCAGATGACATCGTTGACGCACATGGCCACGCAGTCAATACCGATGGTATCGTGCTTGTCCATGATCATGGCCACCTTCAGCTTGGTGCCCACACCATCGGTGCCGGAGATCAGCACCGGGTGCTTATAGCCGGTGCAGTCCAGCTCAAACAGGCCGCCAAAGCCGCCCAAGCCGCCGATGCAGTGCTCGTTCATGGTACGGGCGACATACTGCTTCATCAGCTCCACAGAGCGGTAACCGGCGGTAATGTCCACGCCTGCTGCGGCGTAGCTTTCAGAATAGCTCTTTTCCATGTTCTTACTCTCCTAACTTTTTGGCGTCCTTGGGACGGTCGTTCAGGTGACGGTCGTGAATATCGGTAGAAAGCACACTTTCCGGCTCTACGGCATACTCGCCGGTAAAGCAGGCAGTGCAGAAACCGCATTTTGCGTTTTTGGCAAGCTGGACAACGTGCTCGTTGGAAAGGTAGCCCAGCGTATCGGCGCCGATGACCTCGTTGATCTGCTCCAGCGTGCGGCCGGTGGCCACCAGCAGCTTCTGGTCCGGGATATCGGTGCCGAAGTAGCACGGATACTTGAAGGGAGGCGCCGAGACCATAAAGTGCACCTCGGCAGCACCGGCATCCCGCAGCAGCTTGATGATGCGGGCAGAGGTGGTGCCGCGCACGATGGAGTCATCCACCAGCACCACGCGCTTGCCCTTGACGGTGCTGGACACCACGTTCAGCTTGATGCGCACGCTGTTCTCGCGCTGCTTCTGGCTGCCCTGAATGAAGGTGCGGCCGATGTATTTGTTTTTGATAAAGCCGATGCCGTAGGGGATGCCGCTCTCCTGCGAGTAGCCCAGTGCTGCATCCAAGCCGGAATCCGGCACGCCGATGACCACATCGGCCTCCACGGGGTGCTCCTGTGCAAGGAAGCGGCCTGCCTGCTTGCGGGCCTCGTGCACCGAGCTGCCCTCGATGACGCTGTCCGGGCGGGCGAAGTAGATGAACTCAAACACGCACATCTGGGTGTCCGGGCGGCCGCAGTGATCCTTGATGCTGCGCAGCTCGCCGGTCTTGGTATCCACCACTACGATCTCGCCGGGCTCCACATCCCGCAGCAGAGAAGCGCCGGTGGCATCCAGTGCGCAGCTCTCGCTGGCAAAGACGTAGCCGCCGCCGGGCAGGGTGCCGATGCACAGGGGACGGTAGCCCCGGGGGTCGCGCACCGCAATGAGCTTGGTGGCAGACATGATCACAAGGCTGTATGCGCCCTCCAGCACGTCCATGGTCTTGCTGATGGCAGTCTCGATACTGCCCATGCGCAGACGGTTGCGGGTGATGAGGTAGCAGATGACCTCGGTATCTGAGGAGCCGTGGAAGATGGCGCCCTCGTTTTCCAGCTGGCGGCGCAGCTCCACAGCGTTGGTCAGGTTGCCGTTGTGGCACAGCGCCATGGTGCCGCGGCCATGCCGGACGATCATGGGCTGGGCGTTGGCGCGGACGCGGGTGCCGGCGGTGGCGTAGCGCACATGGCCGGTGGCCATGTGTGCCGTGGTAGTGGACAGGCTTGCCAGCACCTCCGGGGTGAACACCTCGTTTACAAGACCCAGATCCCGGTGGCCGGTGATCACACCGTCATCGTTGACGGCAATACCGCAGCTCTCCTGCCCGCGGTGCTGCAGCGCATACAGGGCCGAATAAGCCGCTGCGGCTACATCCTCGGTACCGGCACGGTCGTAGATGCCGAAAACGCCGCACTCCTCATGCAGCGGATATGCAAAATCAGACATTGGTTCTCCTTTACAGCTCGTTCAGTTCGTTCTGCAGCTTTTCTTCCTTGGCTGCGATCTGCTGTGCCATGGCTACGCGCTCAGCCTCCAGCTTTTCCGCCAGTGCGTCATCGTTCAGCGCCAGGATCTCAGCAGCCAGCCATGCGGCGTTCTTGGCACCGTTCAGCGCCACGGTTGCCACCGGGATGCCGCTGGGCATCTGCACGGTAGCCAGCAGCGCGTCCAGACCGTCCATCGCACCGCCCTTCATGGGGATGCCGATGACCGGCAGGGTGGTGTTGGCGGCAAAAGCGCCTGCCAGATGGGCTGCCATGCCTGCTGCGCACAGGATGACGCCAAAGCCGTTGGCCTTTGCGCTTTTTGCAAAGGCTGCTGCCTCGGCGGGGGTGCGGTGCGCCGAAAGGATGTGCGCCTCAAAGGGGATGTCCAGCGCCTTCAGCTGGGCGCAGGCACCCTTGACCACCGGCCAATCGCTGTCCGAACCCATGATCACTGCCACTTTACGAACCATTTTCCAAAGCCTCTCTTTCTCAACTGTCCAACAAGACCGACAAACAAAAAAGGCTGCGGTACACCTGTACCACGGCCTTTATTTCCTGTTTTTCTGTCCGCGCATTTTGCACAAGGTTGCACCATGCCCCTGATTGCAGTGAATGTGACCCCATTCCATGCGACCCGGCACCAGCAGCATCATTGAAGTTTCCCTCCGCAGTTTCCTGTGCAAGCGTTTTTTCAGGCGGCGATGCAAGCCCGTTTTTTGGGGCATCGTCCCTGTACTAGATACAGTTTACGGCAAAAAAACCGCTTTGCAAAGAGCGTTTGGGCAAATTCTCCCTTGTGTTCCCATGCCGTCAAAAAACTTTCGAAAGTTTTGTGCAGTTTCGCCATCCTTTTTCTTTTTAAGTATGACTTATGCAGCAAGTATATTTTATGTAAAGGCTGTGTTGATGTATCCCAGATATCGCGCCGGATTTTTAAAAAATGATCTTTGCGGTGGCGGCGCGTGCAGCGCGGATCAGATCCGCCGGGGCGCAGCACACCTGCGTACCGATGCGCCCGCCGGAAACGTAGACCTTCTGCTGGGTCAGCACGCTTTCGTCAAAGACGGTGCGGTACTGCTTTTTCATGCCCACCGGGCTGCAGCCGCCCCGCACATAACCGGTGACCTTGTTGATATCCGCCACATGGATCATCGCCACGCTCTTTTCGCCCACGCTGCGGGCTGCGGCCTTTAAGTCCAGCTCTGCCGCCACCGGAATGACGAACACAAAATAGTTTTTGCTGCTGCCCTGCGTTACCAGTGTCTTATATACGCAGGCGGGGTCCTCACCTATGCTGGCAGCTACGGTCACGCCGTCCACCGCCACCCCCTCCTCGTGGGGGTACTCGTGGGCGGTATAGGCCACCTTTTCCCGTTCCAGAATGCGCATTGCGTTGGTTTTAGCTTCTTTTCCCATTGTTATTCCCTCTTTGATTCTATTGAACCCTCTCAGGCCGCTTCGCGTCCAGCTCCCCCGAAAGGGGGAGCTTATGCGCGGTAACCGGCAGATTCTCTTTCCCTGGGAAGTAATACCCCATGGAAAGCAGTAAAAAGTTCGACCTTTGGGTGCGCAGTCATTGCACAACAATGACTGCACGGGTTCTTTTTTTTTATTCTACCACTTTTTCTGAAAAAATTCAAAATTTCTCTTGACTTCAGTTTCATGAAGTGATATCATAGCGTCACGCACTTCAGAATACTGAAGTTTGACACTGCAAGCTGCGGCAAAGGAGCCGGTCTCCCTCGCCGTTTCACAGGATAGAAAAAGGCAAAGGAGACAAAGCACTATGATTATCGTACTCAAACAGGATGCCCCCGACGTACAGGTGCGCGAGTTCTGCCACGAGCTGGAGGATATGGGTCTGCAGATCAACGATTCCAAGGGCAGCGACACCCATATTCTGGGTCTGATCGGCGACACCAAGGCCATTGCGGAAAGCTGGGTTCTGGCAAACCCGGTGGTGGAGACCTGCCGCCGCGTGTCCGAGCCCTACAAAAAGGCCAACCGCAAGTTCCACCCGGATGACAGCGTTATCGACGTAGAGGGCGTCAAGATCGGCGGCGGCAACTTTGCGGTCATCGCAGGGCCGTGCAGCATTGAGAGCGAGGAGCAGATCACC
>PPYE01047339.1_pt1 | contig 16310 bp, 9 predicted proteins | sample 1559881 | NCBI WGS metagenome assembly PPYE01 (sample SAMN08240022, study PRJNA423297) | Human gut metagenome, whole genome shotgun sequencing project. | reverse complement strand
CTAAAAATACGAGGCTTCAGGAATACTTTTATAAAAACACTAAAAACAAATCAGGAGGACGATTATGAGAAGAAAGGTGACAAAAGCAGCAGCGCTTTTATCAGCAGTACTGATGGCTAGCAGTTCTGTACCGTATGGTGTGTTAATACCTTACAATGTATTGGCAGAAGAAGTAAGTGCAGATGCCGGAGCAGCAGTACAGGAGGAAACAGCAGCAACTGTAGGCAGCGTAACCAACATTAAGACATGGGACGCAGCAGGCTTACTGGCAGCAGCAACAACAGAGGATAATGGCTTATCCTTAAAGGGTGACGGCTGGACAACTGGAACAGATACAGCCGGAGCAGAAGCATTTGGAACAGGAGATTATGTAAAGGCAGGAGGTGTAAAGCCGACACCAAACAACGGTGCTATTCCGACAGCAGGCTGCTATTTACAGTATACAGCGACAGAAAGCGGTAAGCTGACAATTATGGAAAAGACACAGAAGACTAATAAGAGCTTCTATGTTGTAGATTCAGACGGTGTTGTAAAAGACACAAAGACATCAGGTTCAGCAAGTACATACGATACCATTACAATTGATGTAGAAGAAGGCAAGACCTATTATGCATATATGTCAGGTTCAACAGCCAACATTTTCCAGGTTGTATATACACCGACACAGGTTGTAAGAACATGGGATGCAGCAAGTTTACTGGCAGCAGCAACAACAGAGGATAACGGTGTATCTTTAAAGGGTGACGGCTGGAGTGCCGGAACAGATTCAGCCGGAGCAGAAGCGTTTGGAACAGAAGATTATGCAAAAGCCGGAGGCACAAAGCCGACACCAAATAACGGTGCAGTTCCGACAGCAGGCTGCTATTTACAGTATACAGCGACTGAAAACGGTAAGCTGACCATTATGGAAAAGACACAGAAGACAAACAAGAACTTCTATGTAGTAGATTCAGACGGAGTTGTAAAGGCTACAAAGACATCAGGCTCAGCAAGTACATATGATACGATTACAGTTGATGTAGAAGAAGGCAAGACCTATTATGCATATATGTCAGGTTCAACAGCCAATATCTTTTCGGTATCATTAGCAGTTGGTGAAAAGAAGCAGACTGCATGGGCAGATGTTGCAGTACCGGTAATTAACAGTGTAACAACAGATGAAGCCGGAGATTTCGTTGTAGACTTCTCAGCAGTCATTGATGCATACAAGGGTGCTGATGATGTAAAGGTTACAATGTTACAGGATGGTCTGGAAGTATCTACACAGACATTTACAAAGCAGGCAGATACAGCTACATTTGCACCATACCGTTCAGGTACTTACACATTCGTAGTGGTTGCACAAAGATATGGCGAAGCTGATAAGGCAAGTGAAGTTTATACATACAAGGATTATGTACTGGCAGTAAAGAAGCCGGTTATCACATGGGCACAGAACAAGGGTAACGGCGATGTTTACTTAGACTGGATTAATATTGAAGATGCAGATTCTTATTCTGTAGCTTATAAGGAATCCGGAAGCACAGCAGATTACACGGTTGTAGAATCAGCATTATCTGCAGAAACAGGAAATTACACACTGACAGGACTGACAGCAGGCAAGTCTTATGATATCCAGATTAAGGCACTCAGAAAGTCAGACGGTTTTGAATCTGTTTATACAGAAAAAGATTTTGAAGTAACAACAGCAGAAGAACAGCCATGGTATACGGCAATCGTAGGTTCTGCACAGGCAGGCGATGTTACATTTACAACGGCTGACGGACAGACAGATAATGTAAAGCTTTCCGTATCTGACAATAGCGCAGCAAAGAGTAATAATCAGGAATCACCGGCAATTGCAGGAACAGCCGGAACACTGGAAGTTGAGGGACAGGCAAGCGGTAAGATTTCTGATGATGAAGACGGATTTACATATTACTATACAAAGATTGATCCGAACAAAGAAAACTTTAAGCTGAGTGCAACATTTGAGATTACGGATACTTCTCTCACACCGGATAATCAGACCGGTTTTGGTATTGTTGCAGCCGATGCACTTGGATTAAATGTATGGGGCAATCCGGATTATGTACATAAGTATTTCAACTATGCATCTTCTATGATGTTTAGCTCAAAGCAGAGTAATCCGTTTATGAGAACGGTTACAGGTTATACATCAGCTGATACATCAAGCAATGACGGTGTGGAAAGAAGTGTAACAAATGCTAGGTTTACAGACCAGACAGCTAAATTTGAAGTAGGCAACAAATATACATTTTCGTTAGAAAAGACAGACGAAGGTTATACAGCAGCCTGCAACGGTTCAGAGCAGAAGCTTTCTGATAATTCCTTTACATCTGTACAGGAAGATGGAACAGTTGTAGTTGGTATTGCAGTATCCAGAAAGGTATCTGTAAAGGTATCTGATGTTGAATTTTCAAAGTCTGAAAGCAAGGGTATTACATCAAATGACAACGGTGATACAAAGATTACACCGGACGGAAGAGTATACTCAACAAGTACAAGTGGTTCTGCAAATTACGAATACATCTATGTACCAAATTGTGCAGGTACACTGACAGTATCAAACGGTGATACAGATGTAGTTGTAGATCAGGCAGTTGCTGCAAATGAAGTTGTAAGAGTAAATGTTCCGTTAAACAACGGAAAGAATACTGTAAAGTCAACATTAAAGCCAACAGCAGCAGATAACATTGCAAGCACAGTAGCAGTTATTAAGGAAACAGTTGTTGACCATCAGTCATACGGACAGGAAGGTCAGACAATCATTGTATCCGCAGATGCTGATGCAGAAGGTAAGGGAACAGAAGAAAGCCCGATGAGCCTGTCTAATGCATTAAAGTATGCACAGCCGGGTCAGACCATCTTCTTAAAGAATGGTACATACAGCGGTGCAAAGGTTGAAAGAAGTGTCAGTGGTACAGCAGATAAGAATATCAACCTTGTAGCAGAATCACTTTCTACAGACGGAACAGACGGTGTAGTATTTACAGGTGAAGTAAGGCTCACAGGTTCATACTGGCATGTATATGGTCTGTATGTAAAAGATTCAGCAGGTGTAGGTATCCAGATTTGCGGTAACTACAATACAATTGAAATGTGTACAGTAAACCACGCAGCAAATTCAGGTATCCAGATCAGCCGTGAAGGCGGTGCAGACAACGATGCCGGAAGAAAGGGCAAGTTATGGCCTACAGGCAACCTCATTAAGAACTGTGAATCATTTGATAACTGTGATGCAGGACGTAATGATGCCGATGGTTTTGCAGCAAAGCTGACTTGTGGTGAAGACAATAAGTTCTATGGCTGTATCAGCCATAACAACATCGATGATGGATGGGATTTATATGCAAAATCCGTATCTGGTGAAATCGGTGCCGTAACAATTGAAAACTGTGTAACTTATAACAACGGCTGGCTGACAACAGATGATGTAACAGCTAAAGGCTATGAATACGGCGAAGGTAACGGCTTCAAGCTTGGCGGTGGTCAGATGAAGGGTGCTCATGTATTAAAGAACAGTATTTCATTTGACAACCATGCAAAGGGTATTACTTCAAACAGCTGCCCTGACTGTAAGATTATCAACTGTATTTCTTACAACAACTCACTGGATAACAGTGCATACAATGTAGGATTAAATACAAAGGATTCTAACATCAAGGCTTGGGAAGTAACAGGATTAATTTCATTAAACAACAGCAAGAATACAACACTGGAGGATTTAATCCCATTCGCGCTTCACAGTGAAAACAACTACATTTATGACGGTGCAGCTTCTTATAACAATAAGGGCGAACAGGCTACAGAAGACTGGTTTGAAAGTGTAGATACATCTGTAAAACCAACAAGAAATGAAGACGGTACAATCAATATGCACAACCTGCTTCTCTTAAAGGATACTTCTAAGAACACAGGTGCGGTATTAGATGTAACAAGTGATGCAGCAAAATCCGTAAAACCGGCAAAGACAACGGTTATTGAGGAAGAAAAGGTTGTATATGAAATGCGTCAGGATGCAGACGGCAACTGGCATTACTATGCAAATGATAAAATTGCAACAGATTACTGCGGCATGGCATTAAACGAATACGGCTGGTGGTATATCAAGAACGGTGATGTAGACTTTACATATACCGGTATGGCATGCAATGAATACGGCTGGTGGTACTTCAATAACGGACAGCTTGATTTATCATTCTACGGTCTTGCAAACAATGAATATGGAACATGGTTCTACACAGACGGACAGTTAAACTTCGGCTTTACAGGAATGATTATTCCGGATGACGAGTGGCTCTATGTTCAGAACGGACAGGTACTGACAGATTACACCGGAATGGCATTAAATGACTATGGCTGGTGGTACTTCAAGGATGGTAAGGTTGACTTTACCTATACCGGAATGGCAGTGAATGAATATGGCTGGTGGTATTTCAGCAATGGACAGATTGATTTTGGCTATAACGGATTTGCCACAAATGAATACGGTACATGGCTGTTTACAGACGGTATCTTAAATACAGGCTTTACAGGCATGACATTAAACGGCGATACATGGGTATATGTTACAGATGGTTATATCAGTAATACCTATACCGGAATGGCATTAAATGACTATAGCTGGTGGTACTTTAACAATGGTGTTCTGGATTTAAGCTATACCGGAATGGCATTAAATGAATACGGCTGGTGGTATTTTAACAATGGTCTGCTTGATTTAACATTTACGGGTGTCGGCAGTAATGAATACGGCGACTGGTACTTTAAAGACGGAACAATCGCTTTTGATTATTCAGGTACAATCAGCTTTGGCGGACAGGATTATACCGTAACCAATGGATATGCTGTAAAAGCATAAATCTGACAAACTAAGATTGAATTTATAAAAAGACCGGCAGAGGTGCAGCACATTGCAGCATCTCTGCCGGTTTTTCTATTTAACAAAAAACCTTAACAAAAAACCATGTAATATTTTATTGAAACAGGTTGGATACAATGGTATAATAAAAATAATTAGATATGAAAAAAGTGACATAGACGACACGAGAAAACAGCAGTAAGGAGGAACAACATATGATTCAGGCAATGGTCAAAAAATTGAATGGGAAAAGACTGCGGCAGCGTATTTCATCTGCAATTTTAATAGTTGCAATATTGGTAAGTTTTTCTGGTATTCTTGGAGGAACTGCCATGTTAGTAATGGGTGTCCAGTACAATCACGCATTAACCAATTATGGTTTTTCACAGGGTGATATCGGTAAGATGATGATTACATTTGCAGACACCAGAAGTAACCTGCGGGCGGCAATCGGTTATTAGGATAAGACACTGGTACAGGAAACCTACGAAGCGTATGAAACAAAGAAGCAGGCATGTAAGGATTATGCAGTTATAGTAGAAGAAACAGTTGCTTCCGCTGAAGAACGTAAATTGTATGATCAGATCATGAGCGGTATGGAAGATTATTTTACATCAGCTGATAAGGTAATACAGATGGGTAAAGATGTAACGAATATCGATCAGAGAAATCAGGCACAGCGACTGGCAAAAGATGAAGTGGTACCGAAGTACGAAGCAATTTATGAGAATATGGTACAGCTGCTGGACGCGAATACCAGCGAAGGTAACAAATTGGAAATTAATTTAAAGGTATTAACATATGTCTTACTGGCGGTAGTTGTTCTTATTATTATTGTAGCAATTTTAATCGCAAGGAAGCTGGGCGATGCGCTTGCGTTAAATATTGTAAATCCGCTCGATGCACTGGCAGAACGTTTCAAGACCTTTGCACAGGGTGATTTGACAAGTGAATTTCCGGTAATGGAATCAGAAGATGAAGTATCTGATATGGTTACTGTTGCAAAGGATATGGCAGAGAATCTGTCAGCAGTTATTAAGGATGTTAATCACCGTATGGAACTGATGGCAAAGAATGATTATACAGGTTCGTCTGCAATTCCTGAAAAGTATCTGGGTGATTTTGCAGCCATGAATGATGCAATCCATCAGATGAACGAAGATATGAATGATACAATGCGCCACATTGAAGAAGCTGCCGCTCAGGTATCTATCGGTGCAGGTAACCTTGCAGAGGGGTCACAGAGCCTTGCAGAAGGTTCTACAGACCAGGCCGGTGCAGTTGAAGAATTACTTGCCTCTTTTGCAAGTATTACAGAAGGTGTAGAACATACACATGACAGTGCAAGCGTTTCGTATGATTTATCTGTGAAATATGCAAAAGAAGCAGACAGAAGCCAGCAGGAGATGCAGGCGGTTACGGAAGCTATGCAGCGTATGAGTGAAATGTCTCAGAAGATTGAAAGTATTATCGGTGAAATCGAAGAAATTGCTGAACAGACCAATCTGCTTGCATTAAATGCTTCTATTGAAGCCGCAAGGGCCGGAGAAGCCGGACGCGGATTCGCTGTTGTTGCAACACAGATTGGCAAGCTTGCTGACGAAAGCGCTCAGTCTGCAGTGAATACAAGAGAACTCATTATGAATTCTATTCAGGAAATTGAAAATGGTAACCGTGCAGTAGAGAAGACTTCTAAGACGATTATTGCACTGGTTCAGGGTATTAATGAAGTCGCAGAAAAGTCTAAAGAGTTAGAGGAGCTTTCAGAAACACAGACAGAACAGATGAAGCAGGCTGAAGCCGGTGTTAACCAGATTTCAGAGGTTGTACAGAGCAATGCCGCTATTGCGGAAGAATCTTCTGCAACAAGTGAAGAGCTTTCAGCAGAATCTATTTCACTGAACGAACTTGTACAGCAGTTTAAGCTGAAAAAGTAATTTTTGACACTGATATCAGAATATGCTAGAATTTAAAAATGCGTAGACACGCAGTGAAAGCATACAGAACAGATAAGCGTGAAGTCATGAAAAATGGACTTCGCGCTTTTTTGCACAGATGTTTGCTTTCGCTCAGAAAAGGAGAAATGCGAAAATCCATAAATCAAAGATTTTCGCACGGCTATTTGTTTCAGAGCGAAAACAAATAGCCATAATTGCAGATGAGAAATCGCCTGCGCGAATTTCTCATCGCCACTTTGCAACAAGTTGCTCAGAAAAGGAGATAAGTGTGAAAAATCACACTGATGTGCTGATTTTTCACACAGCATTTTGTGCCGCAGGCGTCACAAAATAGCTTTTATCGCAGAGCCAAATCTGACATTTGGCTCGCGGTTCCTCCGACATAAATGTCTGCGGAAATGAGGAAAGTATGTATATTATAGCAGGGCTGGGAAATCCCGGCACACAGTATATGGGAACAAGACACAATGCAGGATTTTCTGTGATAGATGCGCTGGCAGATCAATATAATATCAGCGTAGACACACAAAAACACAAAGGGATGATTGGCAAGGGTATGATTGAGGGAGAGAAGGTCATTCTTGTAAAGCCGATGACGTATATGAATCTGTCCGGGGAATGTATCCGTGAAGTCATGGATTATTATAAGGCGGATATCGATGATTTAATCGTTATTTTTGACGACATCAGCTTAGAACCGGGCAAACTGCGTCTGCGGGCAAAGGGAAGCGCAGGCGGACACAACGGTATTAAAAGTATTATCGCGCAGCTTGGCAGTGACCGGTTCAAGCGTGTTAAGTTCGGTGTCGGTGACAAACCGAAGGGCTGGGACCTTGCAGACTGGGTACTCGGAAAATTCCCGGCAGATTTATACGATACACTGCGGGATGCCAATCAGAGAGCCTGCGAAGCGGTTGCCTGTATCATGACAGAGGGTATTACCGGTGCGATGAATAAATTTAATGGATGAAATAAAAATTGTAGAATAGAGGAAGTATGAAAACATTTTTTGAGCCTGTGCAGGGGATGGCAGGGATAGAAGAAATTAAAAAGTCTTTTAGCCGGCTGGGGCATGCGGTAATGGTCAGCGGCTGCATTGACACGCAGAAAGCACATCTGCTGGAAGCACTCGGGGAGCAGTATCCAATCCGGGTCGTGATTACTAGCGATGAGGTCAAGGCAAGACAGCTTCGTGAGGATTGTCTCTTTTTTGATAAGAGCAGTATTTACTATCCTGCCAAGGATTTTATCTTTTACAGCGCCGATGTGCATGGTAACCAGCTTGCGGGAGAGCGGCTTGCATGCATTTACAAAATCATTCAGGCGCAGAAGCATATCAGTGAAGACAGTATTTCAAACGGTAAAACAGACGGCATACAGCCGGAAAACAAAAATGCGGCGGGACTTACGGTTGTGACAACGATTGACGGCTGTGCTGATTTGCTCGTTCCGCTTGAAAAATATAAAAATGCCACGATTTCATTTGAAAAAGGACAGGTCCTTGATTTAGAAGCGCTTTCAAAAGAACTGGTACAGATTGGCTATGAGCGATGTGCGATTGTGGACGGACAGGGCAAATTTGCAGTGCGCGGCGGTATTATCGACATTTTCCCGTATACGGAAGAAACACCGGTGCGCATTGAGTTGTGGGACGATGAGGTGGATTCAATCCGTTTGTTTGACGTGGAGAGCCAGCGTTCCATTGAAAAGATTGAGCGGTTTGAAGCTTTTCCGGCGACAGAATGCCTGTTAAGCGAAGAAGAAATTGCGCGCGGCAGGGAAAAGTTACAGGAAGAACTGGCAGGACAGCTGATCGCCTTTGGTAATGATAAGAAGAAAAAGACGGCAGAGGATATTGAGAAATGCAACCGTATCCGCAGAAATGTGGCAGATATGGAGCGTACCGGTGATTACAGCAAGGCATTGCGGATGTTTGCAGAGGAACTGACCGGATTTTTAAGCTATTTTCCAAAGGAAGACACGCTGTTTGTATTAGATGAGCCAAACCGCTTAAATGAGCGCATGAAACTTATTTTATATGAATATACGGAAAGTATGAAAAACCGTCTGGAGGGCGGATACATTCTGCCGGGACAGACCGATATGATTCACGGGATTGAAAGCATTTATGCGGGACTTGAAAAGAAACGTACCCTGCTGTTGTCGGCGCTGGATTACAAGCCGGAAAAATTTGCCGTGGCGGAATATGTGCGCATTGATACCCGCAGTATCAGTCCGTACCACAACAGCTTTGAGTATCTTGCGGACGATTTAAAAAAATATAAGCGTTCGGGGTATAAGAGTATCCTGGTGTGCAATTCGAGAACGCGTGCGGCGAGAATTGTGCAGGATCTGGCGGATCTGGGGCTGACGGCGTATTTCAGTGAAGATTTTGAAAATGAAATGCTTGAAGGCACGATTATGGTCACTTACGGCAGTCTGCACAAGGGCTTTGAGTATCCGCTTCTGCAGTTTGTCGTGATTGCGGAAAATGATATTTTTGCAAGCAGGCACAAAAAACGTGAAAAGAAGAAAAAGTATGACGGAAAGTCGATAGCCGGTTTTAACGAACTGAATATCGGCGATTTTGTCGTGCATGAAAGTCACGGACTGGGTGTGTATAAGGGTATTGAAAAAATTACGGTTGAGGGCGTGGAAAAGGATTATATCAAGATTGAATACGCCGGAAACAGTAACCTTTATGTGCTGGCGACACAGCTTGACCGTTTACAGAAATATGCGGCGGCGGATACCGAAAAGAAGCCGAAACTCAATAAGCTGGGGACACAGGAGTGGAATAAAACAAAATCCAAGGTACACGGCGCGGTTGAAGAAGTGGCAAAGGATCTGGTTGCGCTGTATGCGGCGCGGCAGAAGGAAAAGGGCTATCAGTTTGGACCGGATACCGTATGGCAGAGGGAATTTGAAGAAATGTTTCCGTATGAGGAAACGCAGGATCAGCTGACGGCGATAGAAGACACCAAGCGTGATATGGAAAGTACCCGCATTATGGACCGTTTAATCTGCGGTGATGTCGGCTATGGCAAGACTGAAGTCGCAATCCGTGCGGCATTTAAAGCGGTACAGGAGGGCAAGCAGGTGGCATATCTTGTGCCGACAACCATTCTTGCCCAGCAGATTTACAACACCTTTGAACAGCGGATGAAAAATTTTCCGGTGACGGTGGCACAGCTGTCAAGCTTCCGTACAAGCAAGGAAATCAAGGAAAGTATTTCCGAGTTAAAAAAAGGTTTTGTAGATATTGCAATCGGTACACACAGACTGTTATCCAAGGATGTGGAGTTTAAGGACCTGGGACTGTTGATTATTGATGAGGAACAGCGTTTTGGTGTAACCCATAAGGAAAAGATTAAGAAATTAAAAAATGATGTGGATGTCATGACGCTCAGTGCGACCCCGATTCCTAGAACACTGCATATGAGCCTTGTCGGTATCCGTGATATGAGTGTACTGGAAGAACCGCCGACAGACCGCGTGCCGATACAGACCTTTGTAACGGAACATAACGATGAAATGATCCGGGAGGCGATTCACAGAGAACTGGCAAGAAACGGGCAGGTGTATTATGTATACAATCGTGTCCGCAGCATTGATGAGGTGGCGGCACACATTGAGGAACTGGTGCCGGAGGCCAATGTCGCCTATGCACACGGTCAGATGGAAAAACGTATGCTTGAAAAAATTATGTACGAATTTATCAACGGAGAAATTGACGTCTTAATTTCAACCACGATTATCGAAACCGGTGTGGATATTTCAAATGTCAATACCATGATTATCGAAGATGCGGATAAATTCGGGCTTTCACAGCTTTACCAGTTACGCGGGCGTGTCGGACGAAGCAGCAGAACGTCCTATGCATTTTTACTGTACCGCAGGGACAGAATGCTCACGGAAGTGGCAGAGAAACGTTTAAGTGCAATTCGTGAATTTTCGGATTTCGGCTCAGGTTTTAAAATTGCGATGAAAGACCTTGAAATCCGTGGCGCAGGAAATGTGCTTGGACGTTCACAGCATGGGCATATGACGGCGGTCGGATATGATTTGTACTGTAAAATGCTCAATCAGGCGGTGAATGATTTGAAGGGCATTAAAAATGAATACGGTTTTGAAACAAATGTGGATTTGAATGTAGATGCATTTATTCCGTCTTCTTATATTAAGAGCGAATATCAGAAGCTGGATGTCTACAAGCGGATTGCGGGTATTGAAAGCGAGGAGGAACTGTCGGATATGTGCGACGAACTCGGTGACCGTTACGGCAGTCTGCCGGCAAGTGCCGCCAATCTTTTAAATATTGCACTGGTTAAGTCTATGGCACACAAAATCGGCATTACCGAGATTCAGGGCGGAACGGACGAAACACAGGGGGCATCGCAGTGGCGGACGGTCATGAAGATTTATCCGAAAGCGGACATTCAGGGGGATAAAATCGAAAATTTCGTAGCCGGATACGGCGGTGCGGTGCGGTTTATCAGCAGTCCGGAACCGAAATTTGTCTGGAGGGTGACAAAGAAGAAATTCAGCAATGCGCAGGAATATCTGGCAGGCTTAAAAGCCCTGGTAAAGGATATGCAGCAGCTGACGTAAATCGGTTATAAAGCATTTTGGCAAGGATTCTTTTGAAAGGGGTTTGCATTTTGAAAAAAGTGTGCTATAATACGTTAAAGTTTAACGCTTTAAAGTGAAAAATAAAACAAAAGCAGACATTGGAGGAAAAGGAAATGGAACAGAAGGGCGAATTAATTTCTTACAGACCGGATATTAAGGTCGTTGATTGTACAATCAGAGATGGAGGACTGGTCAACAATTTTTATTTTGACGATGAATTTGTAAGAAATTTATATACCGCCAACGTGGCAGCAGGTGTAGAATACATGGAGTTCGGTTATAAGGCTTCAAAGGAAATTTTTGACGTTAAGGAATTCGGCAAGTGGAAGTTTTGCGATGAGCAGGATATCCGTGATATTGTCGGTGATAACAACACCGATTTAAAGATTTCCGTTATGGCAGATGTCGGACGTACCGATTATAAAAAAGATATTATTCCAAAGACAGACAGCGTGATTGACATGATTCGTATTGCTACTTATATTAATACAATTCCGGCGGCAATCGAGATGATTCATTACTGTGCGGAGATGGGCTATGAAACCACGATTAATATTATGGCAGTTTCCACAGCGGCAGAATCTGAGCTGGATCTGGCACTGGATTTACTGGCACAGAGCGAGGTCGGCACGATTTATCTGGTTGACAGCTATGGTTCTTTATATCCGGAACAGATCCGCAGACTGGCGGATAAGTATTTGAAGGTTGCAGAAAAATACGGCAAGAAGGTCGGTATCCATGCACACAACAACCAGCAGCTTGCATTTGCAAATACGATTGAAGCCTGCACCGTAGGTGTCAGCTATCTGGATGCAACGATGAGCGGCATGGGACGCGGTGCAGGAAACTGCAACATGGAACTGCTGTTAGGCTTCCTTAGAAATCCGAAGTACAGTTTGAATCCGGTATTAAAATTTTTACAGAACCAGATGCTTCCGCTAAAGAAGACAGGGCTTGTATGGGGCTGTGATGTACAGTATATGCTGACAGGACAGCAGAATCAGCACCCAAGAACTGCCATTGCGTTTACGGCAGAACAACGTGAAGATTATGCGGCATTTTATCAGTCATTATTAGATCGGGAATAAAATGATGAAACTTCCTAAAAATGCAGAAACTGGGATATTGACTTTCACAAGGTATCGCAGTAAAATAACTGTTAAGAATTGCGTGGAATGAAGTAAAAGATATCATTTCGTAACAATCCGACTAGACGCGAAAGGGAGTAATGAAGATGGAAAAGAAAAATCTTGACTGGGCAAATCTTGGATTCGGTTATGTAAAGACAGATAAAAGATTTGTAGCAAATTATAAAGATGGAGCGTGGGATGACGGAGTCATTACAGATGATGATAAGGTCGTGTTAAATGAGTGTGCAGGTGTACTTCAGTATGCACAGACTTGTTTTGAAGGTTTAAAGGCTTATACAACAGAAGACGGTCATATTGTTATGTTCCGCCCGGACCTCAATGCACAGAGAATGCATGATTCCTGTGAAAGACTGGAAATGCCGCCATTCCCTGTAGACAAGTTTGTACAGGCTGTTGCAGATACAGTAAAGGCAAATGCAGCATGGGTACCGCCATTTGGTTCAGGTGCTACATTATATATCCGTCCGTATATGTTCGGCAGCAATCCGGTTATCGGTGTAAAGCCGGCTGATGAATATCAGTTCAGAATCCTTACAACACCGGTTGGTCCATACTTTAAGGGTGGCGCAAAGCCTCTTACAATCAAGGTATCTGATTTCGATAGAGCAGCACCTCACGGAACAGGTCATATCAAGGCTGGTTTAAATTATGCCATGAGCTTACATGCTATCGTAACAGCACATAAAGAAGGCTACGCAGAAAATATGTACTTAGACCCGGCAACAAGAACAAAGGTAGAAGAAACAGGTGGTGCAAACTTCTTGTTCGTTACAAAAGATGGTACAGTCGTAACACCAAAGTCAAGCAGTATTCTTCCTTCTATTACACGTCGTTCACTCGTATATGTTGCGAAGGAAATCTTAGGACTGAAGGTTGAAGAACGTGAAGTTACACTGGAAGAAGTAAAGGATTTCGCAGAATGTGGTCTTTGCGGTACAGCAGCTGTTATCTCACCGGTTGGTAAGATTGTTGACCATGGTAAGGAAATCTGCATGCCAAGCGGTATGGAAAAGATGGGTCCTACAATTCAGAAGCTGTACGATACTTTAACAGGTATCCAGATGGGCAAGCTTGAAGCACCTAAGGGCTGGATTTATACAGTTGAATAATTTAAAATTAAATCATGAATTTTAGCGGTGGATTTCTTTTAGGATAAGCCGGTAAAAGCGGATAGAGAGCAGATACAGAAAGGATTTTTGTGTCTGCTCTTTTTGTATCAAAGAATTTCATGAATATCCACAAAACTACATTCACAAATTCAAACAGCAGCCAGACGCCGGTTACGGGAAATGGCGGAAAAGCTGGAACAGCTTGAGCAGAATCAAAAGTAAAAAATGAGTTAAAACACAGTCCGTCAGATAATCATGAAATGTCCGGCGGGCTGTGTTTTCCGCTGTATGCCTGCTCCAGAGAGATTATCAAGCGGTATACACCATTTCTTGAAAAAATAGATTTAACCTATACACAGTACATCGCCATGATGGTGCTGTGGGAAAAAAAGCAAATCAGTGTCAAGGAACTGGGCAAATGCCTGTTTTTAGATTCCGGAACACTCACGCCGCTCTTAAAAAAATTAGAGCAGAAAGGATATGTGACACGTACCCGAAGCGAAGAAGACGAGCGGGTGTTAATTGCCGCCATTACGCCAAAGGGAGAAGACTTAAAAGACGAAGCGGTGCTGATTCCGCAGAAAATGATGGCATGCGCGGCACTTCCGCAGGAAAAAGCTGCACAGTTGTATACGCTTCTGTATGAACTGTTAAATACACTGGAAAAATAGAAAAGCAAATTAAAAAAGGGCGGGAAGCCGTATTGCTACAGCTTTTCCCGTCCGTAATTGTGCAGGAGTTCCTGCTTTAAATCATAAAGCTTCTGTGATAAATCGACATGAACAACCTGAGGATTAATCAGCCGCTTGGATTCATCCCAAAGCGTTGCCTGCTCCTGTTTGCAGTATTTCTGAATGTCCATGACATTTGGCGAATCGTAAACACACTCGCCCTTATCAAATACTTTCACCATAATCTCACGCATAGAATACTCGCCCGGTTCCATCAGTGTCTTTTTCCACGTTTCCACAGGGTCAAATAAAAGCAGAGGCTGTGATTCATCATACGTTTCATCGGCCAGCGCGATTAAATCCGCCTTAATCATGCCGTCGGCATCGTAGACACGGTAAACCGTCTTGTTGCCCGGATTTGTGATTTTCTCTGAATTTTCGGACAGCTTGATTTTCGGAATAAATGTGCCGTCATCGCCCATCACTGCGGCAAGCTTATAAACACCGCCGAATGCCGGGTTGTCCTTAGAAGTAATCAGATTGGTTCCGACACCCCATGAAGTAATCGCCGCCCCCTGTGTCTTTAAAGAGTCAATCAGATATTCATCTAAGTCGCTGGATGCGGAAATAATGGCATCTTCAAATCCAGCATCGTCTAACATTTTACGCGCTTTCTTTGTCAGATAAGCTAAATCGCCGGAATCCAGACGGATACCGTAGCCCTTTAAATCAATGCCTTTTTCACGCATTTCCTTAAATACGCGAATCGCATTCGGTACACCGGAACGCAGGGTGTCATACGTATCGACAAGCAGGATACACGCATCCGGATACAAATCGGCATAGGTTTTAAATGCAGTATATTCATCCGGAAAGCTCATAATCCAGCTGTGGGCGTGTGTTCCCTTTACCGGCACACCAAACATCTGACCGGTCAGGACGTTGCTCGTACCGACACAGCCTGCAATAACAGCGGCTCTTGCACCGTAAATACCGGCGTCCGGTCCCTGTGCGCGGCGCAGACCGAATTCCATAATACCGTCACCCTTTGCGGCGTAGCAGACACGGGCGGCCTTTGTGGCAATTAAACTCTGGTGGTTGATAATATTTAAAATAGCCGTTTCAACAAGCTGTGCTTCCATAATCGGTGCGATGACCTTGACAATCGGTTCACGCGGGAAAATGACCGTACCTTCCGGAATGGCATAAATATCACCTGTGAAGTGGAAGTTACTTAAATATTCCAGAAAGTCTTCATCAAAGATAGACAGACTACGCAGGTATGCAATATCATCTTCTGTAAAATGAAGATTCTTAATGTAGTCAATGACCTGTTCTAAGCCGCAGGAAATCGCATAAGCGCCGTCACATGGATTTTTTCTGTGAAAGGCATCGAAAATAACCGTGCGGTTATTTTCGGTTTTAAAATATCCCTGCATCATAGTCAGTTCATATAAATCTGTTAAAAGTGTGAGATTACGCATAAATCCTCCATTCTTATGTATCATCGGATACATGGCACTCAATTAGATGAAAGGGCTGTGCAAAAAATAGGAATACTTTCTGCAACAGCCCTTATGTAAATCAATTATTTGTTCTTACTGAAAAATTTTTTAAGTCCTTTTTTCTTCGGAGCCGGTTCTGCAACGACTTTACCGCCGCGTACAGATTTGATTCCTGTAATGTAAATACCGCTGACTTCAGCTTTGACTTCGGCCTTAACCGGAAGCTGGTCAAAAACCTTCGGGTCTGCCATAAGAGTCATGATTCTCGGCCCGATTTTAGCTTTTACAATAGGCATCTTACTGCCGCGCAGATACTTTGGTGTCTGCTCTAAAACCATCTTTGGAAGATTGGCATCTTTTAGCTTCATCTTCTTTTTATCAATGATTAACATGTACATCACCTGCTTTGCCGCATCAATC
>PPYE01207944.1_pt1 | contig 16311 bp, 14 predicted proteins | sample 1559881 | NCBI WGS metagenome assembly PPYE01 (sample SAMN08240022, study PRJNA423297) | Human gut metagenome, whole genome shotgun sequencing project. | reverse complement strand
AGTAAACTCTTATCATTATCAAATAAAAGTTCTAAAAACAAGTCACTAAACTTTAAACTAAAAAAGTTTTTATCTGAATTTATAATATAATATTTCTTTTCATCTTTGTAACTGTAATAATCTATTAATAATACCATCAAACTTCATCACCATTTTAAATATATGTACAAGTTGATAGTATTATTATCGATTACATTAAAATATTAAAGATTTATTAGAGCTGCAATTATTGTAGTAAATAGTGTTCCTACCATTGCAACTATTGCAAAAGAAACTAAAACAATCTTTCCAACATTTTTTTTCATATAAATTCTCCTTTTACCAATCTATTTTATCTTCAAGCCATTTTTCTAGCTCATCGATTTTTACTCTTACTTGTTCCATTGTATCTCTGTCACGTACAGTAACACAATTATCATTTTCAGATTCAAAATCGTAAGTAATTGCATAAGGTGTTCCAATCTCATCTTGTCTTCTATATCTTTTTCCTATGCTACCAGCTTCATCATACTCTACATTGAACTTCTTTGACAACATATCATATACCTTAGAAGCTCCTTCACTTAATTTTTTAGAAAGTGGAAGAACTGCTGCTTTAACTGGTGCTAAGAATGGATGTAGATGCAATACAATACGTGTATCATCATCGGATATTTTTTGTTCTTCATAACTATTACATAAAAATGCTAAAGTAGCTCTATCACATCCAAGTGAAGGCTCTATACAATATGGAATATATTTTTCATTTGTTTCAGGATCCATATATGATAAATCTTGTTTTGAATGTTCCATATGCCTTTTTAGATCATAATCCGTTCTATCAGCAATTCCCCATAACTCTCCCCATCCAAATGGAAATTTAAATTCAATATCTGTAGTTGCTTTACTGTAAAATACTAACTCTTCTTTTGAATGATCTCTAAGTCTTATATTGTCTTCATTAATACCAAGTGACAAAAGAAAATTCTTAGCATAATTTCTCCAATATTCAAACCATTCAATGTCTGTTCCAGGTTTACAGAAAAATTCAAGTTCCATTTGTTCAAATTCACGTATTCTAAAAATAAAATTACCTGGTGTTATTTCATTTCTAAAAGCTTTTCCAACTTGACCTATACCCATAGGCATTTTTTTTCTAGTTGTTCTGAGTACATTTTTAAAATTAACAAATATTCCTTGGGCTGTTTCGGGTCTTAAATAAATCTCAGACGTACTATCTTCTGTTACACCTTGGAAAGTTTTATACATTAGGTTAAATTTTCTTATTCCTGTAAAATTTAACTTACCACAATTAGGACATGTTATATTATGTTCATTTATATAATCAATCATTTTCTGGTCTTCCCAACCATCAACGATTTGTTCACAATCATGCGCATGCATCCATTCTTCTATTAATTTATCTGCTCTATGCCTTGTCTTGCATTCTTTACAATCAATTAGAGGATCAGAAAAACCTGCTACATGCCCTGTTGCCACCCATGTTTCAGGATTCATAAGTATTGCAGCATCTAGTCCTACATTATACTTTGATTCTTGGATAAACTTTTTCATCCAAGCCTTTTTTATATTATTTTTAAGTTCTACACCTAAAGGACCATAATCCCAAGAATTAGCAAGTCCTCCATATATATCTGATCCTGGATAAACAAATCCTCTTGACTTACAAAGACTAACTATTTTTTCCATAGAATCTACCATTTTAATCCTCCTATTCTACTTTAATATCAAGTACTCCATATTTTTTATCAACTAGTTCATCACTATTTATAATAATATGTAAAATTCCATTTTTTACATAAAAGTTTTCCATACCAGACATTGCATATATGAAAGTTGACTCATCAATTCCGCAGTTTTTTACAACATACTCTTTAACTGTAGTTGCTATTTTACTTTTGTAATTTGTACCAAGTATGTCTTTTGCTACTTCATTAACTCCAACTTCATTTTTATTTAAAATATTTATATTATAAGTATCAATTTTATCAAATACATTACTTTTAGAACTATCGTCTATAGTTCTTTGCCAAATAGTAACAGAAAGTATTTTCTTATTTCCAATTACATTTTCATAAGCGTTATACGTTACCTTATAGGTATAATTGTTTTCAGCCTTAGCTAGCGTGTCCTTAAAAGAATTATACCTTGTAGTATATTCATTGCTAATTTTTTCATTTACTTCAGTTAATTCATCAGATCCAATAGAAATCACAGGAACTGTTATATTACTCTTTATTTTCTTGTTACTTTTATCAGATACTGTCTTATCTGCAATTTTATAATCGGCATTACTTAAATCTACACTAGTTTGGATAGTATCATCAACATCACTATTATAAATATCTACATTTTCATATATATCCACAAGACCATTTACAATACTTCCTTTTCCAAATAAAGAATTTCCTTCTTCAATATAGATTCCAAAAGCTATAAAAGCACATCCTAAAATTACAAAAGTAAAAAATGCAATAACTGGCCCTTTACTTGTTTTCCTAGTTTCGGAATATCTCATAGTTTCCATATTATATTTACCCCCATATTATTTACTTATTGACTTAACATTTATATTTATACCAAATAAATTTATACCTGCAGCGTTATCTACAGCATATATAACAGCATTTTTAATATTAGTACTAAGTGATGGTATTCTATATCCATATTTTACTTCAATATCAATTTCAAGTTTCATCCCATCGCTAAATTTTAAAGTGTTTACTCTAAAAACTCTAGAAACCCCATCTATCTTTTTTACAACATGTAAAATTATACTATTTATAGCAGTATCAGAAATAACGTATTTTCCAAGATAACTGTAAGTTGGTCTTATAATAGTTTTTTCTGTTATTTCAAGCTCTTTTGAATCATCATCTTTGCTTTTTTTAAAGTTCAAGTTCCTTAGCGAATCCATAAAGTAGCCAGAAAACTGTTTTTTTATTTCAAGTGTTGGCACTGGTACTACATGTTTTCCCTCTACATTTCTTGACCTTTTAGCCTCTGCTCTTTGCTCTTCTGTAGTAACATCTTCAATATAAATTTTTTTATAAATTTTTCCTATGTTTAAATTAGTAGCTATTTTTTCTACCATTTCATCTGATGTGCCGAGTATTAAAATTTTATCTGGATTTTCTTTTTTTATAACATCTGACATTTCTTTTGCTCTATTTTCATCTAAAAATATTGCGGCCTTAACAGAAGCAATTTTACTTGCCTCTGTTTTGGCAGATTTTCCTGCAATAACTTTAGAATCTTTTATCAATATAGCGTCATCTATTATATATGAAATTCCATTTTGACTAGCTACCATTTGAGCATTATAACTTTTGCCTGTTCCAGTCTTTCCTACAAATGCAAATATTTGCATAAATTCATCTCCTAATTTTAATCAACTTTCATTGCATCCTTAGCTGACAAGCTAAATTTACCATCTTCTTTTCCTATTTCAGTAACTTTAACTAAAATCTCATCACCAATAGATAAAACATCTTCAACTTTTTCTACTCTTTTTGTAGAAATTTTTGATATGTGAAGCATTCCTTCCTTTCCTGGTAATATTTCAACTAAAGCTCCAAATGGAAAAATTTTAGTAACTTTTCCCATATAAACTTCACCAAGTACTACATCCTTTGTTAAAGATTCAATAATTGTAATAGCCTTGTCAATCATTTCTTGTTCTATGCCAGCTACTATAACTGTGCCGTCATCTTCAATATCAATCTTTACACCAGTTTCATCAATTATTTTATTAATAGTTTTACCACCAGTACCTATAACATCACGAATCTTATCTGGATTTATCTTGATTTGAGATAATTTTGGAGCATATTTTGAAAGATGAGCTCTTGGTTTATCTATTACTTTTAACATAACATCATCTAAAATATATTGTCTTGCCTTCTTAGTTCTTGCAAAAGCCTCTTCAATAATTTTATATGTTAATCCTTCAACTTTTATATCAACTTGTATAGCCGTAATACCATTTTTAGTTCCTGCAACTTTAAAGTCCATATCTCCAAAGAAATCTTCTATACCTTGAATATCAGTAACCATTACATAATCGTTTATATTACCATTTCTTGTAAATAGTCCTGTTGAAATTCCTGCTACTGGCTCTTTTATTGGAACACCTGCATCCATAAGTGCAAGTGTTGAAGCACATACACTTCCTTGAGAAGTTGAGCCATTAGAACTTAAAACTTCTGATACAACTCTTATTGTGTATGGAAAATCTTCTTTAGATGGTATCACTGGTTCAAGTGCACGCTCTGCTAAAGCTCCATGTCCTATCTCACGACGTCCTGGTCCACGAGATGCTCTTGCTTCTCCTACACTATATGGTGGAAAATTATAATGATGAATATATCTTTTTGAAACTTCTTCATCAAGTCCATCAAGTTCTTGCTCATCTGATGTTGTTCCAAGAGTAACCATAGAAAGTACTTGAGTTCTTCCACGAGTAAATAATGCACTACCATGAACTCTTTCAAACAAACCTACTTCTGCAGAAAGTGGTCTAATTTCATCATCACGTCTTGAGTCTACACGTCTATTTTCATCTGTAACTAAACTTCTTACTGCTTTTTTCTCAGCTTTATATAAAGCTTCAGAAATCATAGATTTATTTTCATTATATTTTTCTTCGCCATATTTTTTGATATATTCTTCTTTTACAAATTCATTTACAGCGCTAACTTTTTCATCACGCTCTAATTTATCAACTGCAAGAACTGCATCTCTAAATTTTTCTTTAGCAATTTCTTCTATATAGTTTGCTAGTTCTTCTGGTACAGCAAATGATTTATACTCTGCTTTTTTCTTTCCGACTTCTTTTTTTATTCCATCAATAAATGAACAAAGTTTCTTTATTTCTTCATGTGCAACTTTTATTGCCTCTAACATTTTTTCTTCTTTTACTTCATTTGCACCAGCCTCAATCATGCAAACAAGTTCATCTGTTGCAGATACTGTAAGATCTAATGTAGATTTTTCTCTTTGTTTTAAATCTGGATTTAGAACAATTTCATCATTCACTATACCTACTTTTATTGATCCTACAAGCTTATCAAATGGAATATCTGAAATATTAAGTGCGATTGAAGCGCCAATTGCAGCTGGAACTTCAGGAAGTACATCAGGATCAACAGCTAGTACTAGTGCGTTAATAGATGTATCATTTCTATAATCTTTAGGGAAAAGTGGTCTTATTGGTCTATCAATAACACGAGATACCAATATAGCTTTTGTTGAAGGCTTTCCTTCTCTTTTAATATATCCACCTGGTATTTTACCAACTGAATATAATCTTTCTTCATAATCTACAGAAAGCGGTAAAAAGTCAATTCCTTCTTTTGCCTCTTTTGCCATAGTTACATTAACTAATACTGCAGTTTCTCCAAGTCTTACAAGACAAGAACCATTAGCAAGTCCTGCCATTTTACCAGTTTCTACAACTAGTTTTTTGCCACCAAATTCAGTTTCAAATTTTTTATACATATTATCCCTCCAAAACATTCATGGAAACCCTGTAATAATAATTTCTAAATATAATTTCTATACTCACAAATTATTACTACATACATGCCTCCATGCTTCGCTTATTATACTATATTTTAAAAAATTGTTCAAGCGAATATAAAAAAATGAGCTAAAAACAGCTCATTTTTTACAGATATTATTTTTTCATATTTATTACTATTTTTTTGTCATCGCATTCAATATTGCAACACTTTGTATATCATCAACAGTTTTATAATATTGTTTATATCCTAATACATTAAATTTACTATATTGGTATGTTAGCCTTTTAAATAAATGTATTAATTTTTAAATACTTCTAAAGGCTCATCTAATTAATACCGACTTCATAAATTATCATAATTACTTTGTTATTCTATAATAACTCTTCCGTCTAAATTAGCTATATAACAATCAGTAAAATTACTTTTTAGCCTATCAATGACTTCAGTTTTATTTTCAATTTTCCTACTGACAATTATTCCTTCAATAAAACATACAGGCACACCAAATAGAATTGCGCTCTCTCTGTCTGTTGTAAGTGGCGTTCTTTCGTTATAGATAAATTCATCGCAAAACCATTCACTTATAAAGCTTCTAACAACATCTTCATCAATTGTTTCAAGATTAAATATATCATTTTTTATAAGCTCTTTTGCATAGTCATTATCCATATTAAAAATAAAAGCTACGTCAACTTTATTATTACTTAAACAAGGCATAAACCTGCACTCTTTTGTTTGCTCCGCATCCCATCTCCAATAATCACTATCTCTAAATTCATTTAAGGTTTTTTCTAATTCTCCATATTTTACTAACTTTATTTCTTTGTTCTTTCCATCGCCTGTTCTAAAAGTCATCGTTGCTCCACTATATAGTTCTATGTATTCCCTTAAAGTCATATCATATTGTATGTTCCACATAGATGCACAAAGAGGAGTTTTCTTATTTGGATTATATTCATAAATGAAATCACTACTTATGATTCCTTCATTTTTTATATCATCTATATCTCCTAAATTTCCATACTGATTTGTTACATGTTTTGCTCCATGCAAAAAAGTCCCTTTCTTTAGATACACTATATCACCAATTTTATATTGTGATGGCGCCTTTTTATATTTTTCGTTTATATCATAAAATAGATTAATTTGGTTTATAAAAATATTTTTTACTTTTTCATTTCCTTTTAATATTTCATTTACTTTTTGTATGTATTCTTGTTTCTTATTCATGATTTTCCTCCAAATATAATATCTTATAAGAAAATTTAATCTTAATATCTATCATTCCAATATGAAATATTGTATAGCTTACTGCATTTTCTTTTAGTTCGTTATACCAAATCAGGCTTTTAAACCGAACTCATTTTTGAGTATGAAAGAAATTCACTATGTTTTAGATATTTATCATATTAGCAATTTTTTCTTATTTTTGAATGTTAATACACTTCTTTCTCCTGCTTTGAAAATATTGTAATTTCTAATAACGTAGTTTCTTTTTTTTGACATGTAATAATAATTTCTAGATATAATTTCATATACTCACAAATTATTACTACATACATGCCTCCATGTTTTGTTTATTATACTATATTTAAAAAAATTGTTCAAGCGAATATAATAAATTTCCGCCAGCTTAGCTGGTGGTTTTTCATTTTCGGCTATAAGCCTTTACTACTGACTTGCACTAAAGTGCCCTTTTGCGACTGACTATTGCATTCGTCACTCGCTACCCTTTAAAATGGTCTATTTGTTCTATTGGCATTTGATCGGATATTTGATCATTTTTTAATTGATTTGCTATATATCATTATACTACTTTTTCCTTTTAAAAATCCCATAACTGTTGATACACTATATTTGGGTGGTATTTCTACTAACATATGAATATGATCTGGACATACTTCTGCTTCTATTATTGTTATTCCTTCCCACTAACATAATTGCCTCAATATTTGTCCTATTTCTAATCTTTTACTATCATAAAATACTTTTCTCCTATACTTTGGTGCAAATACTATATGGTACTTGCAATTCCATGTTGTATGTGCTAAACTCTGTATATCGTTAATTTTGATATCTTTCATTATTAATGTTCCCCTTTCATATATAATATTTTGCTTCTTGCCAGTCGCAAAGCTATTATACATGACGGGGCTTTTTTGTCTACTCATCGCTAAAGCTTTACTGAGCCCCCAGGCAATTTTGAGGTTTTTAATACCAAAAAAACGAGCTAAAAACAGCTCATTTTTTACAGATATTATTTTTTCATATTTATTACTATTTTTTTGTCATCGCATTCAAGATTGCACCCTTCTACTAAGCCTATAATCTTCTTAGCCTTATATAGTTCGTTACTTGACACTTCACACATCTTTTCAGACCTAATGTTAAAATACCAATTTTCTTCATCATCAGTAATTACAAATTCTACATTATCACCTTCAGAGCATACTAATATTGTTTGTTTTAATAGCGAACATAATATAAAAACAATATCACTTATATTACCATTAAAATATGCTTTACTCTTTAATGCTACTTTACTACTATATTTAACATTTTTCTTCTTAGAAATATTAGCAACTATTATATCAACAATTGTTATTATATCATCATCTGTTATAATAGTGTCTGCATTTGCACTTGTAAGTATAGCCGTAAGCATTTTATCTACTCTTTCAAGTGACTGTTTATTTAGAGCATATACTTTCGTTATTTTCTCGCTATTTTCGTCATTAACTGTAAGTAAATTTGTAGCTTCTATTCCCGCTCCTATTGAAAGTAATATTTGCTTTACTTCTTCCGCTATTGTAACTATAAGTTCACCTATTATAGAAGATTTATATTTTGAAAATTCTATTTCGTTTTGTTGATTTACAATTCTAACAGCAGATATTATCTCAAGTTCAAGTCTTCCAATTCCTTCGGTTTTATCAAAATAATTTTGAATATTTAATTCTTTCATCATATCAGCAGGTGGATTTTGACCTGCAAAACCAGTTTGTAAAATTATAATTATTTCAGAATTAGATTCTCTTACCTTTTTTATAACTTCTTCTCCTGTCATATCTGGCATAAAAAAGTCTAAAAGTAATATCTGATAATCTTTTTTACTAAGTGCCTCAAGAGCACTTTTTCCTCCCTCTGCTATATCAACTTTATATCCTAGTTGTTTTAAAAATATGTTAGTCATATTTAGATAATCTTTATCATCGTCTACTAACAATATATTTATATTTTTTACAATTTCTTGATATGTCACTTACTTCACCTCTACTTTATTTATTATATTACATATTTTTTTAAAAAGAAAGAGAGTTATTCTAAAATTATAAAAAAATATGGGTTTCCCCATATTCTCTTATTTTATTACTAAAAAGTATAATAATACTATTATACCTAAAACAATTCTATAAACTCCAAATGCCTTAAAGTCATTTTTCTTTATGTATTGCATCAAGAACTTAATTGCTATTATAGAAACTACATATGCCACTACCATTCCAACAATTAATACTATAAGTTCTTGTGATGTAAAAGCAAATCCAAATTTAACTAATTTTAAAAGGCTTGCTCCAAACATAACTGGAATTGCAAGATAAAATGTAAATTCTGCTGCAACTTCTCTAGATGTTCCAAGCAATATAGCAGCGAGAATTGTAGCTCCAGATCTAGATGTTCCAGGAATTAAAGACAGTACCTGTGCAACACCTATTATAAACGCAGTCATATAAGAAATGTCTTTTATATGAGTTATCTTTGCATTCCTATTTTTATTCCATATTTCAATAATTATAAATAAAATACCATAAATGATCAATGTAGCAGCAATAACAATAGGAGTATGAAGATATTCATCTAGAAAATCATCAAATAATATTCCTATAACTCCTGCTGGAACACACGCAATTAAGATTTTAATCCATATAGTCCAAGTGTCCTTTTTCTCAACTTTTGACTTAGCTGGGGAAAATGGATTTAATTTTTTAAAATATAATGTAACAACGGCTAAAATAGCACCAAGTTGAATCACTACAAAGAACATATCTTTAAAAGTAGTACTTACATTTAAATTAATAAACTCATCTACTAGAATCATATGTCCCGTACTACTGATAGGTAGCCATTCTGTAATACCCTCAACTATACCTAAAAATATAACTTTAATTATTTCTATAACATCTATCATAATAATTATTCTCCAATCAAATCACTTAGTGTCAAAATATTATTAGCAGTCTTTAAATAGATTTTATTCCCTTTGACTGCAACAAAATCTACATATTTTGTCATTCTACTTACTCTAAAATATGGATTATTTCCTGAAACACATATAATATATGTTGGATATACGATATAAACATTTTGATTATTAGAATAAGTCTTTATAACATCACTATCACTAAGTTTTATTGTTTTTAAAAGTCTCGTACCTTTTACTTTATATACTTTATTTTTGCTTTCTTTTCCATAAAAATACATATTATCATTACTATCAAGACCTATCATATCCACTTTTTCTCCAAATATTGAAAGAAGTGAAGAATTATAATATATATTACCATTTGCATATTTGTAATAAACATTGTCTGTATACTGTAACATCCTAAAATCTTCTATTTGCACTCCACTTTTTACAGCTCCCATAGAGTTAAATAGATTGATAGAGTATATAGTATTTGAAGTTGCAGCTTTAGATTTAACTTCAACATTGATATATATTATATTTATAACAGGTGACATATGCATTTGTTTGATTTTAGAAAAGTTATATATAACAAATTTATTATATATACCTGTCTTTTCAGTATCTATATTATATGTTTTTAATCTAATAGTAGATGAAGCACTCCCTTTATCTTCTGTAAAATATATTATCATATTTTTATCATATAGTAATTCATAAAAGCATATTCCATCCGTTTCAGTATCCTCTATAGTTGTAACGTTAGTACCGTCTTCTATACTATTTATATAAATTTTAGAATCTTTTAAATATGTATAATACTTATTATCATGCGAATACTGAACGTTATACTCATCATCTGGCACTGTAACTTTATTTGCGACAGATAAAACATCTCTCATATCTTCATTTTTCTGTTCTTTTGAATCAAACGTACTAGTTTGATTCAATGCTACTATGTAGTTTTCTGCAAAGAATAATAATCCAAGTGAAATAACGATCCCTATAACTAAATATATTGCTAAAACAGTTAATACTTTTTTCATTAAATAATCCCCTTCAAAATCTTATTTTTTTGCTTTTGTAATTATAAATGCACATGGAACATATCTCTCACCCATTATATCGCTCGGATGGTTTACTACTTTATTATTATAAACTAATGTAGATGAAGCGCCACCATCTAGATTAAAGGCGTTATAAGCACCATATTGTAACATTATATCCTGTACATTTTTAAGAGTTGCCCCAAGGCTATCTACCTGTCTTCCATCAATAACAAGCATTAAAATCGCCCCATCTTTTCTTTGTCCTATAGCAGAACGTGGATGTATACCGTACCCGCCTGTTCCACTATAAATAGTAGGTTGACCATTTATAACAATAACGGGGCCAAAAGAAACTGCATCTCTTACATTTAATTTCTTTAGCGCACTATATGAAGTAGAATTTGAAACAATCAATTTATTATCATAATCAAGTCCAACAACCTTATAACTACTATATTCATAACCATTTATAAGTTTTCCATCTTGCATTAAAAGCCCATCTGGCTTTCCACCAGTTCCTAGAGCATCATCTTTAAATCCCCCGCCATTTATTCCGCCAATAGCATCATTTGCCTCTACAATTTGTGAGGTTGTGGCTCCAACAGTTCCAAGCCTAGGAGCAGTCGCAAGTTTTACTCTAGATGGGTCATTAACTATAAGTAGATATCCTTTAAATGAAGAGGAACTAACATCTATAAGTTCAATACCATTATCAACTGCATCAGAAATTTTAATATCATTTAAGTCCTGATTTCCTATTTCTTCTGATGGTCTATTTCTTGCTATAATCTCATCTATCTCTTCTTGATCTAAAAACATTGTAGCAAAATATTGATGTGTCATAGTATTCATTGCTGTGGTTACAAGCATTTCTCTTACCGCCTTAAATGGTCCGTAATATATCAAAGACATAACTAAAACAGGCACAAATATTACCTGAAACAATATAAACAATAGAATATATTTTATTGATTTTTTCATATATTCACCTCAATCAATAATTCAAATTTCATTTTACCAAATATTCTTTTCTTTTGCAACACAAAGCAACATATTTTTATTAATTTTTTACAATATTGTTTCTACTTTTATATTATTTTATTTATTCATTTACTTTTATATTACCACTTTTAATTTAAATAGACTATATAATATAAAAAGAGTGGCCACATAACCACTCTTTTTATCATTTTTTCTTAGTATTATTGCCTGTTGTTCCATAAACGTTAACATCTTTATTTTCAATAGGCTTTGGTTTTTCTTCTTCTTTTTTACAAGTAGTACAAGTTTCTGTTGGAAGCATAGCGCCCCAATCGCTCGTTTTAACCGGAATATTAACATTTTCACGAGTTATATATGATTTATCAGATGTATTTTTGCAATACTCATTTGCAAGTTTACCTGAAACATTACATATTTTCACAGTTTTGTGTATATTACATGTAGCAGTAGGAACTCCTCCTGATGCAAATAAGTCTGAAGTAACTCTTGAACCCCTTACCTCATTTCTACATGCATCTGTTGCAACAAGTCCGGATACATTACAAACTTCAGCAGTTATTACACTACTTGGTTTTGTAAACCCTGCGCCAGATTTTCCAGAACATATAGAATTCATTACTGTATTAAATAAAACTATACTTGTATACGGATAAGTTGATCTTATACCCCTTCTATATCCTATAGCTTTAGCATTTTGATCATAACCATTCCAACATGCTATAGTATAATATGGTGTAAATCCAACAAACCATTGGTCAAGGTCTCCATCAGTATTACCAGTTTTTCCAGCTACAGCTATGTTAGGAACTCTAACATAACCCGAAGCAGTTCCTCCGCCTGAAGTTACTGATTCTAAGCAGCTAGTAAGCATATAAGCAGTTGAATCTTTCATAACACGTTTAACTTCTGATTCCTTAGATAATATTACATTTCCATTTTTATCTGTAACTTTTGTATATAATTTTGGTTCTACATGTACTCCTTCGTTAGCGATAGTAGCATATGCATTACAAAGTTCTAATACTGTAACGCCTCTAGCAGAGCCCCCAATAGCTACAGAAGCTAAGTTTTTATCGTCATTACTCATATCTTTTAGTCCACAATTTTTAGCAAACGTCCAAGCGTAATCTATACCTACTTTTTGTGTAGTTCTTATAGCAGGAGTATTCATAGATTTAGCTATTGCTTGCCTACAAGTTACATATCCATAATATCCAGAATAGTAGTTTGTAGGATTCCATCCATTAAGTGTAAAGTAAGAATCATCAACACCAGTTCCAGGTGCTGCTATTCCAAGTTCAAAAGCTGGGCCATATGCGCCAAGAAGTTTCATTGTAGATCCTGGTTGGTTTCTAGATTGTGTAGCACCATTCCAAGCTCTATCTATAGTTTTAGGAAGTGCACTACCTATAAGTCCAAGAACATTTCCTGTATGTTGATCCATTACAACCATAGCCGAATCCATAAATTTGCCATCATTGTCTGTATAGAATAATTTATCATTATTATAAGCATCATCTATTGCTTTTTGAACAGATACATCTTGTGTAGAGTATATTTTGTAACCGCCTGTGTACAAAAGCTGGATTGCAGCATTATAAGTTATGCCTCTACTTTCAGCAAGGTCTGTTGCTACTTCATCTAATACTGCATCATCAAAAGATGAAAGAACAGAAACTGAATTGCCATCTTTAAAATCTTTTGTAAATACTAATTCATAGTTTAAAGCCTCATCATATTGTTCTTTACTTATTTTTTCAAGTTTTAACATTTGCGATAAAACTAGTTTTTGTCTATTTATAAGTAGTGCTCTAGACTCATCGCCATTATATGGATTATATGTGCTTGGTAACTGTATTATAGCTGCAAGACACGCTGCTTCTGCTACATTTACATCTGTTACTTTTTTACCAAAGTAATTTTCAGAAGCTTTTTCAATTCCATAACAATTATCACCCATATAAATTGTATTTAAGTATTGAGCCATTATATCTTCTTTAGACATACCTTTCTCAAGTGTAATAGCTCTATACCATTCTCTAATTTTTCTTGTCCAAGAAGCTTCTTTATCATTAGTAGTATTTTTTACAAGCTGTTGAGTTATAGTACTTCCACCGAAATCAGATTTCCCAAAATGTATAACATAGTTAAAAATAGCACCTACTGTCCTTTTTATATCTACTCCATTATGTTCAAAAAATCTTTCATCTTCGATAGAAGTTACAGCATCAACTACATGCTTTGGAAGATTAGAATATTGTACAATTTCTCTATTTTCCGTTCCAATAAGTTGACCTATAACTTGTTCATCAGCACTGTAAATTGTTCCATTTTCCTTTAAAAGTAATTCCTCAGCTGTAATTTGCTTAGTATCTTCTATTATTCCAGACAAGACACCAACAACTATTCCAGCACCTATTATTCCAAGAGCAATAAATACAAATATTGCTATTCTAAATATTTTCCATCCTATTTTTTTGCCTTTTCTTTTCTTTAAAGTAACTTTATTATTACCTTTTCTTTTAGCCCCCACTGTTTCTACCTCTGTAGTTTTAGAAAAATCTTCTTTTCCAACTTTCTTTATAAAATCCTCATCTTCAAATTCATTTTTTACTTTTTTCACTACTTTTTTCTTAAACATTGGAGAGTTTTTCTTTTCAGTTTTTTTAGGATCTTTATCCATAGGTTCACCTCATTTACCAATCAAAAAATATATTACCAAAATTACAACGAATATTTAAGCTAATTTTTAAAGCTTCTTTTATCTCTTGCATTTTTTCAAAGCTTAGCATTCCTAACTTTTTTATAAGTCTTTCTTTGTCAACTGTCCTTACTTGTTCGACAAGTACCACAGAATCTTTTTCCAGTCCTTGCATAGCATCAATTTTTACATGAGTTGGAATATTTTTCTTTTCTTTACTCGTTATAGCTAAAACTATAACAGTTGGACTATATCTATTTCCAGTATCATTTTGAATAATTAGAACTGGCCTTATTCCGCTTTGCTCAGACCCCAAAGAAGGATTTAAATTTGCAAGATATATTTCTCCTCTTTTAATCAAGATAATACACTCCCCTATATTATACACTATAAATAAAAAAAATCAAATATTTTATTTACAAATTATTTTAATTAAATTCTACATTCTCATAAGTTATCTCAAAGTAGGCCTTACTGTTACTGTCGTATGCGATATATTTTATTGGTTTCATATCTTTTTTTGACATTTCAAGTTCAATTTTACTAATATCCATTCCACTTTCTTTAACTTTTCTTCTAAAATCCATTAATCCGCTCTCAAGTTCGCAACTATTATCTATATTTATTCCCACTAAATAAGTTGTATCTGTTTCATTTTTATAAATATAATTTTCACAATTACAATCAATTCTCTTTATGTTGTAATATAAGTCAATGAATGTAGATAGACTATATAAATTAATTTTACTAACATTATAATCTTCTAAATAAAAAGTTGAAGGTCCACTATTGCTAGAGGATATATTTAAATTTTTACCATTTATTTCATACATTATATCTGCTCCATCTTCATTTACAGTTCTAATTTTGAAATACTCATTATCTATTTCACTTTCCTTTTTATACGTTTCATAAGCTTTATATCTATTTGTAGTTTTGTTCCCATAGACAATAATTTCATATTCAAGGTTATAGGAAATTGGATTTATAATATTATCTTGTAAAAGTACATCAGCCATATTTCTACAGTTATCTGCAGCTCTATTTACTATATAAAAGCTAATAGCTATAAGTACTCCTGCTACAATAAAACAAGATATAACTATAATTTTTAATTTATTTAATCCATTACTTATAAAAGAAATTTTCAAAAATACCACCTACAAAATAATATGAAAAATAGCAAAAATATATTATACTTTTGCTATTCTAAATTACTAAATATTAAATTTTTCTTTTTGAAGTTCATACGCGTACTTTATTGCGACCTCTGTTATCTTGCCAAATGATATTCTTGCTACTTCCCTTATTTTTTCTTCTCCACTTAATTTTTTGATTTTGGTTGCTGTTTCCTTATTATTTAAATTTTCTTTATATATATAAAGATTATTATCCGCTAGTGCTGCAACATTTGCAAGGTGTGTTACACATATAACTTGAGCTTCTTTTGACAATTTTTCCATTTTCTTTGCCACTTTAGTTGCAGCCATACCACTTATTCCAACATCAATTTCATCAAATACTACTGTAGATACATTATAACTTTTAAAAAGAACAGTCTTTATTGCAAGCATAACCCTTGACATTTCACCACCTGAAGCTATTTTTGTAAGAGGTAAGTATTCTCCACCTAAATTAGTTTTTATTAAAAACTCAACGCTATCTTTTCCTGTTGCTGTAAACTCGTCATCATTATCATATGTTACTTCTATATTAACATTTACATTTTTCATATCCATATCAAGCAATTCTTTATTAATAAGACAAGATAATTTAGAAGCAACCTTTTTTCTTTTCTCGCTTAAAGTATAAGCTATTTTTGTCATTGTCTTTTTTATACTTTCTTCT
>PPYE01662362.1_pt1 | contig 16314 bp, 17 predicted proteins | sample 1559881 | NCBI WGS metagenome assembly PPYE01 (sample SAMN08240022, study PRJNA423297) | Human gut metagenome, whole genome shotgun sequencing project. | reverse complement strand
TGTTAGCGTCGGGTGAATTCAACCACTCCGAGTCGCTTTAATTTAACCAATCTCAGCCGAAATAAAATAGCCATTTTATTAAAAAAGTCATTAGCCTTTCTTTGTTATGTTAAACTGATGTACGCCAATGCAACAGTCAAATCATAACGATGAGTGAAAAAACTAATGACTTAACTGAAATAATAACACAAGCAATCAACGAAATAAAGCTTGAATTGGGCGAAAAATTCAATCCTGACAAAATCAACCTTGCTGAGCTGGAGCGGCGTACCGGATTGTCAAGGGCAAAGCTCCGCAGACTCAAGGAAAACGGGTTTGTTGATATGCCACATGGCCGCACTGGGTTGAAGGCTGATAAAACGGTGCTTACAGGATTTACCGGCGTCATTGATGCGCTGCTCGCCAAAGGCATCACCAATTCATCCGTCTGTTTTGAGAGGTTAAAGGATGCAGGATACAAAGGCGGTCTGACGACAGTCAAAACATATATTCATGATCACAAAGACCTTGTTCCTGCAAAAAGGCAAATCGTTTCCTCCCAGGGAAACCGCGGAAGACGCTACCAAACAGATCCCGGTGAGTCCTACCAGATGGACTGGGGTTTTGTAACTGTAGATACCGGAAATGGTGCCACCTACAAAGTTGCCTGTTTTGCAATGATCTGTCACTGCTGCGGGAAGAGATACATCGAATTCTTTCCGAATGCCCGCCAGGAAAATCTGTTTATCGGAATGCTTCATGCCTTTCTTTACATGGGAATTCCCCAGTATGTGTTGACGGATAACATGAAGAGTGTCACGATTGGCAGAGACAGTGAAGGGCATCCGATCTGGCAGAAAGATTATGAGCTTTTTATGGGCAACATAGGCTTTGAGACCAAGCTGTGCAAACCTCGGCATCCCTTTACAAAGGGTGCCGTAGAAAGGCTTATTCGCTTTGTTAAGGATAACTTTTTGCCGGGACGTATCTTTCATGAGCTTACCGACTTAAACTATGAGGCGATTGCCTGGTGTGAACAGCAAAACCGGGCATATCACAAGGCTGTGGACTGTATCCCAAATGATAAGCACAAAGCCCTCTGTACGCAGCATACCTGTAAACTTGAGGATACGATAGAGCTTGCTTATTACCTCTGTCCGGAACGGCGGATCTCCTTTGATGGCTTTGTCAACTATGAGGGCCGCCGCTTTGGAGTGCCTTTCTGGTATACCGGGAAGACCTGCCGTGTAAAGCGTGATGGCTACGTACTTTACATCTATGATATTAACATGACGAGGCTGCTTACGTCACATGACGTCACATGGAGCCGCAGGGATAGCTACTGTAAAGATCAGTATGCAGATAATCGTCCTGAAGAGCATCCGACCGCACCTGTGAAGATTCATATCCAGCAGATGGAACCCCATAAATATGAAGAGGGTTTTGAAAAGTTTAACTTTGAGGAGGGGCTGTTCAATGAGTAATTCCGTATTTGAACAGATCCATACTTACGCAAAGTATCTGGGTCTGGATCTTGATGCGTCTGAAATCGCACAGGTGTCTGCCAGCCAAAACTTTTCAGATGCGCAGCTTCATGCAATAGAATCCATCTTTTCTTATCTCAGAGATAAGAAAGAGGAAAATATCGTGGCAACGCTTCTTCGGATGAGTCGCCTTCCAACAAAGGAGCCGAAGACATTTGAAAACTTCGATTTCTCGCAGTTACACGGCAAACAGACAGAGGCGATCAAAAATTTGCCGACGTTATCTGCCCTGTACTCACACACAAATCTGGCCTTTATCGGGCCTCAGGGAGTCGGTAAGACACATTTGGCTATGGCTTATGGCAGAGCCTGCTGCGAAAAAGGAATGAAAGCATACTTCCTTAAGGCAACAGAATTAAATCAAAAGCTGACGGAAGCGCGTAAACGTGGCAGTGAAAGTTCTTGTATCAATGGCCTTGTTAAGCCTTCCTGCCTGATCATTGATGAGATAGGGCGCTGTGTGTTTGACAAAGAGAATACGCGAATGTTCTTTGATGTCATTGACAGAAGGTATAACAAAGAAGGTCCAAACACCCTGATCATCACCAGCAACAAAAGCCCGGATAAATGGGGTGAATATTTCAATGAAGACTCCACTCTGCTCTGCTCACTGGACAGGATCTTCGATGCAGCAATTGTGTTTATGATCAAAGGAAACAGTTACCGGGGAAAGCACTGTGAAACCATAGCGCTGTTTGCATTGGCGATTTTTCTCTGACTCGATTTGGCGATTTTTCTCCGACTCTTGGTGGCTAATTTAACCCGACTCTAACAATGATGAATGCAAAAATAGCAGTAACAGCAGTGTTTACTGTAGAGGATACCACATTAACAGCACTTGTAAGCGCCATATCAATGCCATCCGAAACACTTTGTAGCCACTGTTCCCAATTTATGCTGTCTAACCATCCTCTTAGCCAACCAAGCCCTGTATCATTCCCCTTTAAGTACGCTGTCCATCGTGGAATATTTTTCTCAATTTGTTCATACAAACTCTGAAAAGACCGAACAAGCTCTGGTATTAACAGGGTCAAAACCAATACCAGTATAAAAACGATACAGACTAATGTAAGAATAAAGCTAAGATTATCGATTCGCTTATCCGTCGGACGTTTTTTCGCATTTTTAAACAGTTGTTCCAGTTTCTTTTTAATACCCCGCATGGGAACATTAATAAAGAGAGCTAAAATGCCGCCGACAATTACAGGCAATATGAGATCGATCACCCTTCTTGCGAAGGCCAAAACAGCGGAATAATTTAACAATGCAACAAAAAGGGTTACAGAAGAAATAGCAACTATTAAATACTGCTTTGTTTTGGACTCCATTTTAATTCTCCTTTCCGCCTGCCATAAGCAGCATAGTATGCCAATATACAGACCGGAACGGCCGCAAAAACATCAAGAACCGAGTGCTGCTTTAAAAACACCGTAGACATTGAAATCAATATAGTAACCACTCCAAAGATGATCCTCCATCCCGGCGTATGAAAGTGCCTGCTGTTCCAAGCTGAAACCATAACAGCCACCGAACCGATCACATGAATGGATGGACAGACATTTGTATTCGTATCAAACTGATAAAATCCGGCAAGAAATCGCGTAAATAGATTGTCCCGTTCAAATACCAGTGGACGAAGTTCCTGGCAATTTGGAAAAACGATATAGATCATCATCGACAGCGAATAGGACACAATGATGAACCTCATCAGCTTTTTAAAAGATTCCGTATCAAAAAGCAGGGTATAAAGATGCATCCCTATTAATAAAACAAACCAAAATAAATAAGGAATCAAAAAATACTCGCAAAATGGTATCAAATCGTCTAATGAACAGTGGATCGAGATATAGTGATCCCGTATCCACAATCTTTCTACTGTCAGAAACAGCACCCCGAAAACCGGCCAGAAAACCAGATATTTTAAATGCTGAAACTCTGGTGTGTTCAATTTACTGAATCGAAAATTGCGATAATCTACCATCTTTTTTTCCTGCATATCCTATCCTCCCGAAATGTACATTCCCTATCGTCTGATATCGGACATTTCATGTGCTTCTATGAGGTATTGGCATTGTTTTTGCAAAGACAAACGCCTGTAAAATTCCTAATATCGATTGATAAATCCAGTAAACACCAAGCATACCGGAAAATGAGAATGTCATCCAAAGTGTCATCAAGGGCATTATAATATTCATCGTATTAAAGGTAGAATTCATCTGCCTTTCCTGTACATTTGCGTTTTGATTCGAATTTGGACTATTCCATTTTCTTATAAGTAATGACGAAAGCCATGTAAATACTGCCGCTATGATGGGAATAAGCCACAGAAACGATATGTCTGTAAGGCTTGGTGTCAGCGCAAGATTCGTTCCAAAAAGTGTAAAATCAGGTAGTTTTGAAAGATCGATTCCAGTAAACAAATCAACCCCTATCGCTTGAATATTAGCCACAAGCCCGATTTCATCTACAGCAGGTGTCATACCCGCTGCTGAAATAATGTCCCTTATTTGAGTTATTTCTTCAACAGATAATTTACATATATGAGAAAGCGGATTCCTGATTACATTATATAAAAAGGTAATAATTGGCAGCTGCAAAAACATAGGCAGACATCCGCCAAAAGGACTGAATCCCTCTTTTTGCTGAAGTTCCATCAATTCTTGCTGTTGTTTCTGCATAGAAAGTTCGTCGGTCTTGCCCCTATATTTTGCTTGAAGCGCCTCCATTTTAGGTGCAAACTTTGCCATTGCAATCTGGCTCTTTTGTTGTTTAATGGAGATGGGCAAAAAGAGCAGTTTAAAAAGCAAAGCGTATAAAAATAGCGCAAAAGCATATTTGCCTCCAACCAAACTGCTAAACCAGGAAAGCAGGCTTCCCAATAAATCATAAATCCAATTTAACATCTCAACTATCCTTCGCGTCTTTTCAGTTCAGAGTATATAAATGCAGCTCCATCCGGCTGAGGATATTCACATAGCTGTTTCTCCATGAATTTCCGGTCAGCATCGGAACCGAGCAAATGGACGGCCTTTTGTGCCAGAAGTTTCGGAAACCCAGCTGCAACTGCGGCATGTCTCCGGATAAAAAAATCCATATTGTACTGCTCGCACCCTGCAACCGCATTGATAAACAGCATCGGAAGATGTTTTGCCGCCGCCTCCGTCACACTGATCCCACCCGGTTTTGTCAGATACAGATCCGCTGAGTCCATGTAAAGAGAAACCCGGTCCGTATATCCGACGATATGAACATTCCTGTTTTTACCATACCTGTCGCTTAACTGCTTATATAAGCGCTTATTTGTTCCGCAGATCACAGAGATCTCCGTATCCTCGGTCAATCCTTTTACCAAATGCTTCATAAGTGTTCTGATCGGACCGCATCCCATACTTCCGCACATAACCAACAGATGATGGCTTCTTTTATTGATCTGCAGCCGTTTTTTTGCTTCCTCTTTCTCTTCTTTTTTAAGGAAATCCCGGCTTACTGGTATTCCGGTGGGGATGATCCTGCATCTTGGGATGCCGCATTTCACATACTCTTCGATCAGACTCTCATCCGCAATAAAATAGCTGTCCAAATCGCAGGCCTCCATCCCCGGATAATATGTATAATCCGTTGCGACAAACGCCGTATTTGCGTTGAGTTTATGATGCTTAAGCAAATGGGTCAAAATGATCGCGGAAAATACATGGGTGCAGATGACCGTATCATATTGTCCGTCAACAATGCAGCTATAGATCCTCTCAGTTCCAGAAACCAAAAGTTTATAAACACCCGAATTTTTGTTAAATACAGCTGCATGCGCTTCGCTGTAACGGTATCCCCATTTAAACAGTCCGGGGATCTTTCGGTACATATAGCTATGGCCCCATGAAATAAAATCAGCAAAACCCTTTGAGATAAAGTCAAGGGCGTCGCAGATCGTACAGCTTATATTCTTCTGCTCAAAATATTCTTTTATAGCCTGCGCACAGGAATTATGCCCTTGTCCCGTGCTGCAGCTCAAAATGATAACTTTCTTCATGAATCGGTTCCATTCTGGGGCACAAATGTCTTCTTTCTTTATCACGCAATCTGTCTAAGATCAGAACAAGTTTGGGGCGGTTGTAACGCTGGATCATGATATATGGGATGTTTCCAAGAGCATATAGGATCGCTAAAATCATGCCCTCAGCCGTGTTCCAAAATAGCACACATCCAAATCCTAAAACACCCAATAAAAAATGAGTTGCTTCCGCAATACATGTCTCCTGTATCATTCGTTCTACATGCGTGGCATTTACAGTGCCCGGTAATTTTTTAGATGGGATCAGTTTAGGGAATATCGCACTCATGTCAGGAAACGTACTTTTCCATCTGCATATACCAGCGGCACGATAAACCTGACCGCCTTTTTCGAATCCGAACAGACGATACGGAAACCTGTCATACCGGAACCACTTTTTCGGTACGATACGTCCTACCAAAAAAGAAAGGATGCCTATAGCCATGAGATAGAATATACATACTGATATATTTTTCATTTAGAAATCACCCCATACTACTTTCCCTGGATTTAAGTTTCTTTATATTTTGGATGCTATACAGTATAAAAGAAATCACGATCATTACAGCGCAGGCTAAGGTAGAAACTATGGATACAACAGGCGTGATCTCATTCCAAAATACATGAAGGATCATTGTTGCGTACAGCAGACATGTTGCAACTTTTCCATGCCATTTTGCGCCATATACACTGCCTGTCTTTTTAATCACCATAAGACCGGTTATGCACATAAATATTTCTTTTACCAGAACCAAAGCCAATAGGATCCGCAGCAAAGGGAATCTCATCATAAGGCAAAACAGCATCGCCGCTTGGGTCAGTTTATCTGCAACTGGATCCAGGATTTTCCCTAAATCGCTGACCATATTAAATTTCCGTGCAATAAACCCATCCACAACATCGGTTAATCCTGAAATAATCAGCACACCGCCTGCCGTCAAATAATTATGCTCCACACAGTAGGACCAGACAATGACAGGGATCAAACATAAGCGAAAGAAAGACAATATGTTGGGAAAGGTAAATACCTTTGTCCTTGCTTTCGGTGCATTAGCTTTCTGTTCCATGTATTTCCTCCTTAAGAAGTTTCACATACTTTGCAAGAACAGCAATGCAGGCCATTCTCTCTTTCAATGGGATACGTTCCAATGCACGCATTTCGGCATCGGCAACCGGAACGATAATGTTTTCACCGAATTTTCTTCCTTTATCTGTCAACTGTATATTTTTCCGATTGCGTGTGCCCGGAACAGCCTCTAAGGCAGCATAATCGTCTTTTACCATATGCGAAATAATGGAATTGACGGTTTGCTTTGAAAATGCCCATATACCGCAGATGTCCTGTTGGGAATACTCCCCGTCAATTGCGATCAAAGTGTACCATATCCAAAATTCATTCTCAGTAATCCCAAAATGCCGCACGATATCGCGATAAATGCTTACAAGTTTGCGAATCTGATACGTCATCATTCCCATCTGTCCCTGTAAGTTTTCATTCATGGGTCATCTCCTAAATCTGTTGAGCATCCGCAAAGTTTCTCAATCTTCAAATTTATCAAATTCCTTCCAAAATTCTTTCACTGTTTTTTCGTATGATTTTCTATCGGTCATATAACTCATACCATGCCCCGCTCCGGGAACAATTAGAAGACGTTTTGGAGAAGCGCATGCTTTATAGTTTTCATATGTCATTTCAACAGGCACAAACCGGTCATCTGTACCATGAATAAAGAGTACCGGAACCTTAGCTTTTTCCAGTGCTTCCGTACATGAATAATCCTTCGATCCGATATGGATCTTATCTCTGCACATCTCATCCGCAATGTCGCTCATCCATTTGTCATAGGAAATATGCAGATTATTTTCTGCTACATGTTTCCATATTTTATAAGGCGAAGTATAACCACAATCGGCAATGATTCCCCGCACGTTTTCCGGCAGTTCAAAACCTGCGGTCATCAGCACGGTGGACGCGCCCATTGACACTCCGCACAAATAGATGGGAAGGTGCTCGCCTCCTACTGCATTGACCCATTTGATCCATTCAAGGCAATCATATCGTTCCGTCAGTCCGAATCCCATATAATCTCCGCCGCTGTTGTTTTGTCCGCGCTGCTCCGCATACAAAACATTACTGTCATTCTTATAAAAGAAATCTGCTATCAGTCCAAAATCCTTCGACCATGAAGAACGCCACCCATGCATGGCAATAATGACCCTTTGGGGTTGGTCACAGGTTCTCCAATGCCCTGCCAGCTTTATCCCGTCTCTCGCGGTAATTTCCACGGTTTCACTTGGATATTGCTCCAATGTTTCTGCTGCACTCTCCCGTATTTTCCCGAATATTTCGCTTCCTATCTCTCCAGAAACCTGTTTTTTGGAATCCTCAATATCGTGATTACGATCAAGGGCCATATCCACCAATCTTTTGGCAATCGTGTAAGAAACCACACCGGCCACTGCAGTCGTCACCGCCAAGGCTCCAGCACCAAGAACTATTTTTTTTGTAATATCCTTCATACTATTCCTCTCTCTTTACAGCAGATACCTTTTCCTGTACCATAGAGCAAATGGCCTCCGCTGTCTTTTCAGCGCCTAAAAATCCACTGTTCATATAAATGTCATAATTTGCTTTATCCGCCCAGTTTCTACCTGTATAATACTCGTAATGTACTGCACGCTCTTTATCTTTTTTACGAATCTCTTTTTCTGCCTGATCAGCTTCAACTCCATAATAAGTCACTGCCCGGTCTATCTTATTTTCCATTGTGCTATATACGAAGATTTTTACTAAATTCTCTCTGCCTTCCAGCAAGTAATCTGCACATCGCCCAATGATAACACAAGCTCCCTGATCTGCAATTTCCTTAATAATCTGTGCTTCTTTTATAAAGAGATCATCGCCGCCAATCAGCCCCGCGTAATAGCCGCTGTGAAATGCGGATAGGGCTTTTCGTTTTTCTTCATTGTCTTCGATGTATTCTTCTGACAACCCGGTTTTCTCCGCCAATTTTACAATGAGTTCCTTGTCATAAAAGCGAAGCCCCAGCCTTTCCGCAATGATTCTTCCAATATACCTACCTCCTGAGCCATATTCTCTGGAGATGGAAATCAAAAGGTTTGAAGAAGGAGATTCCGTAGGATTCGTCTTATTTTCAAGTGTAATCGAAGGATTTGGATGTCTTTTAAATACGCGAAGCTCTGTTGCGAGCAAAATCACTGCCAGTAAACATGCCAGCCCATCGGATACAGGTCTTGCTGCCAATACACCTACTACGCCGAACATCCTGCCCAGCCATAGCATTCCCGGAACCTGAAATAATGCTTGCTTGGAAAACGAAAGCAACGAACTTTTTCCGCCTCTTCCAATCGCCTGTAGGAAAATTCCTACCGGCATTTGAATGCTGTTCCCAATAATAAGCAGCATATAAATTCGGAAAGCCAGTTTTGCAAACTCAATATATCTTTCGTCACCGCCTCCGCCAAACAGCAGGATAATTTTATCCGGGATGGTCTGGAATAAAATAAATGTAATGCTGCTGATGATCAGGCCGCATACGATCACCATCTTCAGAGTCTTTTTTACCCGGTCATAATGATGCGCTCCATAGTTATATCCAATTATGGGAAGCGCTCCCATGGCCATTCCTAAGATGACGCTGTTCAAAATTTCATTTACTTTTACAACAATTCCCAAGACCGTAATTGGAATCTCAGCGCCATAAACCGAAGCTGCGCCATATGATTTCAGCAAATTGTTCTGAAGCCCCATAACCAGCGCCGCAAACAGCTGCGTAATAAAGCTGCTGATTCCCAGTACTGACACTCTCCCGGAAATAGAGAGGCGGAACTGGAAATTCTTTCTTAACTCTATGCTCTTCAGCCTTCTTAAATAAAATACATTCAGCAGGAACGATACAATCTGGCTGATTACGGTTGCAATGGCTGCCCCTTTTACGCCAAGATGAAAAATAAATATAAAGATGGGATCTAAAATAACATTCAATATAGCTCCGACCAACATGGAGACCATCGCGTATTTGGGGCTGCCATCTGCCCGGACAATGGAATTAATAGTCGTACATACCATCATAAATGGAAGCCCCAAAATGATGATATAGCCGTAATCTTTTGCATATGGCTCCAGTTCAGGTGTGCATCCAAATAGATTTAATAGCTGTGGGAAGAATATAAATGCCCCTGCGGCAAATAGGATCGATGTTACAGTGGATAGGATAATCCCATTGGCAACGCCCTGCGCCGCTTCTGTTTTCTTATCCGCTCCAAGCATAAGGCTCATAAATGCCGATGAACCATCTCCTAACATCAGCGCAAAAGCTGCAAACACAATCGTAATTGGAAAGATAATATTGGTTGCGCCGTTTCCCAAATAGCCAACTCCCTGACCGATAAAAATCTGGTCTACAATGTTGTATAGTGAATTGACCAACATAGAAATAATGCTTGGAATCGCATACATTCTGAGCAGCTTTCCAATCCTTTCCTGCCCCAATTTATTCTCGCCAAGGCTTTTCTCCATGACGTCCTCCTTATGCTAAAAATGAATCAATCAGCACGCTGGCCTGTGCTAGACCGTCATTCTCCATATCAAGCCAATGGATCGTTTTATCTCTTTTGAACCATATCATTTGTCTTTTAGCAAATCTTTTGATCGCCTGCAAAAGATCCTGATAAAATTCATCAAAAGAAGCATATTTTCCTTCCACATACCAGGAAATATACCGATATTCCAAACCCAACCTATATAGTTCATCCGGTGGGAAGCCGTCATTCAAGTAGTTCCGTACCTCCTCCACCATGCCTTTATCCAGTCTGTCCCTGAGCCGTTCTTCGATCTTTCGGTGCAGGGTCTCCTTTTTCCATGTGACTCCAAGCTGCAGGGTGTTAAATATGGGTTGATTCCTTTGGCTCAGCTTTTCCCCGCTTCTTAAGCGTTCCAGCACTCGGATCAAGCGCCTTTTATTATGAAGATCCGATCGGTTCCCATTAAAATATTCGAGCGCTTCCTGGGGAAGCATTTTCTGCAGCTCTTCCACGCTTTTTTCTTCCAGCTCTTTTCGGAATTTAGGGTCCTGAAGCTCTTTTTCAAACTGATAACCATATACGACGGAGGATATATAAAGTCCGGTTCCGCCTACAAGAAACGGAATATGGCTGCGGCTTACGATCTGCGGGATGAGTTCATATACTGTTTTTTGATACTCCGATACCGAGTATGCCTCTCCCACATTGCGTATATCAATCATATGGTGGGGAATGATATCCATCTCCTCTTTTGTCACTTTCCCGCTGCAGAGATCAAACCCCTTATATACCTGGCGTGAATCGGCAGACAGGATCTCCCCCTTATATCGTTTCGCTAATTCGATCGCGAGGGAGCTTTTCCCTGATGCATTGGGGCCTGCTATCACGATTATTTTAGGCAAATTCATATCTCTCATCTTCCCTTCAGCTCCTTGCGTTAGATTTACATGCTGCTTAAGCCCTCAACAGTGCCAATATAAATGCCTGTAAAATCTTTTAAAATGATCATTGCCTGTTCTAAAATAAGGTCCGTATTCCGGCGGAGCAGATAAAGTATCGATATCAGAAACTCTTTTCGCCGATAAATATCGCCAACACACAAAGACTCAAAATTATCATCTAAGTCAATTCGAATAATGCATTTTCCTGAATGGTGCTTTTTCAATATTTTTATGTACCCACAGGCAATCATTTGATAGTTCCCATATATTTCAGGATCCGGTAAATAGCAAATATAGTTTTCGCCGTTTTCCGTTCTTCGTTCCGGCTCCAGCGAAAGGAAATCGGAAATCATATCACGCCTCCATAACTATAAAAATGGATCACAGATATTCCGTAAGTCTTTTGACGAAATCTGCATAAGTTTCCAATGGTTTCCGGAAATGCAATATCCTTTCTGATACGGATAACTGCCATTCCTTCCGGCGCAAGAATCTTTACGTTCCCCAAGCTTTCTATCACAGGCACGAAAATCTCCGGTTTAGTAAATGGCGGATCCAAATAAACGATGTCAAATTTATCCTGTCTCTGGCTTAACCAGTTGATCCGTCGAAATACATCATCCCGATATAATTCATATCCATCATGAAATCCGCATACGGCAAGATTCTTTTTTATCACTTCAACCGTGCTTCTGTTTTTTTCAACAAAAATCACTTTCTCAGCGCCACGGCTGAGAGCTTCTATCCCCATACTTCCGCTCCCGGCAAATAAATCAAGAAAAAATGCTCCTTTGATTTTCGTTTGCCATATATTAAAAAGCGACTCCTTAATTTTTGATGTAATCGGTCTGGTTTCCATGCCTTTCGGAGCAAACAACCGCCTGCCTTTAGCCACTCCAGATATAACGCGCATATCTCACCTCAATTTTTCAAAGGGCAGCTCCGTGAAGGATACTGCCCTTTTGTGCATCGCCTGAACCGTTACGATTTCTTATCAATCTCATCTTTCAGCCTGCTGATATATTTTTCCAGCATAGAAATATAAGCCTGTACTTCCTGCACATCCGTTTCTTCCATTGCCGTTTCTTCAGCCTGGAAGATCCACATAACCCGGTTCTGTCCGTATTCCTGTCCTTCCTTTGTCAGCCGGACCACCTTTCGATTTCTGGTTCCCGGTACATGTTCCAGGAAAATAAACCCCTTCTTTGTAAGGTTCGAAATGATCGAGTTGACCGTCTGCTTGGGAAGAAATAGCATTTCAGCCAGATCCTGTTGGGAATACTCTTCTTCCGAGCAGAGCAGCGCAGACCAAATGGAGATCTCTCCGTCCCGTATTCCTGACTTGGTTGCTGCAGTCCGATAAAGAGCGTTCAATTCATTTATTTTCTGATTGATCGTATTAATTTGCTTTTTGATTTCACTATTCATATCTGCCCTCCATATATCCGACTTCGGATGTTTGTATTATAGTCCGACTTCGGATGTTTGTCAATATGTTATTTATGCATTCCGTTCAGGAAACTTTGGCGGCAAATTGGCTGTTATATAATTCAGCATAAAAACCATTTTTTTCAAATAATTGTTGATGTTTCCCGTGTTCCACAATTGTTCCATTTCTCATAACCAGAATCATATCTGCGTCCTTAATCGTTGATAGCCGGTGGGCAATTACAAAACTAGTACGTCCCTGCATAAGATGATTCATGGCTTTTTGGATCTCCGCTTCTGTTCGTGTATCAACACTGGAGGTAGCTTCATCTAAAATTAAAATAGAAGGGTTGGTAAGTATCGCCCTTGCAATGGTCAAAAGCTGCTTTTGACCTATAGAAACCCCGGAGAGTTCATCATCTAAAATTGTATGGTAGCCATGCGGTAATGTCCGGATAAAATGATCAATCCTTGCGGCTCTGGCTGCATTCTTTATTTCTTTCATCGTTGCGTTGCGTTTCCCATAAGCAATGTTCTCTGCAACAGTGCCATGGAACAGCCATGTGTCCTGTAAAACCATACCTAAAATAGACCGAAGTTCTTTTCGGTTCATATCTCGGATATTTACTCCATCTATACTGATTTTTCCGGCATTTACTTCATAGAATCTCATTAAGAGATTTACCAGGGTGGTCTTACCTGCTCCGGTTAATACACTGCACACGGATGCAGCCGCAAGAGTGATGACTATAACAAAAAGTTTCCCCTTCTGCTTCATCAAATCTTTAAAAAATCTACCCAATGTTTTTCTTGTATTTTTCGCTCTATTCGAGCTTTGCTCCTGATTATCTGGCTTGGTCGCCTCTTGAACATACCGTTTTTTCTTTTTATCCATCATGCCAATTCCTCCTCGCTCATCTGCGAATGCGCAATCTGTTGATATACAAGGCAATTATTAAGCAGATACCGGTGAGTTCCTATACCTACAATCTTGCCTTCATCCAAAACAATAATTTGATCTGCATCCAAAATTGTGCTGATTCGCTGAGCAACGATAAGCACAGCGCTGTTGCCAACTTCTTTTTTCAGCGCAGCGCGCAATTTGGCATCTGTCTTAAAGTCCAGGGCCGAGAAACTATCGTCAAAAATATAGATATCCGGTTTTTTGATAATGGCTCTTGCAATCGACAGGCGTTGCTTTTGTCCGCCGGAAAAATTATTTCCTCCTTGGGCCACAGGGTATTCAAATCCTTTTTCCGCCGATTGAATAAAGTCATCAATCTGTGCGATTTTACAGGCATGATGCATATCGTCTTCCGTAGCGTCCCTTTTCCCATGGCGCAGATTATCCGCTATCGTACCACTAAATAAAAACGCTTTCTGAGGAACATAGCCTATTTTATCCCTCAACTCGATTTGGCTATATTCCCGGACATCCTTTCCGTCTACAAGAATGTTCCCTTTCTCTATATCAAAAAAGCGCATAACCAGACTGGCAATCGTAGATTTTCCTGAACCAGTACTTCCTATAATTGCCGTGGTCGTTCCTGGTTTTACCGAAAAGCTGATATTCTGCAGCACCGGTTTTTCTGCATTATCATATCGGAAGGTTACATTCTGAAACTCTATTTTGGCTCCCTGATCCTGCTTAGCGGGATGAGCTACTTTTTCGCATCCAAGCTCTGGAATCGTACTCAAAACAGCGTTAATACGCTTGGCGCAGGTCTGTGCACGGGGTATAAAAATAAATGACGCCGCGCCCATGATCAGATAAAAAAGCGTCAGCATAGCATATTCGATAATAGCCATAATGTCTCCAATTTCCATGCTACCAGCTACTACCTGCTTACCGCCAAACCATAAAAGAAGAATTGTTAGAACATTTATCAACATCATAATCAAAGGCATTAAAGCTGCAAATATTTTATTTGCCTTAATTGCCACATTGGCATATTGTTCAAAGCTCCTATCCATTCTTTCTTTACTGTCTGCTTCCCTGTTAAATGCTCTGATTACCCGCACACCAATAATGCCTTCCCGAACTGTACGGTTAATCGAGTCCATGGAAGTCTGGATTTCATCAAACAATGGAATCACTTTTCGGGCAATCATAACTGTCGCAATAAGTATGATTGCCATAAACGCTATCACCAATAAAGCCAAAGAAGCACTTTTGGAAAATGCAAGCACTAAACCGGCAACAGCCATAAAAGGTGCTGTGATTATTTCACGCCAAGGGATCCGGGTCTGAGCTTTGCTCAGACCCACTGATTTTTCTCTCAGACCCAGCAATACGCTTTTGGGATCCACCGGTGTGTTTTTTACCTTTTATGCTTGGCACAGTATTCCCTCATATTGGTGCTGCCAGTTTCAATCCAGAAGGCTGTGTATGCGTAACGGTCTACAATCGCTTCTGCCCGTACTCCTTCGCCCAGACGTTTCACCCAGTCATCCTTGCGGTATTGTGTACAGAAGATGGTAGAGGTTGTATCCGAGCGCCTTTCCATAAGTTCAAACAGGAAGTGGAGTTCCGCATCCGATATGTCAGACACCAGCCACTCATCCAGTATCAGGAGAGGTATCCGGCTGTAGCGTTCAAGCAGCTTCCTTTGATTCCCGGCAACTACGGTGGAGTCCCCATACTCCATTAGCAGATCAGGCAGCCTGACATACCGTACCCTGACATGGTTCAGGCAGGCTTCTTTTCCCAGGGCACAGGCCAGGTAGGTCTTCCCTGAACCGGTAAATCCCTGGAGGATGATGCTCTGGTGCAAACCGATGTACTGGCCACTGAACAGGTTCTCAATGAGCTCCCTGTTTAATCCGCGGCTGGCATAGATGACTCCCTGCCGGTTTGCCTGCGGAAAACGGAGCTTTGCTGACTTGATCAGCCGCTGTATCTTCCCATTGTATTTCTCCTGGTAAATGTAGTCCACCAGCCGCTGCATCCTTTCATCGAAGGGCAGGGCTATTGTCGCAGGATCCGCCTGCTGTACCTCCAGCCCTTTGATTGCCTCGCCCAGATTAATTTCACGCAGCTTGCGCCTGGTCTCTTCATTGATCATCTCCTCATCTTGATTGGATGCAAGGATCGAATTAAGATGGTGGTAACGGGGCTTTTTAATCCCGCTGGTGATGGCAAACTCACAGGCAGCTTCCAGGCGCGCTTCGGAGTATTTGTTGCTCAGTCTCAGGACGGCCAGCGCAGGGTTATAGCCCTGTTCTTTTATGGGAACCCCCTCAAAGATACGGTCAATCGCCTGTGCCGTATAATCGCCGATGGATCGTGCCCAGTTTTTGATCCGGATATCATCCCATGGGGAAAACTTGAACTTATCCGGCATATCTTCCGGATGGGTGGAATACTGGTTCCTCCGGCCAGCCGGGAAGCGGTTATGCGTGGCTATGCGAGCAGAACCGCTGTAGATCTCCACGGTGCTGTCCGTAACCTTTAGGTCAACACTCTTCCTGGCGTACTGGTAAGGACAAGAGTACCGGTTATACTCAAAGACGACATGGTAGTCGATGTTTACCTTCCTTCCATAGACCCACGTGGCGATCTCATAAGGGACAGACGGCAGTGGATGCAGGAACGGCTTCTCATCCAGGTAAGCGTCATAGCGGCTCCCTTCACGTTTCTGGAAACTCTCGTGGTTGAAGCCGTAGAGCTTTTTTGCAACGGCAGCTTTCAGATCCTCAAAGCTGTAAAAAGTCTCGTTCCTCAGCCGTGCGATGATCGCTGTTGCAATCTTCCCCACTGTGCCTTCCACGGAAGCTTTCTGTTTGGGTTTACGGATGCCTGCCGGCATGATGGCTGTCTGGTAGTGGC
>PPYE01662224.1_pt1 | contig 16316 bp, 13 predicted proteins | sample 1559881 | NCBI WGS metagenome assembly PPYE01 (sample SAMN08240022, study PRJNA423297) | Human gut metagenome, whole genome shotgun sequencing project. | reverse complement strand
CCCGCGAGCGCACCAAAGAAAAGCGTTGAATCGTAAGATTTGACGCTTTTTCTTTTTATGTACCCGCCCAAAGGCGGGGAGTGCACGGTCGGTGCACGGTTTCTGCACGGTCAGGCTTTTCGCAGGAGGATTTTATATCCTGTGGAATTCCTTTGCAGTTTGTGCCCGAATTTGCATCAGGTCATGAGGGCCAGGCGAAGCTGTGCCTTCACCGCAGGATCGGCGTTATTCAACAGATCGAGCAAGGCGGACATGGAGATGGCGGCCTCACCGGCTATCTCAGACGGTTGAGCGGGCTTACCGGCTTCCTTGTAAAAGCTCTCCTCGAACTTTTGTCCCAGCTCTTTGCGGGAAGTCTGCTGGATATGGGCATAGGTATTGACCAGCATATCCGCGCTGGCATGGCCTGTCGTGCCTTGTACGGCTTTCACATCGCCGCCCGAGATCATCAGCTGGTAGGTGGCACTGGAATGCCGCAGCCCATGAAAGACGATGCGGGGAAATTCCGGGTGCGCGTCCTGCCATTTGAGGAACTTTTTGCGGATGAGGACCGGCTCCACGGCCTGACCGTTGGGCAGGCGCAAGAGCATTCCACTGTCGTGGTAGCGCTCTGGGGCACAAGCCTCGTCGGCCTTTAACTGTTCCAGCCAGCATTTTAGTTCCTCCCGAAGGGCGGTGGTCAGGAAGATGATTCGGCGAGAAGCATCTGTTTTGGTGCTTTTTAGAATCAGAAGGGTCTTGCTGCCCTCCCGCTTGTCCTCAAATGCTTTTAACACACAACTGTCGCCTACTTGGCTTAGAGATTCTTTCTGTACCCGCTGCATCGACTTGTTGACTGAAAAGGTGCCGACCCCGCCGGCGGCGTCAAAGTCGATGTCCTCCGGGGTAAGCCCTGCCACTTCGCCTTCCCGCAGTGCGCCAACCAGAGTCAGGTGGACCGCCAGATGAAGGATAGGGTCCTCCATGCTGGCGAGGGCCGCCCGCATTTCCTCGACGCTCCAAATGCTCCGCTCCTGGGTGGTCTTTTTGGGCCCTTCCAGAGGGACGGGGCTTTTCAGTAGAATGCCCCATTCCACCGCATAGAGGAATGCGGTATGCAGCAGCCGATGGACTTCACGAATGGTGGTACCGGACAGCAGCCGCTGCTTTTGTTTGGAGGTCAGCTTCTGCTTCTTGCCCTCGATATACTGGCCGCAGGGCGTCTTGCTCAGAGTGCTGTACAGGTTCTCCAAGTGATAAGGTTTCAGCTTCTGCATCTCCATGTTTCCGATATACGGAACGATCAGATTCTGAATGGTGGACAGGTTGGACTGATAGGTCTTGGGCGCCCACTTGTGCTTGCTGCACTGTTTGGGCAGCCAGTCCATCAGGAACTCACCGACTGTTACCGTTGAGGGAATCAGGAAGGTACCACTGGTCAGCTCATGCTCTATCTGCTTTTTACGCTTCATCGCCTCCTCTTTGGTGGAAAAACTCTCCCATTTGTCGCAGCTTTTGCCATGCTCGTCCTGGTAGGTGTAGCGGACGCCATAAGAGCCGCCGCGTTTTGTGATATATGCCATAACTGCCTCCTTGTCAGGCTGCCCGGAACAGCCAGGCGTGAAAACTGTCCTTGGGGACGCGGATGCTTCCGCCTACCCGTAAGACACGGAACTCGGTGGTGCTGTTGCACAGGTTATAGGCAGAGCGCAGGCTGATGGCCAGCATCTGCGCCACCTCCTCCACCGTGTAGACACAGACTTTCAGTTCGGGCTGTTTCGGGTCAGAGTTCGGAGACTTGACGGCATTGTTTTGGGTGACCGATTCCATTGTACCGGTTTCGGGGGTAGTTTGCAAGGTTTCTGAGGTGAAATTTGAGGATACGCTGTTGTTTTTCTTCATTGGCATTCTCCTTTTCATAGTTCAAAGCTCGGCAGTACGCTGGGCGGCTTTGGGCTTCCTGAACTCGACCAAAACCTCTTTCGGTATCCGTTCCAGCAATGCCAGAGCATCCTCATAATCGCGCCGGAGCTGTGCGTCCCGCAGCTCCTTGAGGACGCTGGTTTTGGTGGCGGCTTCCAGAGATTGTTCCAACTCGGCGGCTTTCTTTTTCAGCCGTTTGTTTTCAGTGGCCGTCTCGGTGAAGGCCACATTGTACTTTTTGAGTTGGGTGTGCATCTTTTCCACGGCCGGGATATAACCGTCCAGCAGCTTGGAAATCTCGGCAGCCCGCTTTTTGCTATTAAGAGGCCCGATGCCGGTAAGCAGTTCCTCCAACTTCTGGCGTTGCTTGTTGAGGCGGGTCATCTCCTTGAAAATGCGGGGCGGGATGTGGTCGCGTCCCGTCTGGCTTGCGCTCTCGCCGCGCTCCAGGTCGGGGTATTTTTGGACCACGTGTTCCCAGAACTTGTCCTGCCACCAGGTCAGCTTCTTTTTGTTGCCCACGATCTCCTTGGCACTCAGGCGGCCGTCTGCGGTCAGCGGAACAAAAGAAAGGTGCATATGGGGCGTTTTCTCGTCCATATGCACCACGGCGGAGATGATCGTTTCTCTGGATTGGTATTGCTCGAAGAAGCAGAGCACTTCTTCAAAGTAGCGCCGGACTTCGGGCAGCTTCTTGCCTTTGAAAAACTCCGGCGTAGCGGTGAACAGAACCTCCACCACCCGGACGCTGTCTGTTCGGGTACGGCATCCGGCAGCCTGGATTTGATTCTCGGCCTCTGCCCTATACCTGCCGGTTGGCTCGATCAGGTGGAAGTTGTACTTGCTGCGGGAGCGGTCAATATCAGGGTTGCTGGCGTACTTTTCTTTAGTACGCTCGTTGTGGGCTTCGATGTTGGATATCTCCGGCCCCTTGTACTTGGCGAAGCGCATGATGGCATATTGTGGTTGGCTCAAGGACGGCCCTCCTTTTTGGCAATTCAATCATATTGGTGACGGGCATAGTACAAACTCCTTTCTTTTGGATGGATGAGCTTCGATTACAAAAGTGGTGCTGGACAAAATGTCCAGCACCAACCAAACTAAAATCAAGTGTTCATTTTGACCACTTGATTATTGATACATCCTCTTTTATCAGTTGGTCAAAATGACCAACTGATTTATATAAGGGGATAGAAGGTGTTCCATCTCAAATCAAGTTCTCAAAATGGGAACTTGATCGGAGAGGAGTGGCCTGGGTCATTTTGACCCAGGCCACTTCAGTGTCATAAAGGATTGCGTATATAGCACGTTTTGGGCTTTTCGCTATGTACGTGCGTACGGGGGGTTAGTGCGTACATAGCGGTGAAAGGTGAACATCTCGGCATTCCAGAAAATCAACGGACAAAATCTGTCCGTTGATTCTTTTACATCAACTCGAACTTCTATTGTGCAAGATCAAGTGGTCAAATTGACCACTTGATTACAAGGATTGGACCAAAGCAGATGCACTTCCGAAAAGATCCACTGCCACTAAAGCCGAGTTGCCACCGTGAAAATTTGATCAACTCAGTGTGGTAGTGGACAAAATGCCCACTACCACTTTAGCCTTATAAAGGATTTGCGTATATGGCGTGTTTTAGGATTTTCGCTATGTACGTGCGTGTACAGACTTCGTACATACGTACATAGCAAAAAGGCGAAGTGCTCCCATATACATGATTTTGGCTGTTCCCAAAATGGGAACAGCCACTTCAATTTCGTGAATCAGAACTCGAGCGTCAAATCAAGAGATTCTGGTAGTGACCAATTTGGTCACAGCCACTTCAAGGGAGTAACAAACGGTTACACTCTCTGGAGCCTTATGCCGGATGTGTCTGTACTGGCCTCGTACATACGTACATAGCAAAAAGGCCAAGTTCTCCCATATACAGTTTTATCCCCAGGAAGAGGTAGGCATCTCCGGCCGGACCAGGGCTTCAATTCCCAGGTAGCCCCATACACGGCGGCCTGCCGAGTTGACAATATTGTTGGTGTGCTCCAGGTTGTACTTTTTCAGATTGGCGATCAGGTTATCGCTGAAGCTCCGGGCTTTCAGGGGTACCAGGTTGTTCTCCTCACACCACATCTTATAAATGGCGTAAAGGTCTTTGGAGCTGATACAGGCATCCGCCTTGAGCCAGATATAATCTTCTGCCTCCATGAAGTCGAAGAAGTTGTTGCTGTCCCGCTTGACAAGCTCCCGGTTGCGCCGGGCGCGGTCGCTCTCGGTGAACTTGAAGTCGTTTCGAACGAGACGCCGCAACCCTTCAAAGGCCCACAGGAAAATTCCTTCGGCCTCAGCAGCCATCTTCTCGGCGATATTCGGGTCATCTGCCCGGTCGGCGGGCTTGTCCCTGGTGGTCAAGACCAACTGTCGCCGGTAGAAGCCGTCCGAGCGATCATACAAGGCTTGTAAGTCTCCGTTGCTGAAGGCCAGCAGCCTGGCATACATCCAGCCCTGGTAGCTCTGTTTGCCCTTCCGTTCCAGGTCCATCTGGCCCTGGGCCGTGACAATGGACTTGACGTAATTGGTTTGCCGCAGAGCCTCCATCCGCATATCGTCATCCACGCAGAGCAGGATGTGCTCGAGATCGGCCCGGGCAAAGCGGTTTTCTGATATTTTGCCGATGCTGCCGTCTTTCATATTGGTGCCGAACAGACTGGACAACACCACGCCGATCTGGCTTTTGCCCTCACCGCCGCGGCCCTTGAGGACCATCATCCTCTGGCCCTTATTGCTGGGGATAAGGCAGTACCCGATAAATTCTTGAACCGTGGGAATATCTTCGGGGTAGAGCAGGGCGGACAGGAACCGCAGCCAGTGGACAGGCTGGGCCACTGCGGGGTTATACCGAACGGGAAGCCGGTTGCGGACCACTTCCGGCTTGCCCTCCTGAAAACTTCCATCCAAGTGCAGGGTTCCATTGGCCAGGTGGATGCAGTTGGTGACTGGACGGAAGTTATCCACCTGGGCAGAAAGCTTGAGCAAGTCCAGGATATTGGCCACCTTGCGGGCTACGTTGCTGCTGGCATAGTCCCGCAGCTCCTCATAAATCATGCTGCGCAGAGGCATTTCGTCGGTGACACGGCCATCTTCGGTAAAGAAAGAGCCGTTGCAGAAAATGATTTTGTGTGTGGACATGAAGGTCTCACAGAAAACCGCTTCGTTGATTCGATGCCCTTCTTCCAGCCAAACTGGGTCGTTGGAGCTGGGCCGGTAGGTTTTGCTTTTCATGCGACCTCCTTTGCTTTGAGGGTGTCCAAGCGGGCTTCCATTCTGGGCAGAAGTTGACCATCCAGCAGGCGCTTGGCAGCGGCCGCCTTCTGGGAGGGCGGCCCAAAAGCCAGACAATCCATAAGGTCATCTACGACATCCAACATGTGCAAAGCTTCCACGAAGCGCTCGTTCAGCGGTTCCTCCGGGGAGAGGGGAGCAAACTCTGTCTGCCACTGGGTCAGCAGGTCGCGGTAGTCATGGAGGACCCGTAGACAGTAGGCAATATCCTCTTGCTGGGTATCGAAAATGGCGGTGAGCGGCTTGGGCAGTGTAACCGCGCCGGATGGGGGCTTGTCCGGGCTGAGGTCAAAATCCTGAACCAGTTTCCGGGCAGCCTGTAGGCTGCTAAGGTCGAATATGTGGGCGGTGAGGTCGATCACGTCGCCGGTGGCTCCGCAGCCGAAACAGTAATAATAGGCGTCGTTCAGCTTCATGCTGGGGGTGTGGTCCTCATGGAAGGGGCACCGGGTCATCCCGGTGGTCGTGATGGGCAGGCCGTACAGGGCCGCGGCCTGCTTGACAGTGATAGATTCTTTTACTGTCTTAAAAAGAATCATTTACACCTCGCAATCTTAACAGGGTGAGGGCACACGGTGCCTTGCCGTGTGCCCGGTCGGATAAAGTTTGCCGGTCCTCCCTCATCGCTTCTGGCAGGCAACCACTCATCTCTGAGGGCGCTGTGCCATCCCTTTCGGGCGCTCGCTCCGGGTGGAGGTCGTGGCGGTTTGGGCGGTGAGGACGGTCATTCAATTTTACATTGGAGACAGTATAACAGAAAATCCAGAGCTTTCCCGTATGTCCAAGAGGTTGGAAATTTGCCTCAAAACCCCTCGATTTCCACGCTCTTGGACAAAACAGCATTAATATGGTATACTAAAATGATAAATCGCCAACCCACCCATCGGATGGAGGTAAGAAATGCATACAAAGCTGACGTTAGGCGAACGCCTCAAGGACCTGCGCATTGAACGGGGCTGCACTCTGGAGGAACTGGCAGCTCAAACGGGCCTGTCAAAAGCGGCCCTTGGCAAGTATGAGACAAATGAATCAGGGGACATAAGCCTGTTTGCCATCACTAAGCTGGCGGGTTTCTATGATGTGATGACAGATTACCTTTTGGGTCTGGTGGAAAACAAAAATCGCTCAGACGCAGTCCTTGCGGACCTGCACCTGAGCGATGAAGCAATAGAAATGCTAAAAAGTGGAAGGATAAACAACCGGCTTTTCTGTGAGCTTATTACCCACCCGGAATTTCCGCGCCTGATGGCAGACATGGAGATTTATGTGGATGGCATGGTATCTATGCAGATTCGGAACCTGAACGCCTTGCTGGAATCGGTACGGACCTCAATCATAGAAAAGTACGACCCGAAAGAGGACAACACCCTGCGAACTTTGAAGGCAGCACAGATCGACGAAGATAAGTATTTTGCCCAAGTAATCACCGACGAAGTAGAGCGAATTTTGCGAGAATTGAAGCAGACGCACGGCAAAGACAGCACCAGCGCGTCAGAAAAGGATTCGGCGGAGACCTTCAAAAAATATTTGGAAAGGCTTACCCAACTTGAAGGCAATAGAGAAGAAAAACGGGCAAGGATGTTCTGCGATTTGGCCCAAATCAATTATGAAAAACTGACAGACGAGGAAAAGCGCCAATTGCTGCAAATCTGCAAGAAGGCAGAGTATAACAACCACGGCATAAGCCAACGTGGGAAGCAGGGCAAAACACAACTTTAATACAACAATAACACGGCCGCTGCGGCGGGGCTTTGTATACCTTTGTTCCGCAGAGGGCAAAAAGGCTGGCAGACAGGTGCAGTTTGCACCATCTGCCAGCCTGTGTTCTACTATCTTTACTGCTGAGATGGGAGCGCGGAGCCTATCCGTGCTGCCCTCTCCTTTGCAAAGGTATAACACACTAGACTTTGCCAGCAAAGTCGTGTGCCACGAAACCCCTACGCGGTTTCTTTGGATTCTTCCGGCTGCAACGGGCGGCAAGCGGTTCTTTGCGCATTGCCGGGCAGCTACTCCATAAATGAGTAGCCGTCGCAAGGATGGAGAGGACTGTGGGGCAAAAGAAAACACAAAGCGGTCCAATTTATGACCCGGCATCTTTGCTAAAATGGCATCTGTCACCTTGAGCCGCCCTGTCCATTATGCTATACTGAATAAAACAGTTTGTCGAAGCGCGATGGTTTGTTCCTGTCATGTAGGGAAAAGGGGGACGTTTATGGAGCCGATCATTCTGAAGCAGAACATGACAGAAGAGGATATTAAGCTGCAATACATTACCCCTGCGTTGACTTCCAAATGGGAACGCCAAAAGATCACCATGGAGACCCAAATTACCGATGGCAAGATCAGCCTGAAGGGTAACCTTGCGGTGCGGCAGCCTGGCAAACGGGTGGATTACCTGCTCTACCTCAGCGCAAACAATCCCATCGCAGTGGTGGAAGCAAAAGATAACAATCACCAGGTATCGGCGGGGCTGCAGCAGGCGATGGACTATGCCAAAATGCTGGATTTGCCCTTTGCTTTCAGTTCCAATGGGGACGGCTTTGCCGAGCACGATTTCCTCACCGGGGCCGAGCGGCAATTTGGAATGGATGAATTCCCCACGGAGGCCGAACTGTCCGACCGCTATAAGCGGGAATCCGGCCTGACGCCCGCTCAGGAGGCGGCCATGGCACAGCCCTATTTTTCCAGCCAGGCTACCTACCCGCCACGTTACTACCAGAGGATCGCCATCAACCGGACTGTTGACGCCATCGCCCGGGGACAAAAACGGCTGCTGCTGGTGATGGCCACCGGAACCGGCAAAACCTACACCGCATTCCAAATCGTCTACCGGCTTTTGAAGAGCGAAACGGTACACAAGGTCTTTTACCTGGCAGACCGCAATATGCTGGTGGACCAATCCATCGAACAGGACTTTGCCCCGCTGCAAAAGACCATCCACAAGGTCAATGTGAAAAAGGACCAGAAAAACACCGTCACATCCTATGAGGTGTATTTTTCCCTGTACCAGCAGCTGGTGGGAGACGATGACCAGGAACACTTCAGTGAGCTGTTTGCGCCGGATTTCTTCGACCTGATCATCGTGGACGAGTGTCACCGAGGATCGGCCAAGGAGGAAAGCCGCTGGCGGCGGGTGCTGGAATATTTCTCGGATGCTGTGCAGATCGGCATGACCGCCACCCCCAAGGAAACCAAGTACGTCTCCAACCTCAGCTATTTTGGCGAGCCGGTCTATACCTATAGCCTGAAAGAAGGCATCGAGGACGGCTTTCTTGCGCCGTTCAAGGTCATCAACGTCATGACCAACATTGGGGAGGGCTGGCGGCCCCAAAAGGGGCAGCTGGACATCTACGGCAATGAGATCCCCGACCGCATCTATACCAACAGCGACTACGACTACAACATCATCATAGAGGACCGTGTCCGCGAAGTAGCCCAGGAGATCACCCGATACCTCAAGAGCACCGACCGGATGGCCCGCACCATCGTGTTCTGCGCCACCGAGGATGCCGCACTGCGTATGCGGGATATGCTGGCCCAGTTGAACCAGGACATGGTGAAACAGAACCCGGACTATGTGGTGCGGATCACCGGCAGCGACGAGGTCGGAAAGAGCAAGTTGGACTATTTCCGTTCTACAACAGAGAAATATCCGGTGATTGCAACGACCTCCAAACTGCTGTCCACCGGGGCCGATATCAAAATGACCAAGCTGATCGTGCTGGATGAGATGATCGGCTCAATGACCGAGTTCAAGCAGATCCTTGGGCGGGGCACCCGCCTGTTTGCCGACCCCGACTGGGACGGCCCTCTGGAGATCGACGAGGAATTCGGGACAACCAAAGAGCAGGGGGGAAACCTGCCTCCGGAGGGAAAAGCACCGGGGAAGGACGACCCCGACGAAAAGTTGCCTACCCCCATTGTGGACGAAAACGGCTGCAAGGTACGTATCATTCAAAAGACAGTCTCGATTTATGACACGGACGGCAAGCTGCTGCAGCAGGAAAGCATTATAGACTATACCAAAGAGAATATTCTTGGCCGGTATGCTTCTCTGGATAACTTTATCCACCAATGGAGCGAGCAGGATAAGAAAGAGGCCATCCGCGACCTGCTGCGCCAGCGGGGCATTGACCTGGAACAAATAAAGGAACAACAGGGGATGGCCGACGTGGATGACTTCGACTTCATCTGCCATGTGGCCTTTGACCGAAAGCCCCTGACCCGCAGGGAGCGGGCCAACAACGTGAAAAAGCGGGACTTCCTGAGCAAGTACAGCGGCGCGGCCCGCCAGGTGCTGGAAGCACTGCTGGACAAATACTGCAACATCGGCATCTATGAGATCGAGAAAACGGAGGTCCTCAAGCTGGACCCCTTTCTCAAGATGGGCAAGCCCGCCAAGATCGCCAGCTACTTTGGCGGACGGGACGGCTACCGCCGGGCAGTCAAAGAATTGGAAAAAGAAATTTATGCTGAGCCAAAGGAGGTAGGATAAAAGATGAAGAAAATGACGCATTGGCACGTTGGTGTTTCAGCCGAAGCATTTGCGGCAGCACAATTTGCAAGACTTTCCTATGATGTATCGGTCCAATATGGTGCGAACCAGCCCGAATACGACCTGATTGTAGTTTCGGGGGAGAAAATGCTGAAAATATCAGTCAAAGGCAGTCAGGATGGAGCTTGGAGTTTGACACAGACCTTCAAGAAGGGACGCAGTTATCACGAGGCAGCACAGGAATGGCTAAACAGACATCATAAAAAGACTATCTTCTGCTTTGTGCAATTCCAAAACACCGAGGCATTCGAGATGCCAAGAATGTATTTGGCCTCTCCAGAAGAAGTAGCAGAGATACTCTGTAAAGAAGCCGGAGGCCGCGGTGAAAGCATCCTCTACGAAAATCATACATGGGGGCCAAAAGCATCGGCCTACGGAACGGTGGACAAGTTGCCGGACGAATGGCGCTTTACTGAAGCGCGCGTAGAAGAAATGTTTGAACGATATGGACAATGATGAGGTTATTTGACGCATGAGCAATTTAACAGGATTTGTCAAGCGGCTGCGGGATATTATGCGCAACGACGCCGGCATCAACGGCGACGCCCAGCGGATCGAGCAGATCGCCTGGCTGCTGTTTTTGAAGGTATACGCCACCAAAGAGGCGGACTGGGAATGGGAGGACGAGAACTACCAGTCCATCATTCCCGAGCCCTGCCGCTGGGAAAACTGGGCCGCCCAGAAAAACGGAAAAGAGATGACCGGCGACAAGCTGCTGGATTTTGTCAACAACACCCTGTTCCCGACGTTGAAAAACCTGCCGGTGGATGCCGATACCCCCATCCGCAAGGCCATTGTCCAGACCACCTTTGCCGACGCCAACAACTACATGAAGGACGGCGTCCTGCTGCGGCAGGTCATCAATACCATTGACGAGCTGCACCTGGACGACTACGAGGAAAGCCACGCTTTCGGCGAGATTTACGAGACCATCCTGAAGGAGCTGCAAAGCGCCGGGACGGCTGGCGAATTCTATACGCCCCGTGCCGTCACCGACTTTATGGCCCGGATGATCCGCCCCAAAATCGGGGAGCGGATGGCGGACTTTGCCTGCGGCACCGGCGGCTTTCTGACCAGCTGGCTGAAGGAGCTGCACAAGCAGGTCAGGACCACCGAGGACGAGGCGGCTTTCAGTAATTCTGTCTACGGCATCGAGAAAAAGCAGTTCCCCTATATGCTCTGCATCACCAACCTGCTGCTGCACAACCTGGACAACCCCCAGGTCTACCACGACAACACCCTGCTGCACGACGTGCTGGACTACACCCCGGAGGACTGCTTCGACGTGGTTCTGATGAACCCGCCCTACGGCGGCAGTGAAAAGGCCGACGTGAAAAACCACTTTCCCGCCGACCTGGTCAGCAGCGAGACCGCCGACCTGTTTATGTCGGTGATCATGTACCGGCTCAAGCCCGGCGGCCGAGCGGCCGTCATCCTGCCCGACGGCTTTTTGTTCGGCACCGACAACGCCAAGCTGAACATCAAAAAGAAACTGCTGCATGAATTCAACCTGCACACCATCATCCGTCTGCCGGGCAGCGTCTTTTCCCCCTATACCTCCATCACCACCAATATTTTGTTCTTTGACCGCACCGGCCCCACCCGCTCCACCTGGTTCTACCGGCTGGATATGCCCGAAGGGTACAAGCACTTCAGCAAGACCAAACCTATGAAGCTCGAACACTTCGCCCCGGCGGAAGCGTGGTGGAACGACCGTCAGGAGCTGACGGTGGACGGCTTCGACAAGGCCCGGCAGTTCACCGTCCGGCAGCTGGAGGAAGAGCTGGGCTACAATCTGGACCAGTGCGGCTATCCCCACGAGGAAGAAGAGATCCTGGCCCCGCTGGACCTGATCCACCGCTATGAGGAGCAGCGGGCCTCGCTGAACGCCGAGATCGACCGCGTCCTGGCCGAAATCACCGCCGCCCTGGGAGGTGCCGCCGAATGACCCCGCAGGAACTCAAAAACAGCATTTTACAGCTTGCCATCCAGGGCAAACTGGTGGAGCAGCGCCCCGAAGAAGGCACCGCACAGGAACTGTACGCCCAGATACAGGCCGAAAAGCAACGGCTGATAAAAGAGGGTAAAATCAAAAAAGAAAAACCCCTGCCGGAGATCATAGAGGACGAGAAGCCCTTTGAAATTCCTGATGGATGGATGTGGATAAGGCTTGGCAATGTCATATCATTACTTTCGGGAACAGACTTTAAACCAGATGAGTATAACGATGAGGGACATGGCACGGCTTACATTACAGGGGCAAGTAACTTGTCCAAAGCTGGTGTTATAGTATCAAGATGGACTGAAACTCCGCGCAATATTGCATATCAAGGAGATGTTTTGCTTGTTTGCAAAGGCTCTGGATATGGGAAAACGGTGGTTTGTGATGTTGAGAAAGCACATATAGCGCGTCAAATTATGGCAATACGGCAGATGAGTACGTTAGAAATGCGTTATATTCGTTATTTCTTGCAAGCAAACTTTCATTATCTCAAAAAGCACGGACAAGGTGTAATTCCGGGTATTGATAGAAAAAGCGTATTGAGTATGGCTTTCCCTCTCTCCCCACTTGCCGAACAAAAGCGCATCGTCGCCAAAATCGAAGAACTCCTGCCCCTGGTGGACCGCTATGAACAAGCCTGGACCAAACTGGAGGACTTCAACCGCCGCTTCCCCGAGGATATGAAAAAATCCATCCTCCAACAGGCCATCCAGGGTAAACTGGTGGAACAGCGCCCCGAAGAAGGCACCGCCCAGGAGCTGTATGAACAGATCCAGGCCGAAAAGCAGCGGCTTATCAAGGAAGGGAAGATCAAAAAAGAAAAACCCCTGCCGGAGATCACAGAGGATGAGAAGCCCTTTGAGATACCCGAGGGGTGGATGTGGGTGAGGTTGGGGGAAATATGTAAAAGTATTTCAGATGGAGATCATCAACCGCCGCCGCAAGTGCCTGAAGGTGTCCCTTTTTTAGTGATTTCAAATGTTTCTGCCGGTAGAATTGACTTTTCAAGTACCCGTTATGTTCCACAAGATTATTTTAATACTTTGTTAAACGACCGGATTGCACAAAAGGGAGACATTCTTTTTACAGTTACAGGGTTATATGGTATCCCGATAAAAGTTGAAAGTGATGAAAAGTTTTGCTTTCAACGCCACATTGCACTTTTGAAATTGATGCTTGATTGGGATTATATTTTCTATATTCTGAAAAGTCCTACTATAAAATCCCAGTGTGATGCGGTAGCGACTGGAACAGCACAAAAGACAGTTGGTTTGAAATCATTGAGGAATCTCATAGTTCCTCTCCCGCCTCTTGCTGAACAAAAGCGAATTGTGGAGAAGCTGGAGGAGCTGCTGGCGATGTGTGAGAGGCTGAAAAAATGATTTTTTATTATGGACCTCAAGGATATAAAGTTAGCATGGATTTATGTGAAGATTATAGCAATTTGGTACGTTATAGATTAAAGCAACAGGGAATAAAGACAAAGGCAAGGCGAAAATTTGAACTTTGGTATGAATATTTCAATCTGCGAAAGAAAATGATTACACCACGCAAACGCCATGTTTGGTACTCAAAGGAATTTCAATGTCCGGAAGAAAATCGAAAAGGATTAAATATCTTAATTGAAAAGTTAGAATCTGGGCAAGATGTTTCCGCATATCTAAATAAAGCATCGAGTAATCCAGATGCTTTTGATATGCTTCTGTATGATTGGGGAATTTATCATTTTCATTTAGGAGAAAAGAAAGAGCGGAATTCTAACTATATTGAAAGAACGGGGCCAGTGTTATTTGCTAGAATCGACCAGGATAATGCATATTTTATTCAAATCTATCGTCATGGAAAAGGTGTTGATAAACAACCATGGAGTCGACAAGAAATGATTAAAATTATACATGATAATTGGCCTCAGACTATTGAAAGATATCTGGTACCTGGAGTCCGCTGTATGACAGAAAAGATTTCTGATCAAATGCGCGAAACGCTTCGAAAGAATGGTATGTTCTCTTTTGTGGAAGTTTCAGAAAATGTGGTATATATGCCTATGGGTGGAGGATATGCTTCCTCTGGTCATAGTGAAGAAATTGTTCTTCTATGCAATAGGATTCACAACAATTTGAAATTGGCAGAATTGAACATTATTGGAAATTTGCCGACTTTTATTCATTTGATTGAGGAACAAACAGACAAAAAGATTGACCATAATTTACACTTTATGCTATGGTTTGTAAACAAAGAGGCTTTTGTTATAGATTTGGAAACAAGGGTGGCGCTTATAAAAGTTATTTTGTAGCTCCTAAAAATCACCCAAAACAATGCCGTCAAGTCATTTGTATCTAAATTACTTCGGAGTTTCTAAAAGTGCCCTGCACGGTTTTTGCACGGAATCTGCACGGTTTCAGAGCTGCACACTGGTTGCAACAGGTGCAAAATCCGCCTTTTGATGCAAAACAAAAAGTTGAATATCGTGCGTTGATACGTCATTAAATTGCGATAAATCGAGAAATCCAAGGTGGATGATTGACGCACGGGTTGCGCTTTTAATCAGAGGGCCTGGGATTCGAGTTCCCACGAGCGCACCAAAATCCCGCGATAAATCGTAAGATTTATCGTGGGATTTTTCTTTTTTCAGGCCGCTGCACATTTCTGCACATTTTCTGCACATCGGCGGGGAAGGGCCTGCACCCTCTGCATAGACTGCATGAGGTGCATTGGGGCGATTCGTCCATGGGATTTTAAGCGAACAGGAGACGGGCAAATTCCCGTTTTTGTTCGGGTTTCATCTGCCGGACCAGCTCCAAAAGGCTCTCTGCGGTCATTCCGGCGGCCTCAGCCGGGGCAGTTGGGGCGGCGGGAGAAGAAGCCTCCTTATAAAAATTGGCCTCGATCTTTTCCGCCAGCTCAATCCGGGGCTTGTCCTGGGTGTGGGCGTAGGTGTCCATCAGGATGCCTGCGGTGGCGTGCCCAGTGTTTCCCTGAACCGACTTGAAGTCGCCCCCGGACTGCATCAGCTGATAGGTGGCACTGGAGTGGCGCAGCCCATGAAAAACGATCTTTTCGAATTCAGGGTGCTTGTCCCGCCATTCCCGGTACCACTTGGACAGAGCTTCCGGGGCAACCGGCAGGCCGTTGGGAAGCCGGAACAGCTGCCCACAGTTGCGGTAGCGGCCGTCGGCGTTGACCTCGTCCTCCTTGAGTTTTTCAAGCCAGACCAAAAGTTCATCCTTTAAAGGTTTGGTCATGTACAAAATACGTTGAGACTTTTTGGTCTTTGGCTTTTTCAGGATCAAAGAGGAGGTGCTGCCCTCCCGCTGGTCGGGGAACACATAGAGGATTTGGCTGGGGTCGGTCTTTTCCATGGCTACCTTGTCGGTGCGCTGCATGGAACGCCGCACCGTAACCGTTCCGCGTCCGTCGGCGGCCTCAAAGTCCAGATCTCCCGGCTGCAAACCGAGGATTTCACCGACTCGCAGAGAAAGGATCATACTCAGGTGAACCGCCAGATGCAGAGCGGGGTCCTCCATGGTCTGAAGGGCTGCCAGCATGGTGTGCTCGTCCCAGATGGTGCGTTCTTCCGAGGTGAACTTGGGTGCCTCGCGGGGAACAGGGGATTTGTGGATCAGCTCCCATTCGACCGCATAAGAAAACGCCGTCTTGAGCAGCGCGTGAACCTCGTGGATTGAGGCAGCGGTAAGGTGACGTTTCTTCTGCTCCGCACTCAGCTTTTGCTTTTTGCCCTGCTTGTACAGGCCCTTGGGGGTCTGGCTCAGGGTGGTGTAGAACTGTTCCAAATCAAAGGTGCGTACATTCTGCACCTGTAATCCCCCAATGTAGGGGACGATCAGATTCTGCACCATTGCAACCGTATGCGTGTAGGTCTTGGGTGCCCACTTGTGCTTGCTGGACTGAATCGGAATCCACTTTTCCAGCAGTTCCTGAACCGTCATGGAATCGGGGATCAGGAAGGTGCCATCCTGCAATTCCTTTTCAATCGTGATCTTTCGCTCGGAGGCTTCCTTCTTGGTCTTGAAGGACTCCCAGCCTTCATGTTTTTTGCCCCGGTGGTCAATATAGGTGTATCGGACGGAATAAGCGCTTCCGCGCTTCATAATGGATGCCATGGCTGAACCCTTTCTCAGAGGGCGGCAAACCAGGCATCGAAGCTCTGCCGGTTTACACGGATGCTGGTGCCGATGCGAACCACCCGGAAATCCTTGGTGGTGTTGCACAGGTTATAGGCAGCGCGGGGAGAGATGGCCAACAGCTGGGCGATCTCCTCCACCTTGTAAACGAGAGGATCAAGTCTGGCTGCACGCGGTCTGCTTTGAGGTTCCACGGCAGGGTTTGGAGACATCTCCATTGTACTGGATGCAGGTTTGGATTGCAAGGTTTCACAGGCAAAATTCACGGTGTTCTGATTTGTTTTCAAACGCACGCTCCTTTTTTCTATCTTGACCGGCAAACCATCCCAGGTGGATGATTTTCAATCCGGCCAGATTGATGTAACAGCCGAAGCTGACAGT
>PPYE01357846.1_pt1 | contig 16318 bp, 7 predicted proteins | sample 1559881 | NCBI WGS metagenome assembly PPYE01 (sample SAMN08240022, study PRJNA423297) | Human gut metagenome, whole genome shotgun sequencing project. | reverse complement strand
GCATCAGACGGGTAAGTTGTGCTTTACCGAACTTCTGGTAGATAACCAGCCTGTCTTTGCCGGCAGCGATTATCTGGAAAAAGACATCTCCATCGCCAGAAAGTTGCGTATCCATGAGAGTGATAAGTCGTTCACTCTCTTTTTCTCAGCGCTCAATTATGGCAGCGAGACACAGGGCGTGTACCTTTATCGCATGAAGGGATACGAGAATGAGTGGGTTCAGCTCAAGGCTGGCCAGCATGGTGTGCGTTATTCCACTCTGCCGGCTGGAGACTATGAGTTTGAGGTGAAATATATCCCATCTATCAATTCCGATAAGGAACAGGTCATCTCTGTAGAAGTAGAGATTACTCCTTATTTCTGGAAGAGCTGGTGGTTTGTTACTCTTATTATAATAGGTATCATCGCCTTGCTCCAATATGCTTATGTGCGCCGTCTCAACAAGATGCGCGAAGAGGAAGTTGAGGCTTTGTACCGTCCTATCGAGGCAGCGATGAAGGAAAGTGATGAACCAGAAAAACTGCAGAGTCGCATCCAGATGATTCTGCAGAACCAGAAACGTTATCAGGACAGTCAGAAAAAGAGCATTGAGGTTGACAGGAAGATGGTAGAGGAGAATACGCGTCCATTCATGGAAGAAGTGATGGATGTGATGGAGAAAAACTACGATAATTCTGAGTTCGGAGTTCAGGAACTGGCAGATGCTTTGGGCATATCCCGCAGTGTGCTGAGCAAGAATCTCTCCCAGGAGACAGGCTTGCCAACAGCCCAGTTTATCCGCAACTACCGTCTTGACATCTCGCGCAAGATGATGGCAGATAAAACTTCCAACCGAAATATCACGGAGATAGCCTACCGTGTAGGCTTCAACGATCCGAAGTATTTCACCCGTTGCTTCACCAGGCAGTTTGGTATTTCGCCAACTGCATATAAGGATCAGTTGGATTCTTAGGGTTCAGATATGGCATAGTTCTCCTTGGATTCTTTGAAGAAATAATGTTCCAGGATGTGATAATTTGTTAAGTAAACAAAATAAAATCATGGGGTTGCTTGATATAAGTCAAGTAATCCCTTGTTTTGTATGTGTGGGTACACAACTGGTGGATAAGCACGTAATATCCCTTAAAAATCCACTATTTATGCGTTTGTCCACCTATAAAACCCATTTGTCCACCCAATATAATCTGATTAATTGTACTTTTGCCACTGTAAATGGATTTAAAATTTTTAAATAACCTATTATTATAGTAACAAAATAACCTAAAAGCATTAAGTTATGAAGATAAGAAAAACTTTGCTTTCGTTTGCTTGGGCTATCATGGTGGCATTAAGTTTCACTGCTTGTGGTGATGACTGGGGCCGGCAGGACGATCCTGCTGGCGGACAGATTTACCCATCTAAGACAACAGTGGCAACTTATGACTTTGAGTATTCAGAAGAGAAACCTGAGTATTCAGACATGATAAGTCACGATGAGTCATGTGAGGTGACCAATGATGAGACCCTCGCAAGTAATGTATTGCACATCAATGGTAAGGGTGGTGCCAAGATTGCCAATCCTTTCAATGGTGTGAAGTTGCAAAATGGTGCTGCCATCACTTTCGCTGTAAAGATTGATGCAGCTGTAGCTGAGGACGGAACAGTCGCAGATGTTGACTTGACACGCCCTCTTATCTCATTTGGTTCAGATGAGAAGGATGCAGCTGGTAATGATATCAGTGCTCGCTTCTATATCACTGCCAATGGTCAGGTGGTTTACAACAAGCCTACCCAGTTGCAGAGTTTGAACCTGAATGAGAATGATCCTTCTTCTGTGAAGACAGGTATTCTCTCTCCTAACGAGTGGCATTTCGTAGCCCTTCAGCTTTCTACTGAAGGTTACCAGCTCTACGTTGATGGTAAGAAGAGCCTTTCTGGTTATCAGACATCATCAAGTGCTACTTCTTTCCAGTACAAGACCTTGGTTGATTCCATCAACTCTTTACCTTATATATATATAGGTGGAGACAGCAAGTTGACAGCCGAAGAGACCAACACCGTATCTATCGACAATGTTACCCTGATCCGTAACATGATGGAAGAGAAGGATTGGAACAAGACCATTGGTGGTAATGGTGGTGGTGATGAAGTTTTCAAGAATGTAGAGTTTGTGAAGGAGGATGGTACTCCTACTACCGAAATCGGTACTTCTGATTGCTCTGCTGCTTGGTGGACTAGCTTCTCTGACTACTATCGTATTCCTGCAAATGGTTCTATCCACTTGAAGTTTACCAACCATACATCAGGTGCTGGCAACTGGAACAACTGGAGCCTCTGTTTGAGTACAGATGATGTACGTAATGGTGGTAATTATTCAGAGTATTTTGTTATCCGTAGCGATGCATATGGTTGGGGTAGTTCCTATGCCTCAGGAAAGTGGGATAATGAAGGTTATCCTGCCAATGATGATGAATGGGCTGTGTTCCGTCAGAATATGGAGGGTGCCAAGGTAGATATGACCATTTCCCGTTCTGGTACAGATATCAAGGTAGTAGCAGTGGCAACCTGTACAAATGGCAAGGTTTACACCGAAAGATTCACTGCTCCTTGCAATGATGCCAATGAGGTTCTCCGTGCCTTCCTGATTGTTGATGGTTCTTATCTTGTCATGGATACCAACGAGTGTCAGGCACAGACTGCTGTAGAAGTTACAGCCAGCGAAATCGGAACTTCTGATTGCTCAGCTGCTTGGTGGACACAATTCTCTGATTATTTCCAGATTCCTTCCGGTGCTTCATTGCACCTCGGTTTCACCAACCATACATCAGGTGGTGGTAACTGGAACAACTGGAACCTCTGTGTCAGCACCGATGATGAGCGTGCTGGTGGTAATTATTCAGAGTATTTTGTTATCCGTAGCGATGCATATGGCTGGGGTGGTTCTTATGCCTCAGGAAAGTGGGATAATGAAGGTTATCCAGCCAATGATGATGAGTGGGCTGAGTTCCGCCAGAATATGGAGGGTGCCAAGGTGAATATGACCATTTCCCGTTCTGGTACAGACATCAAGGTGGTAGCTGTAGAGACTTGTACTAACGGCAAGGTTTACATCGAGAGATTTACTGCTCCTTGTAGTGATGCCAATGAGATGCTCCGTGCCTTCCTGATCGTTGATGGTTCTTATCTTGTGATGGATCCTGCAGCTTGCTATATTGGAAAGCCTTTGTATTAAACGGAGGCTGAACTTCAACAATAACATTAATAGAATAAACAATGAACAATAACATATTGCATAAGTTTTTCTTGACCCTGACACTGGTGCTCCTTACTTTAGGAGCATCAGCACAGGTTACCGTATCTGGTAATGTGTCAGATGAATCGGGTGAGCCTATCATCGGTGCTACTGTTATGGAAGCATTGACAACCAATGGTGTTGTTACTGATTTCGACGGTAACTTCAAGATTCAGGTGAAGAACGAGAACGCTACTTTGAAGATTTCCTATATCGGTATGATTGCTCAGAACATCCGTGTTGGCAATCAGCGTAATATCAAGGTGGTTCTCAAGGACGAAAGTCAGAAAATCAATGAGGTCGTAGTCGTTGGTTACGGCCATCAGAAGAAGGAGAGTGTCGTAGGTGCTATCTCTCAGGTAAGTGCCGATGACCTCTTGAATACTCCAACAGCCAACGTAACACAGGCTATTGCCGGTAAGATTCCAGGTGTCGTAACAACCCAGGTATCTGGTGCTCCTGGTGCCGATGATGCAACTATCAACATCCGTGGTCGTGCAACCTTCGCTGGCGACGGTGCTCCATTGGTCATGGTAGATGGTGTAGAGCGTGCTTTCTCTCAGGTGGCTCCTGATGATATCGAGAGTATCTCTGTATTGAAGGATGCTTCTGCTACAGCCGTTTATGGTGTGCGTGGTGCGAATGGTGTCATCCTCGTTACTACCAAGCGTGGTAAGGATATGAAGCCAGAGGTTAGCTTGACCAGCAACTTCATGTGGGGTACTCCAACCCGTAAGCCACACTATCTGAATTCTTACGACTCAGTTACTCTCCTTGAGGAGGCTTTGAAGAACGATGGTCTTCCATCACAGTATTCGGCTTCTGACATCGAGATGTACCGCAAGAGCTGCGCCGGCGAGTTGACAGGTGCTGATGCGCTTCTCTATCCTAATGTAGACTGGTATGATGAGGTGCTCAACAACTGGGCTCCATCTCAGCGCTATAATGTAAGTGTACGTGGTGGTACGAAGCGTATGCGCTACTATGTATCTGGTGAAATCTACAACCAGGGTTCTTTGATCAAGAACCTCAGTCAGGATGCATACGGCAACTCTTCAAGCCCTGGTTACAACCGTTACGCTTTCCGTGCCAACATGGACTTCTTCCTCTCTAAGGATCTGACATTCAGCGTAAACTTCGGTACCCGTTTCGAGAACCGTCATGGTTCAAACACCAACGAGAGTTCTACCAACTATGATATCTTCGCACGTATCAACCATACTCCAGGTTGGATCTTCCCTGTATCTTATGAGGTACAGAATGGTGAGACAACCAAGACTCTCTATGGTGGTACAGCCGTATATCAGGACAACGTAGTGGCTGCCCTTGCCAAGGGTGGATACTATCGCGGAACCAATACCATCAATGAGACCAACTTCATTGCTGATTACAAGATGGACTGGTTGACTCCAGGTCTTTCTGCCCGAGGTATGGTTTCATTCGACTATGACTCTTATTATAAGAAGACATTCGGTGCGGCTTTTGCAACCTATGAATTGAACGACCGCAACAACTTTACAAGTGCAGATGCTTATACCAAATATAATGTAGATGGCGACCTGGCTTACTCTAAGGGTTCTTCTACAACTTACAAACTCTATATGGAGGGTCAGATTAACTACGCCCGCAAGTTTGGTAAGCACGATGTTACCGGTATGGTACTTTACAACCAGAACGACTACCGTTACAACTCAGACCTGGCTAAGCGCTATCAGGGTCTCGTAGGTCGTGTAACTTACGGCTATGATGACAAGTATCTCGCTGAGGTTAACGTTGGTTACAACGGTTCAGAGAACTTCCTGAAGGGCAAGCGCTTCGGTTTCTTCCCTGCATTCTCACTCGGTTGGCGTGTAACTCAGGAAGAGTTTATGAAGCCAACAGAAAACTGGTTGAACAACCTGAAGATCCGTGCATCTTATGGTGAGGTTGGTAACGATGTTTATACAGTAGGTGGTGTGGCTCAGCGCTTCCTCTATGAGGAGAAGTGGAACCAGATATCCAATGACTACTATTTCGGTAACAAGGGTCAGACCGGTATCTTCGAGAGCCAGTATCCTAACTATGGTGTAACCTGGGAGCGTGCCAAGAAGTTCAATGCAGGTATCGAGTTCGGTTTGTTCAACGGAATGTTGACCGGTAACTTCGACTACTTCGTTGAGAACCGTAACGATATCCTGACCGAGTACTTGAGCCGTCCACAGTGGGTAGGTGTAACCATGGCAGCCGGAAACCTCGGTAAGACCCAGAACAAGGGTTACGAGTTGGAACTCCATCACTTCAATCACATCGGCAAGGACTTCACCTATAATATCGGTGCAACCTTCTCACATGCAGCCAACAAGATCAAGGATATGAACGAGCCAGCTTTCAAGACTGCTTATCGCAAGCGTGAAGGTCACCCTATCAACCAGTACTTCGGTTTGGTTTGCGAGGGCTTCGTAACACAAGCAGACTTGGATGATCCTAACTTCCCTGTTTCAACATACGGAAATGTGAAGGTTGGTGATTTGAAATATAAGGATATCAATAAGGACGGCTTCATCGATGACCGTGATGAGACCTTCATCGGTTACAGCGATATTCCAGAGAATACTTACGCTTTGACATTGGGTGCCAACTACAAGGGAATCGGTTTTGAGGTTATGTTCCAGGGTGTTGATCACGTATCCCGTTATTATGACAGCGATGCGATGTTCGCCTTCCAGAACAACGGTAAGGTAAAGGATATCCACCTGAACCGCTGGAACCCTGCAAAGAGCGAGGCAGAGAACCTGGCAACAGCAGAATATCCATTGCTCCATTACGGAAGCAACGGTGACCACAACCAGCGCCAGAACTCATTCTTCCTGAAGAACGGTTCATTCGTCCGTCTGAAGAACATCGAGTTGAGCTATACATTCCCTAAGGAGTTGATTAAGCATGTCGGTATGAGCAATGTTCGCTTCTACATCAATGCCAACAACCTCTTTACATGGGATCATCTCGATGACTTGGTTGACCCAGAGAGCAACGGTTCCAACCGTTATCCACTCTTGAAGACCGTCAACGTAGGTTTCAATGTTGTATTCTAATTCAAGAACATTCAAAACGATTCTAAAATGAAGAAATATAGTATATTTGCTTTGGCACTCGCAATGGGAGCAATGACGCTCACCTCCTGCGAGGATGCCTTCGGCAATTTCCTCGACAAGCAGCCAAGCAATGAGTTGACAAAAGCTGAGGTGTTGGGTAGCTTCACTCTCTTGGAGCAGAACCACAACGATACTTACAACTTCCTGCTTCATGGTGCCAACCGTATCAATAACTCATGGTTAGATGCGGCAACTGACTTGGCTGAGTCAAGTATCGGAACTTCCGGTACCCGTACCAGCTTCAATATTGGTAATTATTATGGTAGTGGTGGTGCCGCTGAGTTGACCAGTGTATGGGAGAGCCGCTATCGTGGCATCCGCAAGTGTAACATCACCATCAATACTCTGGAAGCAGAGAATGCCGATAAGCTTCGTCCTGCTGACCTTTCTGTTGAACTCTTCCAGACCCGCAAGACCAACTTCATAGCTGAGGCTCGTTTCCTTCGTGCCTATTTCTATTGGGAGTTGTTCCTCCGCTATGGTCCGGTGCCAATGGTTACCACTGAGCTTGATCCTAACGGCGACCTGATGACCGGTTACACCGAGCGTCCTGACCTGAAGACATTCATGGATTTCCTCTTCAAGGAGGTGAAGGAGTGTGAGGCAGGTCTGAAGACTTACGCTGAAACATCTGATGAGACTTATGCCGGAGAGGTGAACCAGCCTACAGCCCGTGCCCTCTATGTTCGCATGATGCTCTATATGGCAAGTCCGCGTTTCTCAGCCCAAAGCGGTATCACCTGGCAGCAGGCTGCTGATGCAGCTAAGGACTTCCTTGCTGACTATGGTGACAACTATCGATTGGAGACCCGTACCAATGGTGGTGTGGCTGCCTACAACAACGCATGGTTGCTCAACTCTTATGCCGACAAGAATCCGGAGGTTATCTTCTTCCGCAACGATGTAGCCATCGGTTGGAGTGGTATCTCTACAGATACTCCTGTTGGTGAAGGTGGTCAGGGTGGTCTTTGCCCAAGCCAGAACCTCGTAGATATGTATGATATGGAAGACGGTTCTGCCCCATTTACCCAGTATGATGCGACCGGTGCTCCTGTTTATGTCAACGGAAAACCTTCTGTGAATACAGAGAGTGGCTATACCGACCAGAACATGTGGAAGAACCGTGACCCACGTCTTGCAGCTTCTGTTCTCTATCAGGGTTCAGAGTGGAACGGTCGTGCCATCAACGTCATCTATGGTCAGAGCGATAATCCTATCGGCAACCAGAACGTAACTCCAACAGGTTACTATGTACGCAAGTACATTCCTGAGACCATCCTGAGCAGCAATCACAGCGGTACTGCCAAGCGTCTTTGGAGAATCTTCACCTATAGCGAAATCCTCCTGAGCTATGCTGAGGCATTGAACGAGGCTGACTATGCAGGCAACAAGACACAGGTTTGCAACCTGCTCGACCAGATTCGTCATCGTGGCGGTATCATGGGTAATGTAGCCGACCGTACAGACCTGAATTCCCAGACAGCTATGCGCAATTTCATCCACAAGGAGCGTACCATCGAACTTGCTTTCGAGGAGCACCGCTGGTGGGATGTACGTCGCTGGAACGTAGCAGGCGATGCACTCGGCCGTGATATCTATGGTGTAGATGTGGCAGCAGATGGCACTATTACCCGTAAGGTAGCCCAGCAGCGCAAGTGGCAGGACAAGTTCTACCTCTATCCAATCCCAGAGGCTGAGGTTTGGAAGATTGGTCAGGACTTCCAGAACGAAGGTTGGAAAGAATAACTCTTTTAACGATAGAATGATATGAATAATATTCAGAACATATATAATAAGGTATCATCATCAAGCAAGGTCTTGATGTTGAGTGCACTTCTCTGTGCTTCAAGCTCTGTCTTGGCTCAGGAGCAGGTGCTCAAAGGCCGAATCGTCAACAGCCAGGGTGACCCAATCCCTGGAGCTGTTGTCAACGTGGCAGAGGAAAGCCGTATCGCCTTGACCGACAAGGACGGCTACTTTACCTTGAAGAAGGTAAATCCTAGCGACGAAATCTGTGTAGCCAGTCTGGGTTACAAGAATGCCCAGGAGAAGGTAACTACATTTGATGGCACCTACGTCATCAAGATGGAGGATGCCGTTGATGAGTATGAGCACATGGCACCAGTTCCTTTCGCAGAGCAGAAAAAGAAGATTTTGACAGATTCCCGCTCTGTTGTATCTGGCGAGGAGTTGCAGAAGCATCCTGTTACCATTCTTCAGAATGCCTTCACTTCTACACTGAATGGTGTGCAGACCTACGAGTGGTCGTCTGAGCCAGGATGGTCGGAGAGCTTCCTCTTCATCCGTGGTATCCGCACCACCAACCAGAGTGCCCGCTCTCCACTGATCATCGTGGATAACGTAGAGCGTGACCTCTCCTTCCTTGATGCTTATCCTATCGAGAGCATTACCGTATTGAAGGATGCTGCAGCTTCTGCCATCTATGGTATGCGTGGTGCCAATGGTGTGATTATGGTAACCACCAAGCGTGGTACAGCCGGAAAAACCAAGATTGACTTTACACAGGAGGTTGGTTTCCAGACTCTCGCCAACAAGATGGAGATTCAGAACTCTTACAATATGGCGATGACCCGTAATCAGGTGCGCTACCTGAGCGGTATGGATCCAATGTACACCCAGGAACAGCTCGACAACTATAAGTTCGTATGTGATGGTGGTCAGTTCGCCGATGATGATATCCGCAAGTATCAGTACTTCAATACATCTTGGTCAGACCAGCTCTATCGTTCTTCTGCTCCTCAGTACCGCACCAACCTGCAGTTGAGTGGTGGTAACCAGCGTGCCCGCTACTATGTAAGCTTCTCTTACTTGCGTCAGGAGGGTATGTGGAATACCGAGGGTACAGAGATGAACGATGGCTACAGCACCCAGCACGTACTGAACCGCTGGAACCTCCGTTCCAACATCGATATCGATGTTTCCAAGTATCTGAATGTATCTGTGGATCTGGGTGGACGTATTGACAACATCTCTCAGCCTACTGAGGGTGTGTTCAACCTCGTAACCTTCGGTGTCATCGAGGCAAACCCTATGGCTCCTACCCATAACCCTGATGGCAGTATCTACTCTTCATCTACCGCCAACAACCCGGTACGTTACCTGGGTGGTTCCGGTCTGGAGAAGAACCGTCGCCGTAACTTGTATTCTACCATCAATGCCAAGTATGATCTGAGTCCTGTACTGAAGGGTCTGGGCTTGTTCGGTACCATCAGTTTTGATGCTTACGAGACTTTCGAGTCAACCCAGACAGCCAATATGGACTCCTGGAATTATGACTACGATAACTTGAAGGTTACTGATGTTAGTCAGTTTACTTATACCAAGTACACCACCAAGGCAGCTTTGAGTAATCCTTCAGCCAATCAGCGTGAGTATTACTACAATCTGAATATGTATGGTGGCGTAAGCTACAAGAACAGCTTCGGCAAGCACAATGTTGATGCTCGTGCCTTTGCCCGTTACTATCGCAATGAGATTACTGGTAGCGAGTCTGCCAACCGTTATCTGGCTTACAATTTCGCAGGAACCTACGATTATGCCAACAAATATATCGCTTCCGTGAATTTCTCACGTATGGGTTGCGACAACTTCTCACCAGACAATCGCTGGGGAACCTTCTGGGGTGCATCTGCCGGATGGGTACTCTCTGAGGAGTCTTGGATGAAGAAGCTTGGATTCGTAGATTTCCTGAAGCTCCGTGCTTCTTATGGTGAGGCTGGTCAGTCTAGCACTGGTTCAGGCCGTTATCCATATCAGAGTATCTATGGTACAGCTACTGGTTATGGTTTCGGTTACAACGCTACCAACATCCCTGGTTATGCAGAGAGCAAGGCGGGTAACCTGAACAACAAGTGGGAAATCTCCAAGATGGTGAACGTAGGTCTCGACTGGAGTCTCTGGAACAAGAAGCTCTATGGTAACTTCGATATCTTCAAGGAGTGGCGTTCTAACATCCTCGTTTCCCGTTCTACTATTCCTGAGACTGTTCTCGGTGTGCCTGTGGCACAGGATTCATACGGTAAGGTAGAGAGCCGTGGTTTCGAGCTTGTTCTCGGTCATCGCGGTAACATTGGCAAGGACTTCAAGTATTTCGTAGAGGGTCAGCTTACCTTCAATACCAACAAGATTACCGACATCGATGAAACTGCACCGGATGTAGAGTGGCAGCGCAAGGCAGGTCATAGAATCTATGATAATACTTCGGTAGCCGAACTCTATGAGCAGGCTCAGACAGGTACCAACCGTGTGGGTGGATGGAACATCTATAAGTTCGACCAGTGGGCTTCAGATCCTAACCTGATTGCAACATCAGCAGAGGATGCCAAGGCTCATCCAGAGAAGTATCCATACAACAGCTTCTCTAATGGATCACAGCAGTTGGGTACTGCAGTCTTCAAGGATATCAATGGTGACCGCGTGATCGACTCAAAGGATATGGTGCCAGATTCATACACCATCATTCCTGAGATGATTCCAACCTTCAACTTCGGTTTCGAGTACAAGGGCTTCGATGCACGCATGATTGTGAATGCTTATCTCCGTCGCTCTGTATTCCTTTCACCAGCTATCAGCTACAGTGGTTGGAGTAACATGGGTACCCATGAGGTAACAAAGGCTTGGGGTTACTATACTGATGACCCTTCTGATCCTCGCAACGTGAATGCTACTTATCCACGTCCTGTATATAATGGATTTGATGCAGTTGATTCCGACCGTGCTACAGGTTCTTATCAGAACAATATCTGGGTACGCAATGGAAACTTCTGGTCTATCCGTAATATCGAGGTAGGTTACTCTTTGCCATCTAAGTTGATTTCTAAGTTGTGGATGACTAAGTGCCGCGTTTACTTCAGCGCTTACAATATTGCCACCTTCAGCAGTCTGCCAGATGATGTAGACCCAGAGAAGCCATTGAGCTACTGCTGGTGGTATCCAAAGACAAAGTCATTTACATTTGGTATTAACATTGGTTTCTAATCAATTTTATCAAAAACGAATATGAAAAAGATATTAGTTAATATATCATTGGCGATGCTGGCTGTAGGAGGTATGACCTCCTGCAGCGACATCCTCGATAAGGAAGTCGACTTGACTTATACCGACGAGAACATCTACAGCAACTACGACCGTACCCGTGGTGTCTTGGCAAATGCCTATACCTATTTGCCTGATGCCTTTGCGGGATATACTGATGGTCAGTTCCGTGCAGCTTCTCGTGACTGTATGACCGATAATGCCCTTTCTTACTGGAATGTGCATTACTATCACAGTGTGTTGAACGATTCATACGATGCAAAGAACCACTGGTTTGCCAATAGTTATTGGAGCAACGATCTGAAGGGCATCCGTGTCTGCAACGACTTCATTTCAAAGGTACGTGAGAGCGTAATCGGAAATGCTGAGAAAAGCGGTGACGACAACAAACTCTGCGACCGTTACAAGGCAGAGGCGCGTTTCATTCGTGCCATCCTTCATTTCGATATGATTGGCTATTTCGGTGCAGTGCCTATCGAGGATCATGTGTTGGATAATGCAGAGGCTGCTTCTATTGCCCGTACTCCAGCTCCTGAAGCATTGAAATGGGTAGCTGATGAATGCGATGCCATTATCCAGAGTGGTGCGCTCCCATTCCGTTACAGCAATGAAAATGAGAACTGGGGACGTATCAATGGTGCTGCTGTCTATGCATTGAAGTCAAGAGCATTGCTCTATCGTGCTTCTGCACTCAACAATCCTACAAATGATGTTACCTGGTGGCAGGAAGCTGCTGATGCAGCCCTTGCTTTCATCAATGCCAATAAGAGTTCTGCCAATCCTTACCGTCTCTACACAACAGACGATAACAACCCAAACAAGAACTACTACGAGTGCTTCACCAGTACCCCTCACCTGAATCCTGAGTATATCCTCAGCCGCAGTGAGTGGAATACACGTGAGATTGAAATGTTCAATACTCCTTGTGGTTTTTCTGGTAACGTGAACTCTACCGGTCGTGTAAACCCTACACAGAATCTGGTTGATTCTTACGAGACCATCAATGGTCTTCCTATCGATCAGGATCCTTCTTACAACGATCAGGATCCATACAAGAACCGTGACCCACGTCTGGAGCAGACCATCTTCCACCAGGGAAGTATCTGGGGAGACAAGAGCCAGGACGAGGAGCGTGCAGTGGATGTATCTGTAGGTGGCAAAGACTATCAGGATCTTCATGGTGGTACCACTACCGGCTACTACTCTAAGAAGTTCGTTCACAATATGAGCTTCAAGAACCCTACCACATACGTTACCGCTTGCCCTATCTTCCGCTATGCGGAGATTCTGCTCAATGCTGCCGAGGCTTTGAACGAGGCAAAGGGTCCTGAAGCTGCCTACGACTATGTAAACCAGGTTCGTGCCCGTGTGGGTATGCCTGCTTACAAGGGTATGACCAAGGAGCAGCTTCGTGAGCGTATCCGCAACGAGCGCCGCATCGAGTTGGCTTTCGAGGATCATCGTTTCTTCGATGAGCGCCGCTGGAAATTGTTTGATGGCAAGAGTGCTGCTTCTGAGAAGAATGAGCCTCGATACAAGCAGGTGTATAATATCTATAGCGTAGTTGTAACTCCAGACGAGAGTCAGGTATATACTTATCGCAACGATAATACCCATCCTACTCGTGCGTTCTCTATTCCTAAGAATTATTACTTCCCAGTGCCTGATGACACTTACAAGAAGAATCCTAACTTAGGACAGAATGCAGGTTGGGAACTCTCTGATGCTCCTAAGAAGGACGACACCACTGAAGGTGGCGAGACTACTGAGGGTGAAACAACCGGCAAGTAATCTTTGTCAATATACATTATTATATTTTAGGTGAGGTCTATGGCGAAAACACCATAGACCTTCCTTGGTTTTAAAAAATCATATCTTAAACTTGAAATCGTATGAAGAAGTTATTATTTTCTATCATGAGTCTGATGGCGATGAACGGAGCTATGGCTCAGACGCCTGTCGGCGATAATGAGCTGGCTAATGCATACGCTACCCAAACGATAACAGGGCGCATCGCAGTGCATGACCCTTCTATCGTGATGGATGTAACGGGCTCTACCACCAATCCTAAATATTATATCTATGGTTCGCATCTAGGCAGAGCCATGACTTATGCTACGGGCAACTATCAGATATGGAACACCTTCAAAACGGGTGAGGAGAATGCCGGAACCAGCAACAGTCTTTTTGCTGACGTGAATGGTAAACTGATTAATTTTAAAGATGCTTACACCACTCACGTCATCAAGAAGGTGAAGAACTATAAGGGCGAGGAAGTGGCTTTCGGCAACTTCGATGCCCATGGATGGCAGTATAAGGGACCTATTAATGTGAATGGTACCTGGACTAACACAGCCAATAACGTAGCCGGTATGCAGTGGGCTCCTGATGTCATCTACAACAAGACCATGAAGAAATGGTGCATGTACATGAGTCTGAATGGTGACTACTGGTGTTCTACTATCGTATGTTTCACTTCCGATGACCTGGAAGGTCCTTGGGTATATCAGGGACCGGTTATCTGTGGCGGTTTCTCTGGTAATTTCGGTCATAATGACTATGCTGCGGCTGATGACTGGAAGAATACAGACTTGACGATTGCTACAGGTGAGACTGCGCTTGCCAAACGTTATAAGACAAATAATAGTTGGGGAACCTATTGGCCAAACTGTATCGACCCATGTGTGTTCTATGATGATGATGATAATCTCTGGATGAGTTATGGCTCATGGTCGGGTGGTATCTTCATGATCAGACTCGATAAGACCAACGGTCTCCGTGACTATACTTATACTTTCCCTTATCAGATAAACGGTAAGACCACTACTCCGGGTGCTGCCAGTGCCAACTGTACCAGCGACCCTTACTTCGGTAAGAAGATTGCCGGTGGATATTATGTTTCCGGCGAGGCAAGCTATATCCAGAAGGTGGGCAAGTATTATTATCTCTTTGTGAGTTATGGCGGTTTGACGGCTGCCGGTGGCTATCAGATTCGTGTTTTCCGTTCAGAGAAACCTGACGGACCTTATAAGGACTGTCTTACCTCTAAAGGCAATGATGCCATGTATGGCAAGTATATCCTTAACTTCGGTGGCGATGCCAAGCGCGATGAGGGTGTGAAACTCTTCGGCAATTATCAGTGGGAAACCATGCCTAATGCTGAATTGGCTCAGGGACATAACTCTGCCATCGTAGACCATAAGGGACGTGCTCTCATCGTTTATCATACTCGTTTTAATAACGGAACCGAGGGACATGAGGTTCGTGTACATCAGCTCTTCGTAAACCAGGACGGCTGGCTGGTTGCTGCTCCTTACGAGTTTAGCGGCGAGACTTATACCGATAATGATATTGCTACCCAGCAGCTCTATGATGCAACAGAGGTAAAGGGCGATTATCAGATCATAGCTCACCCTTATCGTCAGAATACGGCGGCAATGGCTTATGAGAAACCTGTTACCATACATCTCAATGCAGATGGTTCTATCTCGGGTGAGTATACCGGAAAATGGGAACTGGTGAGCGGTACAAGCTACATCAATCTTACCTTGAAGGGTGTTGCTACAGCCAAAGCAGAGGTGAAGTTCAAGGGTGTGCTTACCGAGCAGACCATCGATTATACCAATATCAAGGCGCTCTGCTTTACAGCCCTCAGTTCTTCTGACGGTTTGGCTACATCGGGTGGTGCCAGTTTGCAGACTCGCGGCTTGAGTATCTGGGGAAGCAAGGCTGATGCCAAGGCGGCTATCAAATATACATTGGATAAGACCAGTGTTCCTTTTGCAGATGGTGCTACTTTGAATTCTATGCCAAAGCTCCCAACAGAGGGTCATCTTGGTGCTACTGTTTCATGGAAGTCAAGCAATCCTTCTATCCTGACCGATGAAGGTGTAGTAAAAGGCAAGGGTAAGGTAATTATGACCATGACTATCAGCAAGGATGGTTATGAATATACTAAGGATTATACCCTGAACATCGATGCTGAGGCAGAGGAAACGACTCCGGTTTACTATCCGGAATCTTCTGTAAAGAATACTACTTCAGGTTGGTGGCTCAACTTCTCTCCTTACTATGAGTTGCAGGCTGGCAAGAAGATGCAGTTCAAGTTCTATAACTATAGTGATATGTCTGCGGTATGGAACAACTGGTGCTTGGTTGCTGCTCAGATAAAGCGTGAGGATGCTGGCTATGGAGCAGATAAAGAGTACTTCGTAATCCGTAACGATAACTTCGGTTGGGGAGCTAACCACAATGCAGAAGGATTTACCAATGATTTTGATTGGAGCGGCGGTGATGACCGTCCAATTCTTAAGAAAGATTTGAATGGCTCTTTGGTTGATATGACTGTTAGCTTGACTGCTGCAGGCGTATTCAAGATGGAATCTACCATCACGACTACAACCAACAAGGTATATCATTATACCTATACCACCACATTGACGGCTAAGCCATCTAAGATTGTCCTCTTCTTCGTGAACGAGAAGTCTTACATCGACGGCTCAAGCCTTTCTACAGGCATCTCGAACCCTATCATCATTCAGAAGAAGAATGATGGCAAGTGGTTCAATCTCTCCGGTCAGCAGGTGGACAAGAGCTACAAGGGTGTAGTGATTGTGAACGGAAAGAAATTTGTGAACAAGTAATTCTCTTATATATATAATAAGGTGTAATTATATGAAGATTTCTAAAATACTATTGGGAGCAGCAATGATCATTGCTGCTCCTGTTGTAAAAGGCGGTTGCCAGATGATGGCACAGAATGCTCCGCAGGAACCGATTGTGGTAGATACTCCTTTTGTCCACGACCCCGTAATGGCGTATGAGAATGGCAAGTACTATCTCTACTGCACAGGTCATGGCA
>PPYE01207994.1_pt1 | contig 16322 bp, 17 predicted proteins | sample 1559881 | NCBI WGS metagenome assembly PPYE01 (sample SAMN08240022, study PRJNA423297) | Human gut metagenome, whole genome shotgun sequencing project. | reverse complement strand
TGTTGAAGTAGTTGAAATACTGCTTGAGCATGGAGCCGATGTGCATGCTATAAATGATGAAGCACTAATAGAAGCATCTGCAAATGGTCATGTCGAGGTAGTTAAAGTACTACTCGAAAATGGAGCAAACGTACATGCTGAAAATGACTTAGCATTAAAAAAATCATCTGCAAATGGTCATGTCGAGGTAGTTAAAGTACTACTCGAAAATGGAGCAAACGTGCATGCTGAAAATGACTTAGCATTAAAAAAATCATCTGCAAATGGTCATGTCGAGGTGGTTAAAATACTACTCGAAAATGGAGCAGATGTCCATGCTTATGGTGGTCTGGCACTAATTGCTGCATCTAAAAATGGTCATGTTAATGTGGTTAAGATACTGCTTAAATATGGATCAGATGTCCATGCTAGAGACGACTTAGCACTAAAGAAAGCATCTGAAAAAGGCCATGTCGAATTAGTAAAACTACTACTCGAACAATATATTAATAATTGCTTTGCTGGGTAGTTTTATATATCATATGATTTATAAAAATCGGTTCTTAATTGGACCGATTTTTTTTATATTAAAGAAGGTTGTGTACTGTACCAATGGTTAATTTGCAATTCAATATTAGATATAAACTTGAAATAATTAAAAAGCTATGTTATAATCTTACCAGCGTTTGTTGAAGTAGTTGAAATACTGCTTGAGCATGGAGCCGATGTGCATGCTATAAATGATGAAGCACTAATAGAAGCATCTTCAAATGGACATGTTGAAGTGGTTGAGGTGCTGCTTAAACATGGAGCAGACATACATGCTGGAAATGACGAGGCATTACGAAAAGCATCTAAAAATGGTCGTGTTAAAGTAGTTAAGATTCTCCTTGAGAATGGAGCAGATGTACATGCTGAAAATGACGAGGCATTACGGCAAGCATCTGAAACTGGCCATGCTGAAATAGTTAAGATTCTCCTTGAGAATGGAGCAGATGTCCATGTTTATAATGACTATCCACTACGACAAGCATCTGAAAATGGTTATGTTAAAGTAGTTGAAATACTGCTTGAACATGGAGCAAATGTACATGGTAATGATGACTCTTCACTACAACAAGCATCTTACAATGGCCATATTAAAATAATTAGATTGCTCCTTGCAAATGGGGTAGATGTCAATGCTTGTGGCGGTCTGGCACTAGTATTTGCGGCTGAAAGTGGTCATGTTGAAGTAGTTAAACTACTCCTTGAAAATGGTGCAGATGTCCATGCTAGAGATGACTTAGCATTAATGCACGCATCTTCAAATGGCCATGTCGAGGTGGTTAAAATACTACTTGAAAATGGAGCAAGTGTGCATGCTAGAGATGATTTGGCACTAAAGAAAGCATCTTCAAATGGTCATGTTGAAGTAGTAAAAGTACTACTTACATATGGGGCTAATGTACGTGCTAGAAACGACGAGGCTTTGATAATTGCAGTTCAGGGAAACCATAGAGATGTAGTAAACCTGTTACTCGAACAATATATAAATAATTGCTTTGCTGGGTAGTTTTATATATCATATAATTTATAAAAATCGGTTCTTAATTGGACCGATTTTTCTATATTAAAGAAGGTTGAAACTGTACCAGTATTATAATTTGCAATTCAATATTAGATATAAACTTGAAATGATTAAAAAGTTATGTTATAATCTTACCAGCATTAATCCTATAAAATATGCAATTGCAAATTTAATTAATGGAGGAAAATAAAATGTTAAATTCTATTGAAACTAAGAAAAATATCCGGGAGAGTCTTGGGGATCTGGACTTCTTGTTCGCATGTCAATATGGAAAAAAGGAATTAGTAGAAATACTAATAAAAAATGGAGTTAATGTCAATGTTTTGGATGGCCGAGCACTAATAGAAGCATCTTCAAATGGTCATGTTGAAGTAGTTAAAATACTGCTTGAGCATGGAGCAGACGTACATGCTGAAAATGACGAGGCACTACTAAAAGCATCTTCATATGGTCATGTTGAAGTAGTTAAGATTCTCCTTGAGCATGGAGCATATGTAAATAGTAATTATGACTCTTCACTACGAGAAGCATATTGCAATGGACATATTGAAATAGCTAGAGTGCTCCTTGCAAATGTAGCAGATGTCCATGCTTGTGGCGGAGCACTAGCATTTGCAGCTGAAAATGGTTATGATGAAGAGGTTAAACTACTCCTTGAACATGGAGCAAATGTGCATGCTAGAAACGACGCAGCACTAATAGAAGCATCTAAAAATGGTCATGTTGAAGTAGTTAAAATATTGCTTGAACATGGAGCAAATGTGCATGCTAGAAATGACGAGGCACTACTAAAAGCGTCTGAAAATGGTCATATCGAAGTAGTAAAAGTACTACTTGCATATGGAGCTAATGTACGTTCTAGAAACGACGAGGCTTTGATAATTGCAGCCCAAGGAGACCATAGAGATGTAGTAAAACTGTTACTCGAGCAATATATAAATAATTGCTTCGCTGTGTAGTTTGATTTATAAAAATCGGTTCTTAATTGAGCCGATTTTATTTTTAAATAAAAATAAAGCACGGTTAATGAAGTTTTAACCACAATTAGATGCAAAAGCCCATGTTATTTAAAGCTTAACATTTAATTTGAATTTTTTTAACACAAAAAAAGAAAGCAGACTCTTTAGTCTACTTTCATATTACCACTTTATTAACTGTGGTTATAATTAAGAGAATTCAAAATATTTTTGGAAAGGTACAGAATTTCGTTTAGAGCAGAAAGCACTTTTTGACATACTGGAAAATCTGTATTACAGATAACCATTATTTGGCAGTATGCTATATAAGCTTTCTCATTTGCGACTATTGAGCTATTGTTATAGCAATAATCACTTAAGAACCAAAGAGTAGAAGTAAGTTTAAATTTTTCTACCTTATTTATATCTTCTACACCATCATCTATTTTGTATACTCTTGCTTCATTTGTAGCTATCTTATTTTCATAAGAAGATACAAATGAATTTAATTTTTCGATTGCCTCCTTGAAAAGATTTTGTAAAATTTGTAAGTCTTTCATAAGTACCTCCTTACATAGTGAGTAAAGATTAATTTTTGCTTCCATAGTATATATTATACTATAAAAATTGATATATTTCAACAAAATATTAACTAATTAAGCAGATATGCATAAAATATTATAATCATAATAAAGGAGAAAGAATATGCAAGATTTAATTTATGCAGATCATAGTGCAACAACATTTATAAAAAAAGATGTATTAGATGAGATGATGCCATACCTTATAGAAAATTATGGGAATGCTTCTTCTACGTATTCACTAGGAATAAAATCGAAGATGGCAATAACAGAAGCAAGGAAAAAGGTTGCAAGCGCTATTGGAGTAAAAGAAGAGGAAAATATATATTTTACCTCAGGTGGTAGTGAAGCAGATAACATGATAATAAAGGGAATTGCATATGCAAATAAGGATAAAGGAAAACATATAATAACAACTAAAATTGAACATATGGCTGTTATAAATACTTGTAAAAGATTAGAACAAGAAGGATTTGAAGTTACATATTTAGATGTAGATAGCAGTGGACTTATAAATATAAATGATGTTCAAAATGCTATAAGACCCGATACAATATTAATATCAGTTATGTTTGCAAATAATGAGATAGGAACTATAGAACCGATAGAACAAATTGCAAAACTGGCTAGATTTAAAGGGATAATATTTCATACTGATGCAGTACAGGCTGTTGGAAATATAAAAATAGATGTTGAAAAAATGTGTATAGATGCACTTTCAATGTCTGCTCATAAATTTTATGGCCCCAAAGGGATAGGCGCTGTATATATAAATAGTAAAATAAATTTTATACCATTAATAGAAGGTGGACATCAAGAATTCTTAAAAAGAGCAGGAACCGAAAATGTAGCTGCTATTGTAGGAATGGGGAAGGCAATTGAAATATCAACTAGTAACTTAGAAGAAAAAATTAAAGGGATGATAGAAACCCGAGAATATATGATTGAAAAAATTTTAAATAATATAAGTGGAGTAAAGATAAATGGAGATAGAGAAAAAAGACTGCCAGGGAATGTTAATGTTTCAATAAAGGGAATAAATGCAGAAAATGCATTAGTAATACTTAACATGAATAACATATGTGCCTCTAGTGGAAGTGCATGTAATAGTGGTGGAGGAACATCTCATGTTCTTTTGGCTATATCTAAAGATTTAAATCTTTGCAGAGAATATGGAAGTCTAAGATTTAGTCTTGGAGAGGAAAACACTAAAGAGGATGTTGATTATATAGTAGAAAAATTAAAAGAAATTGTAATAAAATTAAGAAAATAAGCCGTACCACTGATACGGCTTATTTTCCTAGTAATCATCGTCATCATCATCATCTTTTGGATAGAAATCAAAAGAATTTGACTCCGATTTTTCTTCTTTTTGGTCATTTTTTTCATCGCTTGAAAAAGGATTGAATGGACCTAAAATAAGATCAAATATGTCAAACATATATGACACTCCTTTCATAATAAGATAAGAATTAAAAATAATTGTTAACATAATAATACCATATTAATAAGAAGAAGTCAAGTTTTATCATTAGTTTGTAATTTTACCTGTGAATATAAAAAAATAAATGTTAAAAAATATTTAATTTTTTTCGTAAAATGCTTGATTTTTAAAAAAATATATACTAAAATGGTAACAGAGTGGTAAGAAGTGGTATAAAGTGGAATGATAGGCGGTGAAAAATAAATGTTACTTGGTGAATATAATCATAATATTGATGATAAGGGAAGAGTTAGCGTTCCAGCTAAGTTTAGAGAAGATCTTGGAATCAGTTTTATTGTGACAAAAGGCCTAGATAACTGTTTATTTGCCTACTCAAAAGAAGAATGGACAAAATTTGAAGAAAAACTAAAATCATTACCTCTTACAAATCCTAACGCTCGTAACTTTATTAGATTCTTTTTCTCTGGAGCTACAGAATGTGAAATAGACAAACAAGGAAGAATTAATATTCCTCAAAGTTTAAGGGAATATGCAGAACTTGGAAGAGAAGTAGCAATAATAGGTGTTTCTACAAGAGTTGAAATATGGAATAGAGAAAAATGGAATAATTATACTAGTCCTGAAAATATGGATGTAGATGAAATAGCAAAACAAATGTCAGATCTTGGCATTTAGATACAACAAAAGATTTTAACAATTAACACATGAGGTAAACTTATATACAAAAGAAAAAAATAAACAAAAGATAAAAAATATAATAAACAAAAGATAAAATTTTTAATATTTATTTTTGGAGTTAACATGGAATTTAAACACAAGTCAGTTCTCTTAGAAGAGTGTATAGAAAATTTAAATATAAAAGAAGATGGAATCTATGTAGATGGCACTCTTGGTGGAGCAGGACATTCTTATTATATTTTAAAAAAATTAGAAAAAAATGGAAAACTTATAGGAATTGACAGAGATAGTGACGCGCTTAAGGCAGCAGGTAAAAGACTTTCTGAATTTAAAAATGTTACATATGTTCATGATAATCATGATAATATAAAAAACATACTTTCAGAATTAAATATAGATGGCGTTGATGGAATACTACTTGATCTTGGTGTTTCTTCCTTTCAACTTGATGAGGCCTCAAGGGGATTTAGCTATATGTCAGACGCTCCACTTGATATGCGAATGAACAGGGAAGACAGTCTTACAGCATATGATGTTGTAAATTCGTATAGCAAGGAAAAGCTTGAGAGTATATTTAGAAATTATGGCGAGGAAAGATATTCATCAAGAATTGCCAGTGGCATAGTTGAGGCAAGAAGAGAAAAAAAGATAGAAACTACGTTACAACTTGTTGAGGTAATAAAAAGTAATATGCCAAAAAAAGCATTACTTGAAAAGCAACATCCAGCAAAAAGAGTTTTCCAAGCAATTAGAATTGAAGTAAACTGTGAGCTTGAACCATTAAAGCAAACTGTAAAAGATAGTATTTTGTCTTTAAATGATGGGGGAAGACTTCTTATTATAACTTTTCATTCTTTAGAGGATAAAATTGTAAAACATACCTATGAGGAAATGGAAGGGAGATGTACTTGTCCTAAATCTTTTCCAATATGTGTTTGTGGGTACAAGTCTTACGGAAAGATAATAAATAAAAAACCGATAGTTTCAAATGAGGAAGAATTGCAAGAAAATCCTAGAGCAAGGAGTGCAAAACTTAGAATATTTGAAAGAAAAATTTAAAAAGAGGGGGAAAAACAGTGGCGGCAGCTAAACTATATGAAGATTATTATCAAAGTGATAGTACAGCAAGAAAAATAAAAACTTCACAGAATAATAATGTATATAAGAATACAAGAAAAAGCAAAAAAACTTCAGTAGCAAAGTCTGCTTCTTATGTTGTACCTTCTATACTTGCAATATTTGTTATGATGCTTGTCATAACTATTAGATATACAATTATAAATGAAAAAAATTTACAAACGATAAGTCTAAAGTCAGATTTAGAAAAAGTAGAATCTAATTTATTTTCTTCTAAAATAGCTGTTGAACAGAATACGGACTTAACTAAAATAGAGGCTTATGCAAAGCAAAAATTAGGAATGCAAAAGCCAACCAAAAATCAGATAATATATGTTGATACATCCGAAAATACAAGCGTAGTTGAAATGGCAAAAGATAAAAGTATTTTTGAAGGTGTTAAATCAAATATATTAAATTTTATAAATAATATTTTTTAATCCATCCTAGGAATAACTAAGATAGTTTCTCAGTATTATGTACTATGCGAGATTATCTTAGTTTTTTTCTTATTTTCTTGTCATATTCTGAAATTTATAGTATAATGTTTTTTAAATAGGGGGGAGAGTATTTGGCATATACAGCTCTTAAAAATCAAAAAAGAATACTTGTATTATTAATAGGTTGTGTGATCATTGCGTTTGCCTTAATTATAAGACTTGTATATATTCAAGTTATTAAGTCAAATTATTATCAAGAGCTAGCATATGACCAACAAACCAGAGAGAGAAAAGTAGAGGCAAAAAGAGGAACGATATATGACTCTACAGGTGAAAAGGTACTTGCTCAGAGTATATCAGTAAATGTTGTTACTGCTATTCCTAAAAATGTAGGATCAGATAGTCAAAAGAGGGAAGCTATTGCAAAAGATATAGCTGAAATTTTGGAAATAAATGCAGATGATGTTGTATCAAAACTTTCTAAAAATGTTGCTAGTGTAACTATAGCGTCTAAAGTTGACGATGAAAAGGCAACAAAATTATTAAAGTATATAAGTCAAAATAAAATTGAGGGTATAAGTGTTGACGAGGATACAAAAAGAATTTATCCTTATGGAACTCTAATGTCACATGTACTAGGATTCGTTGGAACAGACAACCAAGGACTTTTAGGAGTAGAGGCATATTATGACAATGTTTTGTCAGGAGTTCCTGGAAAAATAGTTGGAAGTACAGATTTAAATGGTAGAGAAACACCATTTACTAATGAACAATACATAGAATCAGAAGATGGGAAAGATATTGTGCTTACTATAGATGCAACTATACAATCAATCGTTGAAAAATATTTATACAAAGCATATGTAGAAAATGTAGCAGAATATGCTACGGCGGTTGTTCTAAGGCCAAGTACTGGTGAGGTACTTGCTATGGCAAACATGCCTACTTTTGATTCAAATGATCCATTTACACCTAATACGGATGAATTAAAAAATAAATGGGATACACTAACTTCAAAAGAAAAATCAGAAGCACTAAATGCAATGTGGAGAAATAAGTGCATTTCTGATACTGCAGAACCAGGATCTACATTTAAAATTGTAACAGCATCTGCAGCCTTAGAAGAAGGGATTGTTGGAATTGATACTCCAAACCAATTTAATTGTAACGGTAGTATGTCAATTGGAGGATGGAATATACGTTGTTGGAGATATCCAAGAACTCATGGCTCTGAGTCTTTAAGACAGGGAATAATGAATTCATGTAACCCTGTATTTATGCAAATATCTCAAAGATTGGGAATTGCTACATACAATGAATATCTAAGAGCATTTAACCTTGCTAAAACTACAGGAATAGATCTTCCGGGAGAACAAGCAGGAATTATGCATAATGAATCAACTATGTCAGAGGTTGATGCTGCTACTACTTCATTTGGCCAAACAATACAAGTAACTACCCTAAGGACAGCTGTAAATTATGCTGCAATTGCAAATGGTGGTTATCTTGTTAATCCTTATGTAGTAAAAGAAGTGAAGAGTGGTACAGATAACTTTGATAAAAAGACAGAATCAAAGGTTTTAAAACAAATTGTTTCTACTTCAACAGCAAATGACATACTCTCAGCGCTTGAATCAACTGTAACCGAAGGGACTGGTAAAGCTGGAAAAGTTTCTGGATATAGAGTAGCTGGAAAGACAGGTACAGGTGAAGAAGGAAGAGGAGCAAATGCAACTTATATGGCAAGTTTTGCTGGAATTGCACCAGTAAATTCCCCAGAAGTAGTTGTTGTACTTTGTATATATGATCCTAAAGGTCCATCTGGACATCAAGGAAGTACAATATGTGCACCAGTGGTAGGATCAATAATAGATGAAACTCTAAGATATCTTAATATACCAACTGACTATACTGTTGTAGATAATGATATAACAGAAAAACTAATACCTGATGTTACTGGTATTTCATATCAAGAAGCAAAAGAAAAATTAGAACAGGAAGGATTTAAAATAGCATCAGATAACGAGATATCTCAAAATGAAATAATAACAGAACAAATTCCAAAAGCAGGAGCTTCACTTATGGATGGTTCAACTGTTAGAGTTTATACTTCAGCAAATGAAAATAAACAAACAGTTAGTGTGCCTGATGTGAGAAATAAATCTTCTGCAAATGCAATAAAATTACTAAGAAATGCAGGACTAAACGTAAGAGTAATAGGAAAAGGAACTGTACTTACTCAAGATCCTTCTCCAAATGAAGTGATAGAAAAAGGTTCAATTGTTACTATTAAGTGTGTTGATATGACTGATATGCCAACATAAGAAAAATATATTTTTAAGATTTAGAATAAATATTCTATGTAAAGAAAGGTGGAGCAAAAATGCTTTTACAATATTTAATTGAAAAAATAGATGAAAAAGAAATAACAGGAAATACAGATGTTGAAATAAATAAAATAGAATATGACTCAAAAAAGATAGTCAAAAATGATGTTTTTGTAGCCATTAATGGTTACAAGGAGAATGGAGCAGAATACATATCCGAAGCAATAGAAAAAGGAGCAGTTGCAATAGTAGCACAAAGGGATGAAGATATATCTAGCTTTGTAAGTAGTAGTATAACCATAATTAGAGTTGAAAATATAAGAAAAGCACTTGCAATAATGGCAATAGCATATTATGATAATCCAGCAAGTAAACTTAATATGATAGGAATTACAGGAACGAAGGGAAAAACTACAACAGCTTATATGACAAGAGATATATTACTTGCATCTGGTAAAAAAACAGGTATGATTGGAACGATATACAATACATATGGTGACGTAACAATTGAATCTTCTAGAACTTCACCAGAATCATTAGATCTTCAAAAGCTGTTAAGAGATATGGTAGATGCTGGAATAGAGTATGTAGTTATGGAAGTTTCTTCACATGCATTAGAACTTTATAGAGTTTATGGCATAACTTTCAAAATAGGTGTTTTTACAAATTTAGCTCCAGAACATTTAGATTTTCATAAGACTATGGAAAATTACTTAGATGCAAAAATGAAACTATTTGATATGTCTGAATATGCTCTAATAAATGGAGATGATATTTATGCTCCTAAAATAATAAAAAGATTAAAGACAAAGTATGCTACATATGGCCTTGATAATGCTGTAAATATAACTGCAACCGATATTAGGGTAAATTCATCTAATGTTCAATTTAAGATGTACGTAAATAAAATGCTTGAAACACTTCTTGTAAAGATTCCAGGCAAATTTACTGTATACAATGCACTAGCTGCAATAGGAATAACAAGCTTTTTAAATTGTCAAATGGATGCAATAATACTAGCACTCGCAAATGTTGTAGTGCCTGGAAGATGTGAAACTGTGGAAACTGGTAAGAATTTTAGTGTAATAATTGATTATGCACATAATCCATCTAGTATGGAAGCAATATTAACATCAATTAAGAAATTTGCAAAAGGTAGAATAATAACTGTCTTTGGATGTGGCGGAAATAGAGATACCTCTAAACGTGAAGAAATGGGTAAGATTTCTGGAAAGTATTCAGATTTTACTGTTATAACAAGTGACAATCCAAGAGATGAAGATCCTAAAAAAATATTGACACAAATAGAAGATGGAATAAAAACTACTAAAAAACTTTATAAGGTTATAGAAGATAGAAAAGAAGCAATAAAGTTTGCAATGAGAATTGCATGGAAAAATGACATAGTACTTTTACTTGGAAAAGGACATGAAACATATATAGAAGTTAAAGGCGGAAGGAAAGTACATTTTGATGAACGTGAAGTAGTAGCAGAAATTGCTTCAAAAATTGAAGGAAAGAATATGGAATAATTAAATTACATGTAAAGGAGAGAATTATGAATACACAAATGTTAATACTTATAATTTCTTTTGTAGCAACAACTATTTTAGGATTTATTATAGTTCCAAAACTTAAGAAATTAAAAATTGAACAAGTAGAAAGACTAGATGGACCAAAATCACATCTATCTAAAGGTGGTACACCTGTAATGGGTGGTATAATAATGATAATTGTAGTTACAGTTTTACTTGCTATTAAGGCTATTACATATCACATATTGTTATTACCAATAATAGCAATTTTAGGATTTGGAATTATAGGTTTTATAGATGACTATAAAAAACTTGTAAAAAAGGATACAAAAGGATTATCACCAATCTTAAAAATGACAGGATTATTTATTATTTCAACAATTTTTATAATTTTTTATTTGAAGGTATTTAATCTTGGAACAGACATAATAGTACCATTCTTAGATCAACCAATCGCACTTTCAATTGGAGCTTTTGTTGTATTTACTTATTTTATATTACTTGGAACAAGCAATGCAGTAAATTTAACTGATGGGCTTGATGGCCTTGCAAGTGGGGTTACAGCCATAATAATGACATTTTTTACAGCAGTGTCATTAAAAAATGGAAATGAAGAAATGGCAATAGTTGGTGTGGCAACTGTTGGAACTTGTCTTGGATTTTTACTATTTAATTATAAACCTGCTAAAGTGTTTATGGGTGATACTGGGTCTCTTGCACTTGGTGGAGCAATAGCTTCAATTGCTATTATATTAAAAATGCCACTTTACCTTGCAATAGTTGCAATAGTTTGTGTAGTAGATACTCTTTCTTCAGCTTTACAAGTAGTATATTTTAAACTAACTAAAGGAAAAAGAATATTTAAAATGGCACCATTTCACCATCATTTAGAATTATGTGGAATTAAAGAAATAACTGTTGTATGGATATTTTGGAGTGTAACTGTAATAGCATGTTTAATTGCTTATTTTATATAGGGGTTATAAATGAAAAAGGTTAATTTTAAAGAATTTTTAGGTATCGATAAAGAAAATAGAGGAAAAATGGATTTTCCTCTTCTAGTTTCTATCATATTACTTTTATGTATAGGGATTATAATGGTTTCTTCAGCAAGTTCATATTCTGCTCTTAGTAAATATGATGATAGTAACTTCTTTTTGGTAAAGCAATTGGGATTTGCTATTGTTGGTTTTATTGCAATGATTGTTATATCTACTATAGATTATAAAAAATATAAAAAAGTTAGTTATCTGTTTTACGGGTTAACTTTAATTTTGATGATACTTGTACTAACACCGCTTGGTGTTTCTGTAAATGGTGCTAAAAGATGGCTTGGAATAGGAGACTTTTTTAGATTTCAACCATCTGAGATAATGAAAATAGCACTAGTGCTTGCTACTGCAACTTATGTTAGCTGTAATTATAAAAAGCTAAATTCATGGAAAGGATATATAGTTCCTGCTATATTTTTACTTGCAGTTGGTGTAGTTATGTATTTACAAGACCACTTAAGTGGAATGATAGTAATGATCGTAGCTAGTGTCTCAATAATATTTAGTAGCGGAATAAAGCTAAAATGGAAGCTTATAATTCCAATCATGATAGTTGGAATTGCACTAGTTGGAGTATTTTTATTTTCAGATGAATATAGACTTTCAAGGGTAACAGCATTTCTACATCCAGAAGAAGATATAAGAGGAACAAACTGGCAAGCAGCGCAAAGCCTTTATGCACTTGGTTCTGGAGAGATCTTTGGACTTGGTCTAGGGCAGAGTAGACAAAAATATCTATGGCTTCCAGAAGCTCAAAATGACTTTATATTTTCTGTACTAGGAGAGGAATTTGGGCTTATAGGATCTGTAAGTGTAATATTAATATTTTTGTTTTTCATATATAGAGGTTTTAGAATTGCAATTACATGTAAAGAATTATATGGTTCAATGCTTGCTGCAGGAATAGTTAGTGTATTTGCACTGCAAATATTTGTAAATATAGCGGTTGTAACATCATCAATGCCTGTTACAGGTATGCCACTTCCATTTTTTAGTTATGGAGGAACGGCACTGTTCATAAATCTTTGTACAATGGGAATTTTACTTAATATATCTAGAAATTGTAAATAGGAGAGGAAAAATGAAAAATGAAAAACTTATTGACGTGGCAAAAGAGTATTTAAAAAATTCTTATAGTCCTTACTCTAATTTTAAGGTAGGAGCTGCACTGTTACTTGAAGATGGAAGTATTGTTGGTGGATGTAACATTGAAAATCAAGGAATTCAATCATGTTGTGCTGAAAGAACAGCCTTTATAAAAGCACTATCTGAAGGAAAGAAAAATTTTAAGAAGATTGCAGTAGTTGCAAAAAGAGAAAATGGAAAATACATCTTAACAACACCATGTGGATATTGCAGACAGTTTATGTCTGAATTTTGTAAAAAAGATTTTATAATATTAGGTTATGACGAGGAAAAAGACGTTATTGTAGAACACACACTAGAAGAATTATTACCATATAATTTTGATATATAAGAATGGAGTAGTACGTATGAAAGTAGTATTTGCGTGTGCTGGTACAGGTGGACATATTAATCCTGCAATAGCAATAGCAAGAAAAATAGTAAAAGAGGAAAAAGATTCTGAAATATTATTTATTGGAACTTTTGATGGGCTTGAGAATACTTTAGTAAAAGAGGCAGGATTTAATATAAAACCTATAAGAACTGGAAAGCTAAGAAGAAGTTTAAGTCCAAAAAATATTTGTGAAATGTATAGAGCATTTAGAGGAATAAGTGATGCAAAAAATATATTGAAAGAATTTAAGCCAGATGTTGTAATTGGAACAGGTGGATATATATGTATTCCGGTAATGAATGCAGCCAAAGCTCTAAATATTCCATATATGTTACATGAATCAAATGCATTTCCTGGAGTTTCAGTTAAACTTTTAAGTAAAAATGCGTCAAGAGTATTTATAGCTTTTGAAGATGCAAGAAGAAGACTTAAAAATAGGGATAATATCGTACTTTCAGGAACGCCAACTAAATTTACAAAACAAGACTATCTAAAGCTAGATGTAGATGAGTGTAAAAAGGAACTTGATATAAATACAAATAAAAAGGTAATGCTTGTTACAGGCGGCAGCCAAGGAGCAAGAGTATTTTCAGATATTGTATTAAATTTTGTAGCATGTACTAAAATTGACGATTTGTATGTTGTACTTATAACAGGAAATAAAAATTACGATGATGTAATAAGCAAGAAAAAAATTCTAGAAGAGAAAATAGGAAAGAGCTTAGATAATAAAATAAAAATAATTAAATTTGTATATGAAATGGAAAAAATGTATAGGGTAGCTGATATATGTATGTGCAGAAGTGGAGCACTTACCGTTACAGAACTTAGCTTAGTTGGTAAGCCTTCAATATTAATTCCATTTCCTTATGCTACTGAAAATCATCAATTTTATAATGCTAAAGTTCTAGAAGATGCAGGACTTGGAATAATAATTAATGAAAGTGAAGTATCAAGTAAAAATCTAGAAGCATCTGTTAAAAATTTACTAAAAAAAGATAGTGAAGAATGTATGAGGCAGGCAACGAGAATATTTAAAGAAGATGTACAAGATATTATTTATAAAAATATTTTAGAAGTAATTAAAAAGTAAGGGATAGTTTTATGGCAGAGTATAATAATAAAAAGATAAGAAAGTTTGAAAATAAAAATGTAAAAAAGAAAAGTAAAGCCGTAAGAGGCGTATTGTTTTTCTTATGTGTGGTAGCCATATGCCTTGGACTCTATGCCATTTTTAACCTTTCTTATTTTAATGTTACAGAAATATTAGTAATTGGAAATAACCATTATACACAAGATGAAGTGGTGGAGTCATCCAAAATTACTGTTGGAGAGAATATGTTTGGACAAGCACTGTTTAAGGGATCTAAAGGAGTATTAGATCTTCCGTATGTTGAAAGTGCCAAAATTAAATTAGGTATTCCAAACAAAATAAAAATAGTAATAAAAGAGAGAGAGTCTACCTATTATGCCTATGATAAAGAAAAGAACATTTATTATAGATTAACCAGTGAAGGGATTATACTAGAAGAGGCAAAAAGTAGAAATGAGGGTGAAATAATTTTAAATGGAGTAGCCTTTGACAGTGATGTTAAGTTTGGTGAAAAAATAAGTGAAATATACCTTGCAAAATTAAGAATATATGAAGAAATAAAGAAAGAATATGAAAAAAGTAATATATCTTTACCTATAACTAAGGTAAGCTTTGAAAATTCCTTGACAAGTATTACCTTAAATGATAAACTAACCGTGATATTTCCTGAACTTAATAATTTAAAATATAATATAGCATTTTTAGGTGGAATAATCAAAAATATAGGAGAAGATTCAGTTGGTGTAATTGATTTAAATAAGGAAAATCCTACATTTTCTAATTTTTAAGGGGTGAGAAAAGTGGAAAAAAAGCAAAAAAAATCTACAAAAGATACTAAAAATATAAATAAAGAAATTTCAAAGGAAAAAGAAGAAAAAGTAAAAAAAGAAAATAAAGTAGTAGTCTTTTTGAATAAGCATGCTATAATACCTTATACTATAATCGGTATTGCACTTTTTATGCTTGCTATGATGCTTGTAGCTCAAATAAAAACTGTAAGTAATACAGAGGAAGTGTTGCAAGGGAAAAGGGAAACTGAACTTTCAGAAGAACTTATAAAACTACAAGATGAATATAAGAAATTAAATGCTAAATATGAAGAAAGTGAAAAGATAGTAGAAGAGTATAAAACAAATTCATCATCCAATAATGAACTTATTTCTTCTATGAAATCTGCTATAGAAACATATAGTATACTTGCTGGGGCAACTGATGTAACTGGTGAGGGGATAATTCTTACTCTAAAAGATGGTGATAGTATATCTGATGGCTCAGATGTTTTAGTTCATGATAGTGATGTGCTAACTGTTGTAAATGAATTAAAAGCAGCAGGGGCAGAAGCAATCAGTGTAAATGACCAGCGAATAATTGCAACCACTGCGATACGTTGTGTTGGACCTGTAATTCAAATTAATTATCAAAAAGTTGCTGCGCCATTTGAAATTAAAGCTATAGGAAATGCACAATATTTAGAAAGTGCCATGACTATAAAAAATGGAGTAGTTGATGTACTAAAAAAACTTGGAATAGGTGTTACACTTGAAAGAACTAAAAATTTACAAATACCTAAATTTACAGGTACATTTAGTTCTGAGAATACAAATATAAATTAGAAGGTGGTGCAATAATGATAGGTATAATAATATTAATAGTTTTTATAATAGCTGGAGTACTTACAGGAATGAATGTAGCAATACCACTTTCTTATTCTAACTATATTGCAGTCGCCATACTTGCTTGTCTAGATTCAGTATTTGGAGCTTTTTCAGCAAATGTAGAAAAGAAGTTTAGTATGAGTGTATTTATATCTGGTTTCATAGGTAATGCACTTGTAGCAATTTTGCTTGTTTTTATAGGAGAAAAGTTAAATGTAGATATTTTTCTTGCAGCTGTAATTGTATTTAGTTCTAGACTTTTGAATAACTTTTCAAGTATTAGAAGATATTTCTTAGAAAAAATGGAAAAAAAAGCGAAGGAAAAAGTAGAAAAAAATGTTGTACAAAAATAAAATTATAAAAGCATAAAATGTAAT
>PPYE01320743.1_pt1 | contig 16341 bp, 15 predicted proteins | sample 1559881 | NCBI WGS metagenome assembly PPYE01 (sample SAMN08240022, study PRJNA423297) | Human gut metagenome, whole genome shotgun sequencing project. | reverse complement strand
ATATTCTCATATATAATAGAAAACAATCAGTAAGGTTTATAAAACAAATTCTTAACTAAAACAAACTTTACAGAGATAACCATTTTTTATGTAATGATTTTTTCTGCTCTATCTATCCACCAATTATATTGTTTAAAATTTTTAAAAAACAAGTTTTTTTACTTGTTTTATAAACTTCCAATATAAACAAGTCAACAAACAATTATAAAGTAGTTCTGTTTAAATAAGTAGAGCTGTAAATTGGGTATTTTAGTATAAGTTAACCAAATCATTATAGGATTTCATTAATATACTATTTCTCCTCTTTATATCCTATTCAATATTTATCAGAGCTAAAGGAATATAAGAATAGAAGTAAATATATTCTTGCTTTTACTTTATTGTGAACGCTACTTCAGATTTTAAATATCAAAAAGTATGTTCACTAAATCCACAACAACTTAATTATACATACAAGACAATTCGTATATTGCTAATTTTAACGAGATACTTATTAGATCTGTTTGAGATACAATATAATTATACGATATAATATAAACTTAACACAAATATTCAAATCGGATTGATAAGTTTCAGTGATTGTGGCTTTTTTTGTGGTTAAAAAAAGTATATCTCTAACCCTGCGGAACACAGATTCTATCTGCTCGCAGGGTTACTTAATTATTAGCCTCATCAAATAATAACTTATAATCCCGCTTAGTTGCAGGAATAGCCCAATCTTCAGGAATGAATCTCCATTGATTTAGAGGATAGGGATTTATTATCTTCTTTCTTTTTATTTCTTCAGCTAAATAATATCTTAAATCTTTATCAGTAGAAAATAATATCCGTTCGCTCAATTTATCACGAGAAATACCACTGCCTACAATTAAAACATCTCCCCCTCCACTACCTTGATAAGAATTAACAGCTACACGATATATTTTATTTTCGTCAAAGGGTTTACCATCAGCCATGGAAATAATTTCAATTTTCTCTCCCTTAGGTTTAGTTACATCGACAGTATATATAATACCTGCTGCAGAATCAAAAGAATAGAAAGGCTGTATAAACCGGTATTTATTATCACGTTCCGAATCTTTCATAATGAATATGTGATCGCCAGGAGATTTCATTTGGTTAATCCATAAAGAATAGGAAAACTCCAAAGCACCTCTTACTTCCTTCCCGGTAAGGGACATTATATACAAAAGATTCTCATAACGATAAAGGTTGAACATATCTCTCATGTATATTTTTCCTTTATTAATGACCGAATTCATCGACAAAGGGGCTGTTAGTGAAATATCTGCACCTGTTACTTCCAGTTGGAGACTATGAATCAAATCTACAAAAGCTGATGGGCCTAAATATGCTTCACGAGCAGAAATAGAACTGGTAAATTCTCCTATCTCTTGATTTACATAATTCATTGTCACAATATAAGCTTCAGAAAATTGCCGCATAAAGTCTTTATCAGGTTCCAAATCGGCGATATTAACCAACTTTCCTGATACAACTTTATTTTTCACCCCCCCATTCATCAAGTTCAATTTTAAAGTTATGTCAGAGATCAAATTACCTCGGGCAGCAGGATTTATAACCAGCACAGAATCACCTGTATTATTTATTACCTTTTCGCAAAACGGAGTATGATCATGCCCACAAAGAATAACATCAAAACCTGATACTTCTTTAGCAACTTCCAAACCTGCATTTTCTGTAAAACCTCCAACCTGAGAAGTATGGACACCCGAATGGAAAATCCCTATTATAATATCCGGATTCTCTTTATTTTTGATCTGTGGAATTAAATCTTTAGCTGTTTGTTCGATATCCTCAAAATGAAGCCCACTCCATAAGTTTTGGGGTAGCCAAGCAGGAATAGCTTTAGTTATCATGCCGATAACTGCTACTTTAATTCCATCTTTTTCAAATATTTTATATGGTGGTAGATAGTGTTCTCCCTGATCCGTAAGAATATTAGCCGCTAATACGGGAAAATTACAATCTTCGACCCAACGATCATATACAGAGTGACCTGTCTCTATATCATGATTACCCACAGCGGCTGCATCATATTTCATATAATTCATCATAGATGCACATAAATGAGTCGATAGCGTATCTATAAAGTTTGAATAATAAACACTCGGCTGGCCTTGCAATAAATCTCCACCATCTAATAAAAGTACATTATCACCATAATTCTCCCGTTGCTTTTTTACATAAGTAATAACACGGGAAAAACCACCTTTAATTTCATGATTATTCATGAAATCATACGGAAAAAAATTTCCATGGATATCAGTTGTATGATATATTTTGAGTGTTACATTTTTCTCTTCAGAAAAGATATATTGCAAAGAAAAAATGAAAATGATAAGGACAAGAATATTTTTCATTGTTATACTATATAATACTGTTACGTAAAATCCGGTGCAAAACTACATATAATTTATTATTTAAAAATAAAAAGCACCCACAAAGAGAAGTTTGCTTGCAAATAACTAATGGAATAAGTGATAATGAATTCATGTAATCCGTAATGAGACAACCTTATTAAATATGATCAAAATAAACAATAAAAAAAGAGCTATCCGATTATGGATAACTCTTCTTCTACTTAATGTAGCGGGACCGGGACTTGAACCCGGGACCTCATGATTATGAATCATGCGCTCTAACCAGCTGAGCTATCCCGCCATCATTTCTTGATTGCGGGTGCAAAGATAGATAATTCTTTCAACTACACAAAACTTATTGTGAAAAAAACTGTTATCCATTATACTTAATACACGCAAATTATAATAATATTAAAAACAATATGAATATAAGAAACAGGATTGATTCAGCAAAAAACGAACATAAAACATTACTTATCAATGATTTAATCATCTTTATAAGTAAGGATATCCAGAAACAAAATGAGTTAAAAACAAAAAACCTACCAAATTATATTTTTTAATTAGAAAAAAGTGTCTATATTGGCACAGTAAAAAATAATTGATTGCTATGAAAAAAGAAAAAATTCATATTGAATATCTTTTAAGTGCGACTTCGAAGAATATCATCTGGGGAGCAATCAGTACTCCTTCCGGGCTTGAAAATTGGTTTGCCGATAAAGTGAACGCAGAAGATAAAACTTTTACATTTACTTGGGCAAAGACCGAAAAAAGAGTTGCTGAAGTTACTAACTTCCGTGTAAATTCTTTTATTCGATTTCATTGGTTGGACGATGAAGAACCCAAAACATACTTCGAATTCAAAATGAACTTCAATGAACTCACCGGAGATTATATGCTGGAAATAACTGATTTTGCAGAGCCGGATGAAAAAGAAGATCTTGTGGAACTTTGGAATTCACAAGTTGAAACATTAAGAAGAGCAAATGGAATGTAACAAATAATTAATAACAAAACAGTAAGAGAGAGCATACACCAAAACAGTTTTTATAATAACACCTATTATTAACTTATTTTCCATCTCATTTCATATCCACCGGTTTCATTATTTACTTATTTAACTACTTCATTAAAAATAACAAAAACATATGACTCTCTCCCTTTTTTATACTAATTTTGTGCCTTGAATGTACAAAATAAAAGATGAGAGGCATTAAAAAGTTAGATATATTTATTTTAAAGAGTTACGTATTACTCTTTATCGGGACGTTTTTTATCTGCCTCTTTATCTTCATGATGCAATTTTTATGGAGATACATAGATGAATTAGTAGGGAAAGGTTTAGAGATGACCGTTCTTGCTGAATTTTTCTATCTTTCCGCTCTTACACTTGTACCATTATCCTTACCTCTGGCAATTTTATTAGCATCGCTTATTACATTTGGTAATTTTGGTGAACGCTATGAATTATTGGCAATGAAAGCAGCCGGTATCTCTCTGATTCGTATTATGATGCCGGTAATGTTCTTTACAATTTTCCTTGGACTTACATCCTTTTATTTTCAGAATATCACTGCACCTAAAGCACAAGTAAAATTATGGACGCTTTTGATTTCAATGAAACAGAAATCTCCCGAGCTTGATATACCAGAAGGAGTATTCTATGATGAAATCGAGGGATATAATTTGTATGTCAAAAGTAAAAACAGGAAAACCGGTGTTTTATATGATGTGATGATATATAGTTTTGCAGATGGTTTTGATAATGCCCGTATTATTGTTGCAGACTCTGGAAAGCTGGAAATGACTGCAGACAAAAAACATCTCTATCTTCATTTATACGATGGAGAGCAATTTGAAAATCTCAAATCACAAAATACAGCAGCCAAGAATGTTCCTTACCGGAGAGAATCGTTCCGGGAAAAGCATACGTTAATAAACTTCGATGCAGAATTTAATATGGTAGATGGCAGTTTTATGAACGACCAATCTATGAGTAAGGACATCCGTGCCCTTCAAACGTCTATTGATTCAATGACTTACCGGGTAGATAGCATAGGACGAAATTACTACGATCAAAACAAGCTTAATTACACTGTAAATATATTGTCCGGAAATGATTCGGTCAAACTGGCAGAAACTAAAGCTACCTATATGAATGTGGATAGCTTGTATAACGCTTTAACACTTTCACAAAAAAGAAAAACCGTAACTAGTGCTTTAGGTCGAGCCGAGAACTTATCTAATGATTGGAAATTCAAAAGTTTTACAACCTCCGAAAGCGATAAAAATATCCGTAAACACAAAACCGAATGGCACAATAAGATTACTCTTTCATTAGCCTGCGTTATATTTTTCTTTATTGGAGCTCCTTTAGGTGCAATTATACGTAAGGGGGGGCTCGGTATGCCTGTTATTGTTTCAGTACTTATCTTTATTATATATTATGTAATAAATAATACCGGTTATAAAATGGCCCGTGATGGAAACTGGGAAGTATGGATAGGTATGTGGATAAGTACAATGGTGCTTGCACCACTTGGTGCCTTCTTTACATATAAATCAAATAAAGACTCCGTAGTATTAAATGCAGATGCATATACCTCCTGGTTCAAAAGAGTTGTAGGAATACGTGATACGCGACATATTGTCAAAAAAGAAGTTATCATACATGATCCTATATATAGTAAAGTGGATGTTGAGCTGCAAGGCTTACGAAAAGAATGCATAAATTATTTGAGAACTCACAAACTATCTTCACCACCTAATTATATTAAAATATGGAGAAGATCGGCTAAAGACAACTCTATTACGGTGATCAATGAAGATCTGGAACAAATAGTAGAAGAATTGGCAAACAGTAAATCCTCTCTTATATTGAACACCCTTAACAACTATCCTATTTTATCCGAATATGCTCATAAAAGTCCATTCAACAGGGGATGGTTGAATTTCATTGCAGCCGTCTTTTTACCTCTAGGATTGTTATTCTATTTCAGGATTTGGATATTTAGGATACGACTTCAAAAGGACTTGATGCAGATTGTTAAAACGAGCAAGGAATTACAGACTATTATAAAAAACAATACACTATAAATATTATGGAAGAATTCAAATTAAATACTATAGAAGAAGCAATCGAAGATTTTCGTAATGGGAAATTCCTTATAGTAGTGGATGATGAAGACCGTGAAAATGAAGGCGATTTTATCATTGCTGCCGAGAAAATTACTCCTGAGAAAGTTAATTTTATGATAAAAGAAGGTCGCGGCGTCTTATGTGTACCAATTACGGAAGAGCGTTGTGATGAGCTTGAATTACCTATGCAGGCACAAGCAAATACATCCATATATGAAACTCCTTTTACTGTTACTGTAGATAAACTTGAAGGGTGTACGACAGGGGTCTCCATGCAAGATCGTGCAATGACTATACAGGCTTTGGCCGACCCTACAAGCAAGCCCGCTGACTTTGGCCGTCCGGGACACATCAATCCTTTAAGAGCAAGATCACGTGGAGTATTACGTCGTGCCGGGCATACAGAAGCAACTGTAGACTTAGCCCGCCTTGCCGGACTTCGCCCTGCCGGTGCGCTTATCGAAATTATTAATGAAGACGGAACAATGGCCCGCCTTCCGGAACTAATGGAAGTATCCGAAAAGCATGGAATCAAGATAATAAGCATAAAAGACCTGATTGCTTATCGTTTAAAGTTAGAATCGATAGTAGAAAGAGGAGAAGAGGTAAATATGCCTACCGAATACGGACACTTTCACCTCATTCCCTTTAAACAAAAATCCAACGGCCTTGAACATGTAGCCCTGATAAAAGGAAGCTGGGAAAAGGACGAACCGATACTGGTACGTGTCCATTCTTCCTGTGCTACCGGAGATATATTTGGCTCTTGCAGATGCGACTGTGGAGAGCAGCTCCACAAAGCTATGGAAATGATTGAAAAAGAAGGCAAGGGTGTAATAGTGTATATGAATCAGGAAGGCCGGGGCATCGGATTAATGAATAAAATGAAAGCTTACAAACTACAGGAAGAAGGCTTTGACACGGTGGATGCAAATATTCATCTTGGGTTTAATGCTGATGAAAGGGATTATGGCGTAGGAGCACAAATACTCCGTTCACTGGGAGTCTCGAAAATGAAGCTCATGACTAATAATCCGGTTAAAAGAGTAGGTCTTGAATCATATGGACTGGAGATATCAGAAATCATTCCCATTGAAATCACTCCTAACTCTTATAACGAAAATTACCTGAAAACAAAGAAAGAAAGAATGGGACATACTTTGCATTTTAACAAATAATACTAAAAACATTACTTATGGACATTAAAACAGTTTCGGAATCCTACGAAAGAAGTGCACAAATTTCATTGTTTAGAAACGTTTACCTTTGGATGGGTATGGCACTTGCTATTACAGGTTTCACCGCTCTATTCGTTTCAAACTCTTACAACCTTCTCTCACTGATTCTCGGAAACCAACTTGTTTTCTGGGGATTATTAATCGGCGAACTGGCATTGGTTTGGTATCTTTCAGCGCGGATAAATAAATTATCCTTCGTAAATGCTACAATGATGTTTATTGTTTATTCCATACTTAACGGTGCCACCCTATCTGTCATATTCCTGGTTTATACAATGAGTTCTATAGCAACTACCTTTTTCGTAACTGCTGGAACTTTCGGAGTGATGTGCTTGTATGGCTACCTGACAAAAAGGGATTTGACATCTATCGGGAACATTTGTTTTATGGCACTTATCGGATTGATAATAGCATCTATTGTTAACTTCTTCCTGAAAAGCGAAATGATGTATTGGATCATTAGCTACGCAGGAGTTATTATATTTGTAGGTTTAACAGCTTATGATACGCAAAAGATCAAACGCCTGCTATTGGGTAATGGTATTGAAGTAAACGAAACTACCCAGAAAATTGCATTGCTGGGAGCGTTGACATTATATCTTGATTTTATTAATCTATTCCTATTCTTACTCAGATTGTTAGGCAACAGAAGATAATTAAATACAATGAGTTAGCTTTTTGAAATAATTGCTTTCTTATTTGAAATATTATATTTTACTTTGCACATTGAAAATCAACTAAATATTAATCAATATTAATAATGAACTTACTTTCAGATCGTTTGAACAGCCTGTCTCCTTCAGAGACACTTGCCATGTCGCAAAAGAGCAACGAATTAAAAGCTCAGGGTATAAACGTAATTAACTTAAGTGTGGGTGAACCAGACTTTTTCACTCCCGAACAGATAAAACAGGCAGCCAAAGAAGCGATTGATGAAAATTTCTCTTTCTATTCTCCGGTTCCCGGTTACTTGTCTTTGCGCAAAGCTATTGTTGCAAAACTTAAAAGGGAGAATAATCTGGATTATACGCCTGAACAAATCGTTTGTTCAAATGGTGCAAAACAATCTGTTTGTAATGTTATTATGTGTATCGTAGGGCCAGGTGATGAAGTCATTGTTCCTGCTCCTTACTGGGTTAGTTATGTAGAAATGGTGAAATTAGCTGAAGGTAAAAATATTGTTATCCCTGCCGGGATTGAACAAGATTTTAAAATCACTCCTGCCCAGCTAGAAGCAGCTATCACTTCAAGAACCAAAGCTTTAATTTTATGTTCTCCTTCCAACCCAACAGGTAGTGTATACACCAAAGAGGAATTAAAAGCGCTTAAAGATGTTTTAGTTAAGTATCCAAACATTACTATCATTGCAGACGAAATTTACGAGCACATTAATTATATCGGAAAGCACGAAAGCATAGCTCAATTCCCGGAAATTAAAGACAGAGTAGCTTTAATCAATGGAGTATCTAAAGCATATGCAATGACAGGATGGAGAATCGGTTTCGTTGCCGCTCCGGAATGGTTGGCAAAAGCTTGCAACAAGCTCCAGGGACAATATACATCAGGACCTAGTTCTATTGCACAAAAGGCCTCAGAAGCTGCCTTCAATGGAGATCAAGCGCCGGTCGAAGAGATGCGTAAAGCATTTGAACGCCGCCGTGACCTGGTATTAGGCTTAATACAAAAAGAAATACCCGGATTCGAATGTAACAAACCGGGAGGTGCATTTTATGTATTCCCAAAATGTTCTTCTTATTTCGGTAAAAGTAATGGAGAGCGTAAGATTAATGATTCAGCAGACCTGGCTATGTATTTATTGGAAGTTGGCCATGTTGCATGCGTAGGTGGTGCAGCTTTTGGTGCTCCTGACTGTATACGTTTATCATATGCAACTTCTGATGAAAACCTGGTAGAAGCGATCAAAAGAATAAAAGAAGCACTATCCCAATTGAAATAAGATACCGATAAATAATATAAAAAGCCGGATTGATTTGATTCTCAATCCGGCTTTTATTTTGTCTTTTATCTATTTGTTCACATTGAACATTTTGCTGTATTTTATTGTTTATTAAATAAATAGACTAATAATAAATATAATGAATACAGATAAATCTAAGTCTCAGCAAGAAATGAGAGAAAAAGCGTTGAGAGAGAAACCCGGTGCTGCAATTGAGGAACCTAGCCAGGTAAAAGATATGAAAATTGAAGAACCGGTACCTGTTGAAGATATTCAAGATACGGTAGACATTATAAATCCTGATGATAATAGTATGAACAGTAGAGGCTAGTTGAATCAGCAGGCTTACAAAACAAAAGAAAGGCTGCCCGTTTTGAGCAGCCTTATTTTTTCTTTATCTCGTGAATTATTCTCCCGGAATAATAGCTTCTGATGGACAAACATCAGCGCAAGTGCCACAGTCTGTGCATGTATCCGGGTTGATGTGATAGATATCACCTTCTGATATTGCTTCTACTGGACACTCATCAATGCATGATCCGCAAGCAATACAGTCGTCAGTAATTACGTAAGCCATTTTCTTTTAATTTAATATTAGTACTAATTTGAGAGCAAAAATACACGTTTTATCAATTCTACAAAACGTTTACTATATAAAATAATTTAATTTGGAGCAAGTCTAAATAGACTACATATTGAGTATGTCCTCAATAAATTTCTGGTTTCATATCGCAATAACCACACTTCTTTTACGTTATTGATACATAAAGCAGAAACTTTTGAAAAGAAACATATTCATATTATTACTGCTAATCATTTCATCCTGTGTATATAGTCAAACTCGTAAGGTACAAAACCGTCCTTACATTGATCAGAGGAGAATACATTACGGATTCATGATTGGCGTTCACATGCAAGACCTTGAATTTGTAAACAATGGTTTTGTTACGGAAAATGGAGAATCATGGTTTGCAGATGTACCGGATTATTCTCCCGGATTTACCGTAGGAGTCCTTGCAGAGCTTTATCTGACCGAACATTTAGCATTCCGTTTTATTCCAAGCCTGCACTTCGGAGATAAGCTTGTAGCCTTCAGGGAATACGAAAGCGGAGAAACTCACAGGCAGTCTATGAAGACGGTTTATATTTCGTCGCCGCTTAGTTTGAAATTCAGTGCCGAAAGATTTAATAATTATCGTCCTTATATTATAGCAGGTGTAAGCCCGATTATGGATCTGAGTAAAAGAAAGCAAAAAGCCCTACTCCTTAAATCATTTGATTGCCATCTGGAAATAGGGCTGGGATGCGACTTTTACATGCCTTTCTTTAAATTAATACCGGAGTTGAAGTTTAGTTTTGGATTAGCCAATCTACTGGAAAAAGATCGTAAAGACCTTACTGATATGTCATTACTTAAATTTACCGAGTCTTTAGATAAGGTAAGTTCAAAGATGATCACTCTGTCATTCTACTTTGAATAATAATCATTTATTTAATTATCAGCTGATTTTCTTATTTATTGACTGGTACAAGACCTCTTGTATTCTAGGACGGATTTTTAAACTCATTAGCTTGCTGTTCCATCCATCCGGATAAGTCCGGTTGCTTAAAAAAACATACACCAATTCGTTATCCGGGTCAACCCATGCACATGTGCCGGTAAATCCTGTGTGTCCATAAACTGAACCAGGAGATAACTTAGCACAAGGGCTTCTATCCGGTTCATTTTTATCATGCCGATCAAAGCCCAGTCCTCTCCTACTGATTCCGGATGTAGAAGTGGTAAACAGTCTGCAAGTTTCTTCACTCAAATACCTTTTGCCTTTATACATTCCTTTATCTAACCATAATTGATGAATAGCAGCCACATCAGCTGCTGAAGCAAACAATCCCGCATTTCCAGATACTCCACCAAAGAAAGCTGCAGTCTCGTCATGTACAAATCCCTGCAACAAGGTTGTATGTTTACGTAAATAATCGTTCTTTACGGTAGGAGCAATTCTTTCTTTTGGAAAATAACGTAATGGAATATATGCAATTGTATGTAATCCCATAGGTTTGTAAAACTCCTCATCCAAAAATACATCCAATGTTTTCCCGGATATTTCTTCAACGATCTCTTTCAGCAAAACAAAGTTTACGCAGCTATATAGATACTTCTTTGTCTTTACGGGCGCTTCTATAATCAGTCGCTTTTCTTCTTCACGAAACGAACGGTTTAGCCAGAAGTTATCAGCAACCTGTATGGAATATATTTCTGATGGCGAAGTAGATATCAATCCTTCCTTAAATTTAAAAGAGGACGGTATGTATGCCTTACGCCCGATTTGTTTGGAATGAGCCCTGTCCGGTTTTCCTATTACAAATGGTTTCTTATAACTATTTTCATCTATTGCCTCCCTGTAAAAAAAGATACTTGACGGCAAACCTGATTGATGAAAAAGTAGTTCTTTTACAGTTAAACCCGCCTTATCCGTATCTTTCAAATAACCAAGATGCTGTGATACTTTATCTGTAATATTCAATAAACCTTTATCATAGAGTTTCATTACAGCAAGTAAAGTGCCGGTAGTTTTAGTAAGGGAGGCAAGATCATATAAATCTGTTGTTTCTACCTGATGAGAACCTTTGTCGTAAGTAAAAGTTCCAAAGCTTTTATTATATAAAACGTTTCCTCCTTTTAATATATATATTTGGCAACCGGGATAAGCTTTCTCTTTTATCCCTTGTTTTGCTATTGTATCTATTTTGGCTAATACAGCTGGGTTTACTCCTAATTCTTCCGGAGTATAATAATGAGGGGTATCCGGTGTTATCGTAACTCCACTACCGGCATCAAAAACACCCGGTACACTTGCTGATAATCTTCCATTAGCAGTAGCCCTCCCAAACAAGATATTCACCACTTGTCTTTGAATTACTGTTTCATGAGAATGTGCCAACACAGTAGCTGCACCGGAAGAAAGAGCTTTAGGCAACTTTTCCATAGAAGACAAAGGTGCAAAGTAAGCATACACTACCTGAGCATCTGTTGACAGCCCGGACAAAAACGTATCATATTTATCTAAAACAGAAGAAGTAGATACGCCCACTACAATATATTTATAACCGGATAAATTCAGTTTTAATTTATTAAGATTTGCTGTACTCACATTTTCCGGGAGATGAAAATGAACTACTTTGGATAATTTATCCAGTTCTTTTACAACAGGAGATTCACCATGTAAACGTTTACCGAGTGTCACAACAGCTACTTCTCCTGATTTTGGATGCATTGGTAATGTCTTCTGTCCATTACCTAGTACTGTTATTGCAGCAAGTCTTAGCTGGTTTATCAAAGAATCTGCATAAGGCTTATTTATACGATTTGATAATCCGGTGACATCGGTATAAGGTTTCTTCGAAAGTCCTAAAACATACTTATGCATTAATACCTTACGGCACTTTTCGTTAATCATTTCTTCTGTAAGAACACCTTTTTCAAGTTCCTCCATCACTCCATCTATCTCTGCTTTGATCCTGCGTGGAGTAAGCACCATATCATTACCTGCGGCTAAAGCTTTTGCTGATCTGTTCTCATATTTAGCTACTCCTTTCATTTCCAAAGCATCGGTAAATATAAGCCCTTTAAAGTTTAATTCATTCTTTAAAAGATTGGTAATTATATTATAAGATAAGGAAGCAGGCATCTTATTTTCATCAATAGCCGGCACCTGGAGATGTCCTGTCATTATACCTCCTAACCCTGAACGAACAATTTGTCTAAAGGGAAGAAGTTCCACACTATCCATACGTTGCCTTGAAAAAGGCAGTAAGGGTAAAGCATGATGAGAATCCACATCTGTATCACCATGTCCCGGAAAATGTTTTGCAACAGACAGTATTCCCCCACTTTCAAGACCTGATGAGTATGCAACTACTTTATCTGTCACATTCACCGGGTCCTCACCAAAAGAACGGGTATTGATGACCGGGTTTTTCGGATTGATATTTACGTCGGCTACAGGTGCGAAATTGACGTGTACTCCCAACTCTTTTAATTCCCGGGCAACTTCTTTTCCATACTCATAAATCAACCTATCATCTTCTATACATCCAAGTACCATATTTCTTGGAAAAGAAGGTGTGTTTTTTAAGCGCATTGCTAACCCCCATTCCCCATCAAAGGTTATCATCAATGGTACGGAAGCATTATTCTGGGCATAGTTTATTAATTTAGCTTGCTCAAGCATATCTCCTCCTGAAAAAAGTAATCCGCCAACCTTATGAGTTTTTACCACCTCATGGAGTAAATTCAGATTACTATTATTGTTTTGAGGAGCAATTGTATAAATAAATAATTGACCAACCTTCTCTTTTAATGTCATTTTGGACATTATAGATTCGACCCACTCCCGGCAGACACTATCCTGTTGTGCCTTATAGAATAGTAAAGGCTCTACCTGAGCCTTCAACTGATATGTTATTAAAGTTAATAAAAACAGTATTACAAGCTTTTTATTCATCTTCTACAGTCACTTTTTACTAAATGTCATTAAAATCCGTCCTACATACATCCCCATTTTACCTACCTGATGCAGAGGAATTTCTTTACCATCCATATTTTTATAAAATAAGACTTCTTCAAATAAAGAATGTGAATGTCCTCCCAGCACTATATCTATATTACGGGTATTTGCAATCATATCTTCATCACTAGCTTTATTATTCCGTCCTGATTTCCATCCTAAATGAGATAAACAAACCACTAAATCGCACTTTTCTTTTTCTTTTAAATGAGCAGCTGTTTTATTAGCTGTTTCGTTAGGTTCCTTATAAACTATACCATGATAGTTTTTTTCTTGCACCAATCCTTCCAGTCTGGTACTTATACCAAATACTCCAATTTTTAATCCGTCCCTTTTTAAAATGACATAGGGTTTCACTACACCTTCAAGGATTGTACCTTTAAAATCATAATTAGCACATACTACAGGAAAATCAGCCATCTTGAATAATTTGTACATATTATCTATGCCAAAATCAAATTCATGATTACCAATAGCCATGGCATCATAACCCATAGCATTCATCAATTTTATTTCAACTTCCCCTTTAAATAAATTATAATAAGGAGTACCTTGGGAAAAATCACCGCTGTCAAACAGCAAAAGTCCCGGATATCTTCTCCTTTCCTCATTTATATAAGTGGCTCTTCGTACATACCCGCCTTTGTCGGCTACACTTTTATCTACATTACCGGCAGGAGTGGGATCTATACGGCTATGTGTATCATTCGTATGTAATATTACTAATTCCTTAAGCTTTTGTGCAGGAAGTAAAATACAAAAGCAAAGTAAAAACATTAATAGTATTACCCGTTTTATATTTATATCTTTTGTATTAACTAATTTAATTATCGGTTGGTTCATAAACAACTGCTTTATTCAATCACAATCCTGCCATCTACAGAGGAAGTGATAATTTTTCCTTTCTTTGTCTGATTATTTACATAATCCAACATTATCTTACGTATGGTGGCGTGTTCGTAACACTCTTTATCTTTAGCATCTAAGAAAGCTTTCATCCCGTCATTCCCTTCGGCCAGGTAATCTAATGTAGCTATGGTATATAAATGTCCGGGTTCAATATTCTTTCCATTAAGCTGTACGCTTTTAATTTTTCCTTCATGGGTTATGACCATTCTAGGACCGCTTATACCCTCTCCTCTTAGATAAGCAATTTGTTCCAAAAGCTTATTTAAGGTTTTGCCATCCAGGGTAACAATACAAAGATGATTTTCAAAAGGAAAAATTTCAAATATATCTCCCACGGTTATATTACCCGGTGAAAGGGTATTTCGTAGTCCTCCCATATTTGTTAGAGCCATATCTATACTCTTATCTGTAAAATCAGAGGCTCCTTCCTTTAAAACATCTGCAGCAAAATTTGAAAGAGGACTTTCAGGCCTGTAAGGTTTGAGTTCTTTCTCACTTGTTCCAATGATAGAATTCATTACACTATCCTGCTTCATTTTATAAGGAAGCAATATAGCTGTGGTTTCTCTATCCGGCTGTATATCATATACAGAGGACATCTCTATTTTCTCACCTTGGATGCCGGTTAGTATATACGAAGAACGACAAGAAGAAAAAAGAACAGTCCCTAGTATAAAAGAGGACATAATACTCCTTCTCATCAGTTGTGTTAATAGTCGATTCATTTACCCGTTTCATTAATAGCACTCAAAATTAGCGAAAAAAGCCATGAGAACTATTTAAGAAAGATTAAAATTTGTATGTGAGTTCATTTATGTTAGAGCCTGTCTGAATTGTTTTAGAAAATTCAGACAGGCTTTTTGGATTATGCTATCGTGTTTTAGAGTTACGACAAAAGGCTTAATGGGTTGAATATTTTATCGTTGCCTATTTCTTTGGGATTGTTTTATTGTAAATATTGATAATAATATATTTAGAATAGGAATAATAAGAAATATTCCAACCCAGTTATTTCCATGAGATTCAAGTATAAACAATATGCTAAGAAAAACTAAAGATACTACGGAATATAGTAGTAATAAAATGCTAATCAATAAAACTATTTTTGTATTCTTGATAAACCATAATGAAAATGAACTAACTACCTGGTAAATTCCTAACACAAGTAGAGAATAGGTTAAATAATGGTACTCATGCCAAACCCTCAATTCATTTAATAATAAAGAAATTCCCTGTAATGACCACCAGACAAATGAAATAACAGCAATATTATTATTTAACCACTTCATAATTCTTATTTTCATATCAAGTATTCTACCTTATTATTATTCTTTACCTGATATATATAATCCAGCATATTACTAAATTTTGTGCCTTACTATAATTCAGTTTTTTATGCCTTCTCCTTGTGTTGTGTAAATTGATACCCGATGTTCAATCGTAAAATCCAGCTTATCCTTTTTTCTGATTGTAAATACAGAATCTTCAGAAAATTTATAGATAATTCTGTCTACTACAAAAGCAAGACTATCTTGAAACATATAATAATTATCTATTCCACTTTTTTTAAATAATTCTCTTCCTTCATCAATATAAAAGTCGACACTCTCTGTTTTTCCAGGCAAAACTCTGAAGTTTCGATTTATTACATAGCGGAGGTATAAATTTAAAGAGTCATCTCCTTCTGTTACCAAGAATAATTTGTTGATTTTTTCTTCATCATAAAAATCAAAGTTAAATTCAAAAGAAGCAGTATCTTTGGTTTGGTTTGATATTTTACATTCAAAAAACAAGTTACCGGGTAGATTTATCATACTAGGAAAAAAGAAGTTCACATAGGATTTTTCAAGCGTACCGGTCAATGATTCGTTATTAGACAATTCTTTATTTTCAGAACAAGAAAAGAAGAAACAAGAAATTAATATTAGTAAATAGGCGTGGATTATTTTCATAAACAGGCTTTCATATATGTTCTTTATATTTTCATTCCTTCCCCAGCATAAAACGATTCTAACCATCGGTGTTCCATAACATACTCTTTATTTTTCGTAAACTTAAAAATAGAATCATTAATATGTAAAATAATATCTTTTGTTACAAAAGCAATACTATCTTGAAAAAGAAGATAATTATTTAAATTACTACTT
>PPYE01275720.1_pt1 | contig 16351 bp, 17 predicted proteins | sample 1559881 | NCBI WGS metagenome assembly PPYE01 (sample SAMN08240022, study PRJNA423297) | Human gut metagenome, whole genome shotgun sequencing project. | reverse complement strand
CCCCAGGGAGGGACACACTCACATAGCACTGGGCGAGCGTTTTTGCTTGGCGGATGAGAAATTCTGCGTGCTTGCGGAGTAGGTAGCTTGTTAGAGGCTTGATTGCAGAGGAGGAACTCGAGTGGATCAGAACAAGAAAGCTGGAACGGTGGTCTCATTTCTTCCTATGGGCTCAGTCGTGAGATTGGAGAACGGAGATCGCCCCATAGTAGTGGCTGGTTGCATGGCAGTCGATGGCATTACGGGACGTTACTGGGACTACATGGGTTACCCCTGGCCGGAAGGCCGACAGGATGCTTCAAAAGATTACTTTTTCGATAGCGAAATGGTGGCTGAGGTGCTGCAGCTTGGCTTCTTGGACCGCGATGCAATGGATTATCAAGCCCTGCTTTCTGCTGCATCCGAACAGTATCGTGCGGCTAGGTCCAGGCAGGGCAGATGAGTGCGAATATGTGAGTAGAGCGCTAGGAGGCATTGACATGGTAGGGCACATCTACGTTGGTGAAGAGGAAGCACTAAAGGCTGCATCTACATATGACAGCATCTCTAAGGGCTACTCCGGTATGAAGCAACGTGGCCTAGATCTTCGGAGTAATTTGTTTGGCTCGTGGGAAGGAGAAGCAGCTAACGCATTCAAAGGGACGCTCGACTGCATTGATGACTGTGTTGCTGGCCTAGAGCAGGATGTCCTGATCCACGCGGGTCTTATCCGTAATGCGGAAGGCAGGTTCGTTGATGAAGATCGGTACCTTGCTATGCGCTACAAGTTTACCAATGACTTTACGCGCGTTGAGATTGATCCCACTCAGTAGTAACCACATTACGCAAGCACGTGTGAATGCAGTACGTTGGAGGTGAAAACCATGTCGATGCTCAGGTTCAAAGTGAGCGAGCTCGAGGCGGGGCACCAGTGCATCCAGGACATTAATAAGATGCTTGCCGAGGCCATTACGGCGACGTCGAAGGAAAACCAAAGTTTTTCGAGCATCCAGTCTGGAGCCTGGGCTGAAGCTCAGGCGCGCGCTTCTGTCAACATTGAAACAAATGCCCGGATATTCAACCAGGCAATGGCAAGGATCGATTCCACGTTTGTTTCGCTTGTCTCAGACGCTAGGGCAATCCAAGCAAACCGTGATGCCCTTCTCTCCGAAGTGGGGGCTTCGACTTCTTCTGGAGACGAAGTTAGATGTGATACCGAAGGACGGGTGGACGCATACTGCGCCACAGCAAGCTCGGCGCTGTCGGATCTCCTTGATGCCACAGATGATGCAATCTCTGCCCTCACGGGACTACGGGAGGCAAGTGCTGTTTCCAATGCCCTCTCGTTGCTTGCGAGCGACTTGTCACGGGAGGATGAAAAGGTAGACAGTGTCTTGTCGGCATGGTCGAGACTACAGTCATCTGCTGTCTCGTTCGAGTCAACCTACTCGGGAAGCCAAAATAGTGAATCTCTCGACAAAAGTACGTTTATTGATGAAGAAATGGTAACTGCAACACGTGATGCCATGACAGACGAATATAGTACGTCCGGCGCGGCAGTAGCGCAAGCTGTGGCAAATTCGATAACGAAGAACTTCTACTACAAGTATGGGAAGAAAACGCTTGGTGTGCTGGGAAAGGCTTTGGGACACACCGAGGAGTTTAAAACCATCGGCAAGTATGGAGCTTGGGTTTCGACGCTTGCATCAGGGGACAAGGGTGCATTTCTCCTCAATCTGGTGAAGATTCATCCAGATAATGACCACTTCTTCGATCGCTCATTTCTTATTGCCGGCGTGAGTTATTCGGGGCTTAAAACCAGCATCGCTGGTGCTGGCACCTTTGGTTCGCGTTTCGCGAAGGAACTCAAAGAGTCGGGAATAGCCGCCCAAGCAAGGGGGGGCATATAAGAGTTTTGAGGAGGGTGGAAAAGAGCTCAAGGCGTATTTCTCTGTAAGATTCTGTAAAGATTTTTCAGAATCCACAGATGATTTGGGTGAAGCAGTTGCCACTAACTCAAATTTGGATAATGCTATTAGTCTTGGTTCTGGCACCGGAAAGATCGCGAAGGGTGCCGGCAAGGCGCTGGGCGTCGTAGCCGATGTTGTCGCGTTTGTCGATACGTTCCAAAAGTCCAAGAAGGCATATGAGACAACCTCCGGAGATCGCGCCCAGAAGTCTGCTGCCGCCGTTGTCGAAGCAGGCGAAGGTTTGACAAGGTGGGGCGTTGGTAAGGTAGCAGGTGCTGTGGTCGGTGCATGCTTTGGTGGACCCGTGGGCGCAATCGCCGGCATGGCGATTGGCTGCGGAGTGGACTTCCTGCTGGACAAGGCACAGCAGGCCTTCGATGGAAGCCAGATAAAGCAAGACCTAATCAACGGCGTTGCAACGCTGAAGAGAGGGTCTCCAAACCCCCACCATGCATACGCGCCTCAGTAGAGCGACGCGTGTCTCATGTCTGCCGAATAATTTCGATGAATTGGAGATCAACATGCTGTTCCGAAGGAAGAGGATAGACCTTGCGGAGCTCCCCCTCGAGGAGGTGCGCTTCTCGACGGAGGACCTGTTCGTGCTCCTCAACGGCTTCGACGGCTGCGCCGTCGTGGTGAACCCCTACAAGATCAGGCTCGATTTGGTGGAGAGGAAGAAGCCGGAGCGCAACGAGTGGAGGCGCGCCGTGGCGGAGCGCTACAGTTCCTCGGGATGGGTCGACGCGGAGGCCAACCCCAACCCCGAGCTCGCCCGCGCCCTCGCGGCCCTCGGGCAGATGGGCGTCTCCATCGCGGACAGCATTACCCCACAAGACCGCACCATGGGCGTGACGATGGGGGCGGCGGGCGCCTGCGGCGTGGTCCAGGCGCCGGGCGGGGGCTGGTAACTGCGCCCCTTCCCGGGCGACCGCTCCCGGTGGCCGGCGAAGTTCCGCGAGCTCTTCGTACCCCGGTTCTATCCCTTCCTTCCCGCGGCAGAGGGTGGTCACTCATCGTTTCCTAAGAAAAAAGGTGAGGGTGCTGTATTCGGGACCGCCCTCGTCAAGGGCGACGAGGCGACTCTGCGGGCGCTCGCGGCGAGGAAGGGTGCGGATCCCGAGCCGCTCGTCAGGCTCTCCACGTACATGCGCAAGCGATACAAGGGCTTCAGGGTGCGCGTGACCGACATGACCGAGGTGGAGCCCAGCTACGAGCTGGGGTGGCGCTGGCCCGGAGGGGGCAGGGGCAAGCTGCGCCAGCGTAGGGCCATAGCTGTGTCCGACGCGGGCGCTCTGCTGAGTGACTGCAACTGCTGGCACGAGGGGGTCTCCCTCGAGATGCAAGACCCCGACGGGGAGACGGCAAGGCGAACCTCCTTCTCTTCAGTTGACTTCTACCCGTCTGGCGACCTCTTCTCTGCGCTCCTCGACATACCCGACTATCCGTCTTCCTGAGTTCAGTCTTGTATATATGTAGTTGTGATATCTAATACCAGGAGCTCCCTGATACCCTGCCTTTTTCTTTCGGGATGCAACAGTGAAGACCACTGTAAGAAAAGCACGAAGTGTCAGAAAGATGGGAAAACCAATATTTATTACCCCGGGTCTGTTTGCTGGAAGCAACCGTCCGAGATTCGTACATCTAGCTGCACGACGCTTCGGCGTAGGATCACGCGGTATTTTTTTGGACTTGTGCATGTCTGTGCATCTGGTACTCATCGACTTGGTCGTGCGCCATTCTTACACCAGGCAGGTGCATATAAACCATCTGGCTGGGTACTGCGGCTTGTTCAAATCGTGACAAATGCCTAACCATTGCCTGACAGACCATGGGAATCATCTAAGTAAAGAGGGGCTTTGGTGAGGAGGTCATCATGAGGGCTCGCAAAGTAGCCAGCATTATTCTCGCCGTCCTGTCTGTGGCCGCGCTCATCGTGTGGCTCGTCTCGATGTCGGGGGAGGGACGAGTTCTCTACGTGCTGGGTATTGTTACCTTTATGGCCATATGTGTGTCGTGCGCAGTTGTGGCTGCGCGTTCGACCGTCTCCCGCAAAAGGAATGACACCACAGACCAGCCGCTTGTCGTTCGCGCTGTCACCTCTCGTACATCGTGAGGTGCACGTTGGGGTTTTCGAGTGCCACCCGAGCGACCACGGCGCAGAGGGTCCCAAAGAACGCACGCCGCTTGGGGTCGGGGTCATCGCGGTAGCGCACGATGTTGACGTGCGTACTCTCGGTCATGTCACCGAGACAGTCCTCCAGTGCTGCGAAGTTGTTGCCAAAGTAGCCGGGGAACCTGAGCTTCTTTGCAATCTGCTGGAATATCTCCTGTTCAGAGGCAATGCTTGCCTCACGGATTTTCACGGTTGCCAAGGCTTCTCCTCATAGGGGTACTAGAGTTGCTCGAAGGTTTTGTAATGGTCTGGTGTGTAGTACACAAGGCCATCGGTGGAATATACGATGCGTTCCGGTCCGCGGTGGCCTCCTTGGTAGTTGATATCGCACTCGTGCCATGTGCGGCCAGGTGCGTCTGGGAGTGCGTGGTCATCATTGTAAAAGATGCTTCCGCCGATGCTTTTTCCAGGACATACTTCGTCGAGGTTGCCTTTTTGTGAATCCCAGCCGGCATCGCGAGCCTTGGTCTTTGAGATGAAGTTCGATGGCAGCTTGCCATATGTGTGCAGGTAGAGTGACACGTCTTCCTTGCTGGTATAGCTGCCGTCACGAGAGATTGTGGTGGTGGTCAAGGATGGGTCGCTCGTCTGCTGTGGGGTGCTGCCATTGCAGGCTACAAGTGAGAGGCTCATCGTGGCTGCCAGAAGCACGACGGCTATGGCGTGTACGAAGTTGCGAAGCTTTTCCATGCTCACCCCCCGGCAAAACGTTCAGTTTCCTCAATTGTATGATTCGTGATGTTATAGAATGAGTCACTCCAAAAGTATGTGTCACGAAGGGCAGTTCGATGCAACGCGGCATTGGTTTTGTGCAACGAAGGCCAGTTCAGTGCAATCCGGGGGTCTCGGCGGAGGTTGATAAGCGCCTCAAGTGTGTTTGGTGGCTCAAGCGTGTCGCGATAGCCCCAAGTTATAGTCTTGGTTACTGGAAGATAGTCCCAAAGCCCATACGTTGTCAGTGACAAGGAAGGATCCCGAGACCAACTGGTCTCGGGATCCTTAAATGCGGGGGTCTCCGCCCTCCGCGAAGTGTGACCTTACTCTGTGACGAGCGTCTCCGTGATATTTGCCGCGGCGGTCTTGCCTGCACCCATGGCCAGGATGACCGTTGCAGCACCGGTCACAATGTCACCACCGGCCCAGATGCGGGGGTTGGAGGTGCGGCCGTTCTCATCGGTCACAATGTAGCCCCACTTATTGAGGTTCATGCCACCAATCTTCTTGGCAAAGGGGTTGGCATTGGTGCCGATGGCGGAGATGGCTACGTCGCAGGGAATCTCTTCGATGGCACCATCAATGGGTACCGGGCGACGACGGCCGGAAGCGTCAGGCTCGCCCAGCTCCATCTTTTGGACCTTCACGGCACACACGCTGCCATCCTCGCCGGCGATGAACTCAAGCGGCGAGACGAGTGGCATGACCTCGACGCCCTCGGCCTTGGCGTGGTGCAGCTCGGCGCGACGGGCGGGCATCTCGGCCTCGGTGCGGCGGTAAGCGATGATGGCGCGCTCGGCACCAAGGCGCTTCGCCGTGCGGACGGCGTCCATGGCCACGTTGCCGCCACCAAAGACCACGACCTGCTTGGCGTGCTTGGTGGGGGTGTCGTACTCGGGAAACTTGTTCGCCTTCATGAGGTTCACGCGGGTGAGGTACTCGTTCGCGAAGAAGACGTTGGGCAGGTTCTCGCCGGGGATGTTGAGGAACTTGGGCAGGCCGGCACCAGTTGCCACGTAGATGGCATCGAAGCCCTTCTCGTTGAGGAGCTCGTCGGCGTTGGCGAGGTTGCCCATGACGGAGTTGAACTCGAACTTGACGCCGAGGTCCCTGAGGCCGTCGATCTCGCGCTTGACGACGGCCTTGGGCAGACGGAACTCGGGGATGCCGTAGACGAGCACGCCGCCGCCGGTGAAGAACGCCTCAAAGACAGTGACGTCAAAGCCGTTGCGGGCAAGCTCGCCGGCGCAGGTGATGCCGGAGGGGCCGGAGCCGATGACGGCAACCTTCTTGCCGTTGGCGGGCTTCATCTGCGGCTTGCTGGCAAGCTCGGGCTGGTCGCCCAGGAAGCGCTCGAGCTGGCCGATGGCCACGGGATCGGACTTCTTGCCGCGGATGCAGCGTCCCTCGCACTGGTTCTCCTGCGGGCACACGCGGCCGCAGATTGCGGGGAGCATCGAGTCCTCGTGGATGATGTCGAGAGCGGTGCCAAAGTCCTGATCGCGAATCTTCTCGATGAACTTCGGGATCTTGATGTTGACCGGGCAGCCCTCGACGCAGAGAGGCTTCTTGCAGTCCATGCAACGCTCGGCCTCGGCCAGCGCCATCTCCTTGGTGAAGCCCTTGTCGACGGGACGGAAGTCGTGGGCACGCTCCTCCGCCGGCTCCTCGTTGTCAGGGGTGCGCGGGGACTTCATATCGGGAACAAAGCGACCGTTTACCTGTGGCATGCGCAGTTCGCCTCCTCATAGGCCTTGAGGGCCTGGCCCTCCTCGGTACGGTATGCAGCCTGGCGCGCGCGGAGGTCGTTCCAGTCGACCTTGGTGGCGTCGAAGTCGGGACCGTCGACGCAGGCGAACTTGGTCTTGCCGTCGATCTCGACGCGGCAGCAGCCGCACATGCCCGTGCCGTCAACCATGATGGGGTTGAGTGACGCGGTGATGGGGGTGTTGTACTTCTCGGCCGTGAGGGTGGAGAACTTCATCATGGGGACGGGGCCAACGCAGAAGACCTCATCGACGGCCTTGGCCTGGAGCAGACGCTCGAGCGGGGCGGTTACCACGCCCTTCTCGCCGTAGGAGCCGTCGTCGGTGGTGATGTGGATGTGGTTCTCGGGCAGAAGCTCGCGGAACTGATCCTCGAGAAGGAGCAGGTCCTTCGTGCGGGCGCCCATGATGGCGTGGACCTCGTGGCCGGTCTTCACCAGCGTGCGAGCGACGGGGTACGCGATGGCAAGGCCAACGCCGCCGCCGATGACGCAGGTGGTCCCGGGGGCCATGACCGTGGGCTGCCCCAGTGGGCCGGTGACGTCGAGAATTGCGTCGCCGGGCTCGTACGTTGAGAGCATCTTCGTGGTTTTGCCGACCACCATGAAGATGAACTCGACCCAGCCCTCTTCGGGGTTCCAGTCCGCGAAGGTGAACGGTACGCGCTCACCGGTCTCGTTGGCGCGAACCATGAGGAACTGGCCAGCGTGTGCGTGCTTGGCCATCTCCGGCGCCTCGATGCGGAACTCGAACACCTTCTCCGAGAACTGCGCCTTTTCGAGGATCTTATACATGAAGCCCGACTCCTCTCCTAAAGCCGCTTCAGACATGGCCCTGGGCGGAGATGCCCATGAGCCTACCAAGTACATTAGTTTAATTGTTGGCCAAGGGAGAAATAGCCCTCAACAGCGCCTACATGTTTCTTCGCAACGGGTTTTGTGGTGAGCGGTTGGGGGATATCCCTAGCGCAGGGCGTCTGCGGGCACACCCTCGTCGATGACCTTCTCGCAGAGAGACGCCGCGTCTTGCGCCAGTATCTGGAACTCGTCCAGGAAGCCGCCCTTGAGCTCGCGCAGGACGTAGTCTGCCACCTGCATCTTTCCGGGCGGGCGACCTATCCCGCAGCGAATGCGCGAGAAGTCCCTCGTGCCAAGCTTGTTGGCAATGGAGCGCAGGCCGTTGTGCGCGTTGAGGCCGCCGCCCCACTTGACGCGCACCTCTCCCGCGGGAAGGTCAACCTCGTCATGCACCACCAGGATCTCGGCGGGGGAGACGTGCTCCTGCCGCATGAGTTTGGAGAGCGGGCCGCCGCTCGTGTTCATGAAGTCCTGCGGCTTGGCGAGTATAACCTCGCGTCCGCCGATGAGGGCATGGGTAACCATGCAGCCGGCCTCACTCTTCCAGTAGCGTGTCCCGACCCGATCGGCGAGAACGTCAACGGTTGCAAAGCCGATGTTGTGGCGCGTGTGCTCGTACTCCTGGTCGGGGTTTCCCAGACCGCACACAAGCCGTATCTCCTTAGGGCACGCAGGCATACCGCTCCTCTCGCTGTGGTCGCCTGTAGTCACAGTAAGGGTAGCGCATACGAGGTAGGGGAGTGCGCGATGCCGAGGCGCTACCGATGTTCCCTCAGTCCTGACATCGCTCGCATGTGCGGTTAGCGCACCGCGCGGTCGTGGTTCACAGGCCGGTAGAAGAGCTCCGCCACCTCGTCCGGATCGCGCGTCTGGCCGAGTGCCCACATGGTCTTTGCAACCAAGGCCTCCGTGGTCATGTCGTCTCCGCGAAGGATTGCCGGATCGTTGGCGTATGCGCTTCCCACTTCGTAAACCCCCAGGTCAAGGCCCTCCTCAGAGACTTGGGTGGTGAGCACAATGGTCTTGCCGCAGTCAATCCAGTCGAAGATCGCCTGCTCGAAATGGGCTCCCTTGCACTCCGGGATCCCGCCAATGCCAAAGGTCTCGAGTATCACGGCATTGAAGCCTGGCCCCAATGCGTCGAGGATCCCTGACCCCAGCCCAGGCGTGAGGCGTATCACAACCACGTGCTCGTCGAGGCGCTCATAGACGCGTGGGTGACCTGCTCTCTGTGCCGGTGTCACGCTCGAGCCGGTAATGGTCATGCCCTCCCGGCCCTCTCGTATAATGCGATCGTTGCGGATGATAGCAGGCAGCGGGTAGTTCACACTGGTAAACGCATTGAAGCTCATCGTGCGTTGCTTGTGGGCGCGCGTCCCCACGATGACCGAGCCGCCGAACACGATGGACACGTCGCGTGAGCTGTCATCGGTGGCGTAGAGCAGCGACTGGTAGAGGTTGAGTTTGGCGTCGGTAAAGGGGTTCGCCATGGGCTGCTGGGAGCCCGTGAGCACGATGGGCTTGGGGCTGCCCTGGATGAGGTAGGAGAGCGCCGCTGCCGTGTAGGCCATGGTATCTGTGCCATGCAGTACGACAAATCCGTCGTAGGCATCGTAGGCGTCCATAATCGTGGCCGCAATGCGCATCCAGTCGCGTGGACGCATGTTGGTAGAGTCAATGTTCATGGGCTGGACGATGTCCAGATCGCAAAGGCCCCGCGCTTGCGGTACGTAGCCAACCAGCTCCTCGCCGGTGAGCTCCGGGGCAAGCCCCATGCCACGTGTTTCCGGCATGGATGCGATGGTGCCACCCGTGGCCACCATGAGGATCCTCTTCATGTATCTCTCCGTTCAAGAAGTGCGTGTGCCGTGGGCTATCTAGCCGGGGGAGCGGGGCCATCTAGCTGGGCCGGAGGTCGTCTAGCTGGGCAACGCCGGCTGGCCGGCTCCGTGTCTGCGCTTCGGACTACGTTCGCTATGCCTCAGGTCTCACCAGGATGGGGATGCTGTCAAGTTTGTCTGCTGTTGCTGCGGGGAGGTAGACCGTCAGGCGAGCGCCGCCGGTGGGAAACTCGGCCCAGCCCTCGTCGTCAATAGTCATGGCACCCTCGACGCCAAGCACGCAGCGCCAGGTCTCGCCCGCATGTCCCGCACCCACGCACATGCGCTTCGTTGCGTTGCCCTCGCGCGTGGAGAGAAGAACCGCGGCGCCGGAAACCCCGTGTCGCGCGGTGCCCTCGCGCGTCCAGCCGATAAGGTCTTTCTCGTCAAACCAGTCGCGCTGCACGCCGTAGGCAAAGCGACGTCGCACCTCCATGAGCAGCTCGAGCTCGGGGACGGCGGGAATCTGGTCGTTGGGAAGGCCAAAGAGGTCGCCCATGAAGACGCAGGGGTAACCTGCCTCGCGCAGCAGGATGAGCGCGTAGGCAAGCGGCTTGAACCAGGGCTCGACCGTGGACTCAAGGGCCTGGTCGGGCTGGGTGTCGTGGTTGTCCACGAACGTCACGGCGTGGATCGGATCCGCGCTCACCAGGCTCCCGTCCAGGATGTGGGTGAGGTCGATGTTCTCGCCCGCCGTGGAGGCACGGTAAAAGTTAAAGTGGAGCGGCACATCGAAGAGGCTCATGGCGCTCTCGTTGCCCAGGTAGCCACGGAGCTCGTCGACGCTCTGCGACCAGTACTCGCCCACGGCGAAGAGCTCCTTGCCGGTCTTCTCGCGCATGCGTGAGAGCCAGTCGAGGTAGAAGGAGCGGCTCATGTGCTTCACGGCGTCGAGGCGAATGCCGTCTACGCCAGTGAGTTCCAGGTACCACGTTCCCCACGAGGCGAGCTCCGCACGCACGCGGGGGTCGTCCAGGTCGACATCGGCACCCATGAGGTAGTCGTAGTTGCCCAGCTCGTGGCTAACCTCGCTGGACCACTCCTTGCCCACGAAGCGATAGACGCCGGTTTTGCCCTCGAGCTCGTCGTAGTCGACGCCCGTGAAGTCCGTGATGCCCCACTGGTAGTGGTCGAGCCGCCCAGCACGCCCGGGGAACTCGAAGCGCGTGTAGGCACGTATCTCGCGCGGTTCTCCCACGGGCTTGGTGCGATCTTGGGCGTCGCACTCCTGCGCCAGTACGATCTGCGTGCCGTCGGCACCCATGCGATGGTTGAGAACAACGTCGGCAAGCACGTTGACGCCCTGCTCCTGGATGGCATGAATGGCCGCCAGGTACTCGTGGCGCGTGCCGTACTTGGTGCGCACGGAGCCCTTCTGGTCGAACTCTCCAAGGTCCCAGAGGTCGTAGACACCGTAGCCCACGTCCTCGGCACCGGCCTGCCCCTTGTAGGCAGGCGGCATCCACACCGAGGTAAAGCCCTTCTCTGTGAAGCGCGGTGCCATCTTGGCCAAGCGCCGCCAGTGCTGGCCGTCGGCCGGCAGGTACCAGGAGAAGGCCTGGAGCATGAGCCCGTTCTTTGTGTTGACCGTCATGGGCGCCCTACTTCCTGGGCTTGATGCCCAGACGCTCGCGGCGGGCGATGGCGTAGCCCTCGACGTTCGTCTGCTGGCTGCGCTCGATGGCAAGGGCGTCGTCAGGCACGTCGTGCGTGATGCAGGAGCTGGCTCCCGTGATCGCGCCGGCACCGATGTTGACGGGCGCCACCATCATGGTGTCGGAACCAATGAAGGCGCCATCGCCGATGGTGGTATGGCTCTTGTGCACACCGTCGTAGTTGCAGGTGATGGACCCGCCGCCAATGTTCACGCCGGCACCCATCTGCGTGTCGCCAATGTAGGAGAGGTGCGGCACCTTTGAGCCCTCGCCCACCACGGAGTTCTTGAGCTCCACGTGCGTGCCGGCCTTGGCGCCGCGCAGCAGGTGGGTGTGGCCGCGCAGGTAGGCGCGAGGACCGCAGTCGACGTCGTCGTCAATGGCGGAGTCAACGATTACGGTCTCGTCCACGGTGCAGTTGTCGCCCACGGTTGCGTCTTCGAGGCGGCTGTTCGGCCCAACGGTGCAGGCCTCGCCCACAGACGTCTTGCCCCAGAGGAAGGTCTGGGGGAGAAGGACCGTGTCCTTCCCAACGGTGGCCTCGGGGCCAACCCACACCTGGTCCGGATCGAGCATCGAGACGCCAGAGCGCATGAGGCCCTCGTTGATGCGCCGCTGCATGATCTTGGTGACCTGCGCCAGCTGGACGCGGTCGTTCACGCCGAGGAGCTCCTCGTAGTCGTCGCAGTGGACCGCCGAGACGGGCTCGCCCGTGCCAACGTAGATGCCGACCATGTCGGTGAGGTAATACTCGCCCTGCACGTTGTCGTTGGTGAGCTTGTCGATGTTGGGCGAGAGGCGCTCGCCGCAGAAGCAGTAGGCGCCTGCGTTGCACTCGAGGAGCGTCGCGCGCTGCTCGGGCGTGCAGTCCTTGTCCTCGATGATGGCGCGCACGCCGCCGCCCTCGATGAGCACGCGGCCATAGCCCGAGACGTCCGGCGGGGTCATGGTGAGAAGCGCGCAGGCGTTGTGGCCCGCGCGAGTTGCCTCGACCAGGGACTCGATGGTCTGCGGGCGGACGAGCGGCAGGTCGCCGTTGAGGACAACCACGGGACCAGAAAAGCCGCCTAGGGCATCGCGCACCACGCGCACGGCGTGGCCGGTGCCAAGGCGCTTGGCTTGCTCGACAAACTCCACGTCCTTCTCGTCTGCGAAGTAGGAGCGCACCTCCTCGGCGCCGTTGCCCACAACAAGCACGATGCGCTCGATGCCGGCCTTGCGGGCGGCGTCGACGACCCACCAGGCAAGGGGCTTGTCGAGGACCTTGTGCATGACCTTGGGGTGGTTGGACTTCATACGCGTTCCCTCGCCGGCGGCAAGGACAATCGCGGTGACGGGCATGAGTGCCTCCTGTGTTCGCAGTGGTTTGGGGCTTGCCGAGCCTCCCGGCGCGCGCCGGGAGGCTGCATGACGGTTCAATGATAGCTCAGGCATGTGCAGGGCCCGAGGGCCAGCGCTGGCTGTGGGCACTAGCTGTGCGAACGGCCACGCGCAACAGCGTGACGCCGCAGGGGGGTCTCCTCCGCGGCGTCGATGATTCTCTCGTATGTCTTGGACTTCTCGTCCGGCATGGGCCTAGACCTCGGAGTGGCCAGCTGCGCCCTGCGAGACCGAGTTGTTGGTGTAGACGTTGTAGATGCAGGTGGCAAGGGGCTCCGCGATGCTGATCTGCTTGATCTTGGAGCCGGGCTTGTTGGCCGCCTCGCAGGGGATGGCGTCGGTGACCACGCATTCGACGATGGGGGCGTTCTGCAGGCGCTCGACTGCCTGGCCGGAGAAGATGCCGTGGGTGGCCGAGACATAGATGTTACCCGCGCCCATCTCCCTGAGCTTGTTGATGGAGCCAACAAGGGTGCCGCCCGTGTCGATCATGTCGTCATTGATGATGCAGGTCTTGCCCACGATGTTACCGATGATGCCCATGACCTCGGTGGCGTTGTGCTTGGGACGGCTCTTGTGGGCGATGGCCACCTCGCAGCCGAGGTAGTCGGCAAGCTTCTTGGCAACCTTGGCACGGCCCATGTCGGGCGAGACAACCACAGTGTTGTCCCAGTCGAAGTTCTTGGTCTTGAAGTAGTCGCCAAAGTTGTAGAGGGCGGTGAGGTGCGTCACGGGGATGTCGAAGAAGCCCTGAATCTGGCCGGAGTGCAGGTCGAGCGTGATGACGCGATCCACGCCTGCAGCCTCGAGGAGGTTTGCCACAAGACGAGCGGTGATGGGCTCGCGGCTCGAGGCCTTGCGGTCCTGGCGCGCGTAGCCGTAGTGGGGGATGACCGCCGTGAAGCTCTCGGCGCTTGCGCGGGTTGCGGCGTCGGCAACGATGAGCGTCTCCATGATGAGGTCGTTCACGTTCTTGCCGGCGATGGTCTGGATGAAGAAGACCTCGTCGCCACGGACGGACTCCTCGAAGCGAGCGTAAATCTCGCCATTAGCGAACTTCTCGATCTTGAGGCCCTGCAGCTTGAGATGGAGGATGTCTGCGATGTTCTGGGCGAGCTTGGGATTGCTTGTACCGGAGTAAAGCTTGATTTCCTTTTGGTAGGTGGTGGGCTTGCTCAGGTCTTCGTACATCGACTGCCGTCCTTCCGTCTGGGACCGTTCCGGCTCTTTAGGCTGTTCATGCTGGCACGATAATAGCGCAGCCAACGCGCCCGTTGCTACCCTACGCGAGCGCTTCATTCCCATTGGGATGTCAGGAAGGTGTGTGTGAAAAAGGATTGGCTGGGGTAGTAGGATTCGAACCCACATTCCAGGCACCAAAAACCCGTGTCCTAACCGTTGGACGATACCCCAGTGTACGTGACACCCGCCAGGCGGGCTTCTCGGCTAGTGTATCAGAGTATGAGCGTGCGAGGGGTCGTGCGTTCCTCGCACCAAGGGGGAGGATCAAAGCATGATGAAGGCAATCCAGAGGTTCGGCGGCGCGCTCTTCACGCCCGCCATGCTCTTCGCCTTCGCGGGGGTCGTGGTGGGCTTTGGTACGCTCTTCACCACGAAGTCCATCATGGGGCCAATCGCTGCCGAGGGAACCACCTGGACAAAGGTCTGGAACGTTGTTCTCGACGGCGGCTGGACGGTCTTCAACCAGCTGCCGCTGCTCTTTGCCGTGGCGCTTCCCATTGGGCTTGCCAAAAAGCAGGCTGGCCGCTGCTGCCTAGAGGCGTTCGTCTCATATCTCACGTTTAACTACTTCGTGAGCTCGATTCTCTCTTCCTGGGCACCCGAGCTTGGCGTGGACTTCTCGGCCAGTGCCGGAAGCGCCGAGGGCATAGCGACCATCGCGGGCATACGCACGCTTGACATGGGCATTGCCGGCGCGCTTCTCGTCTCTGGCGTGGTGATCGCGCTTCACAACCGGCTCTTTGACACCCGGCTGCCGGAGTGGCTCGGCGTCTTCTCGGGTTCGACCTTCGTGTATATGGCCTCGTTTCTTGTGATGCTGCCGCTGGCGTGCGTGGCGGTATTGGTGTGGTCAAAGGTCCAGGTGGGCATGCACCTCTTCCAACAGCTCATCCTCGACGCCGGCTGGGCGGGGGTGGGGATCTTCGTCTTTCTCGAACGCGTCCTCATTCCGTTTGGCCTGCACCACCTGCTCTACGCGCCGTTCTACTACGACAACGTGATCGTGCAGGGCGGCATCTACGCTGCCTGGGCAAACGCGCTGCCAGATCTTGCCGCCTCCACGCAGCCGCTCGCAGAGCTTGCACCGTGGGCATCACTTACGGCAACGGGCTGGTCAAAGCTCTTTGGCATTCCCGGCATTGCCGCCGCATTTTACGTTACCGCCAAGCCCGAGCGCCGCAAGAGGGTTCTCGCGCTTCTCGTGCCAGTGACGCTCACCTCCATACTCTGCGGCGTCACCGAGCCAATCGAGTACACCTTCCTCTTTGTGTCACCTCAGCTCTTCGTGGTCCATGCGGCGCTTTCCGCATGCCTCTCAATGACTATGAACGCCTTTGGCGTGGTGGGCGTCTTCTCGGGCGGCCTTATCGAGATGTCCTCTCTCGACTTTGTCCCCCTCTCGGTGACGCATGGGCAGACTTATCTTGTTGCGCTGGTAATTGGCTTGTGCTTTACGGTCATATACTTTCTGGTCTTCCGCTTTCTCATCCTGCGTTTTGACTTCAAGACTCCCGGACGCGCCGATGGCGAGGACGTTCGACTGAACACGCAGGACGAGTACCGAGACGCCCACGACATGCCGCGCTCTCAGGACGGCAAGCGACTTGGGGTGGCAGGCGAGAAGGCCGACGCCAGCCAGGAGGACGCCTATGCCGTTCGCCTGGTTGGGCTTCTCGGCGGTGCCGAGAACATCGAGGGCATTACGAGCTGCGCCACGCGACTGCGCGTAGACGTGCGCGATCCGTCGCGCGTTGCGGCGAGTGGGGCGTTTGTTGCCACCGGTGCGCGTGGCGCAGTGTGCAATGGCCGTGCGGTCCAGGTGATTGTGGGTCTCAACGTGACGCAGGTGGCAGAGCGGGTTGAGAAGGTCCTGGGTTTGGATGACTGAGCGGAGACGAGTGGTGTTGCCCCTATTGGGTCGCTCTAATAACGGATAATGATATGTCTTATTCTGCTCCGGCCCTTGTTGCAAGTTTGAACAAGTGATTGAATATCGTGTAGACAAGCACTTGGGTGAGAGCGTGGCGGCGTGATCGGGATTCCTACGTCTTACTGCGCATAATGAAAGGTCAGGTTTGTAGTGGGCGAGCGCGTGGCGGCATTCTTCGACATTGATGGCACCCTGGGTTGGACCAATCCAGTTGCCCGCGAGAAGATGGATGACGACGAGCGCAAGCTCTCGCCGGTCCCCAGCCCCGCCGTAACGGATGCCATCCAACGCTTTGTCGCTGCCGGCAACTGCGCGTTCATCTGCACGGGACGCTCGCCCATAGACATCCACCCCAAGATGATGACCCTGCCCTTCTCGGGTATGGCTTGTCTTGCCGGCGCCTACGTTAAGGTAGGGGAGGTCGTGCTCCGCGACGTCGCGCTTCCGCCCGAGGTGTTGGCGTGCGTGGATGCGGTTCTCGCCCAGACTGGCGCTGGCGCCCTTCTGGAGTCCGCATGCGGATCTATTGACGTGCGCGGAGGAACTGCGGGAACGCACCAGGCCTCTCCGGCAAACGTGGGTAAGGCCCTGCGTCTGATTCCGGGCGGGCGCGTTCACAAGGTGGTCATGCCCACGCCGGTGGCGATGGCCGTGGTCGACCGCCTCTCTGGCGTGATTGGGCTTTCCATTACGGAACTTGAGCTTGGAAATAGCGAGGTTGGGCTTTCGGAGAACTGCAAGAGGGATACCGTGAAGGCGATTCTCGAGTATGTGGGAGATGCCGGGACCACCTATGGATTTGGGG
>PPYE01643852.1_pt1 | contig 16353 bp, 26 predicted proteins | sample 1559881 | NCBI WGS metagenome assembly PPYE01 (sample SAMN08240022, study PRJNA423297) | Human gut metagenome, whole genome shotgun sequencing project. | reverse complement strand
ACGGGGTCATCCCGATTAAAATCACGCTGAACTCGCCGACCGATACGGTGCAGTTGCTGTTCAGCCGACAAATAACACCTGAACGGGGAACGCAGCATATTCACGGTTTTTGCTCGGTAAAAGCGGCAGCATTTGCCGGGGCGCTGAACGTATCGGCTATCGCCAGAACCATTGCCAGCGTCACCAGAACGGTAACTGCAGCACCAGGACCTGTAACGGAAACGGAGAATCTGTACGGGGTAAACCAGAGTATCGCCCAGGATATCGTGCTGTCCCTGAAAAATGAGACGATTTCTATCACCGCAGATGACTACATGGGTACCCGACCTCTGGCTGTTCAGCTAATCGGCGGAAATTACTCGTATCTCGGGTTCCTGTACACCGGTGGGACTGGCACCTTCTACGTCAAATTGCCGGTGTGGGCAAACCTAGACTTGCATCCGACCATCGGCTACCAGTAAGGACAATCTGACATGACCATGTATTACATCCGCAAAGAGGGGGACGGCGTTTACGTCGTCTCCACAACCGATATTAACAGTATCATTTCTGGCGACTGGCCTGATGATGAATACTTTGAATACGCAATGGCGACGCTGGTTTCGTACCTGTCGCCTCAGCCAGAAAGCGAAGGATATGTCCTGGTTGATAAAACCAAACCAGAGCCAGAAAATTAATATTGCCAGATACCCGTCAGAAATGGCGGGTAACGGGGGTTACTGATGATAATTAAATTCAACTGGAGCGGAAAGAGAGCCGGATGGTTGGGGCTCCTGATTCTCTTTGGAGTTGATATCCATTATCTGTTTCCTGAAGTTGCGTTTTACATAGCGGCTGGAATGGCAATTCTTTTGGGATTTACCCGAGAAAAATAACAACCTTTTTGACCCATAGTATAATGGGTCACTCCCTCACCCTACGATGCACCTCCCACTTTGATATTCCTATCGAGTCACAAAATTCAGAAAGATAATCCAAGCTTGACCACTCTCTTATCCCCCCTCTTGCTGCTTCAATGAATATCACAGCGTCACCATTTCTATGAATGCCGCACAATTGCCATCTGTTGTTGCTTGTTCTGGTTGCAATGACTCGCGAAAACATGCCATTTTCGTAGAAATCTTTAAACACTGGTTTTTTACGTGCTGTAGCTTTCATAAAAGACAAATCCCCGAATTGTTGATAACAAACCGGGGAAATGTTGACACAAAGTCGCTAAATGCGTTTTTTATTTCTCAGCGGTCACGACGCCTGCGCAATATCTCTGGCTGATGGTAACGGGTTACTGTAGACCATCCCGCTGATAATTGGCGCTACAGTCATCTGACTCTCATTCCTGCGTTTCAGCGTGACGGATAGCGCCCTGCTTGTTTCCTGACTGGTTAGCGGATGTGTTGACAGTAGAATCACGGTTAACGGGATGACAACCATTCCAGACTGCTCCAGAAATCTGCGTTTGCCTCCCAGCCTGTACACGGGCGTAACTCCGGAAACAACCAACCCCATAAAGTTTTCCGGCACGGCATCTGCAACAGTTTTTGCCGGGCAAAAAATCACCGCTTTATCAAACCCGGTCGCCGTCAATTGTAACGCTGACAAGTCCGGGGGCGTCGATTCTGGCGCATTCTCCCCGTGGAATATCTCCAGATCGCACACAACGCGCTGTAACGGGTTCTGAAATTTAAGCGACCATTCGCCAGTCAGCAGCCCGCCAAACACGTCAATGGTGTACTGAGGATACGGAATACCATTTATCGGGGCGCTACTCCCCCTGACTTCAGCAGGAAGAACCCAATCAGGCAAGACAGAAGAGTCTGCAATCTGTGCTTTCTCAAGGTCTGATATCGCAATTAGCTCATCTGGTGTTAATGCCATTATTTCCCCTTAGCCGTAAGAAGCTGGTCAATGTGTGCCGCCTGCGCGTACAGGTCGTTAAAAATGAAGTTAAGCTCCGCCACGTCAACCGGATCCCCTTTAATCAATTTTCCGCCTGCATTGATGTAAGTAGGCGCAAAGCCATCAGCCTGTTTCTCTGCCGATGGTTGCTTCTTGCTCGAAGAAATGCCGCCACTTACAGGATAATTACGAGCAACGGTCGAAAATGTATTCATGGCGCTTCTACCCTGACTAAAAGCTCCTGATACTTTTTGTACAGGTCGTTAAGGATGTAATTCATTACCTGAGCGCTTATACCGTCACCAAACACCAGATTGCCATTTACATCAAAGTAGGTCGGTGCGAACCCGGTCGCCTGCATTTCTTCTGATGGCTCTTGCTTGTTTGGAATATCAGCACCACCTTGCCCCGAGTAAGTTTTTTCAGTATTGGCCCAGCTATCCATTTTTCACCTTCATCTTTTTGACTGTTACAAGCGTGTTGAATGGCTCCAGAAGCTCATTCCCGTTAACCGTTTTCGTACCCTCTATCCGCGTCAAAATGGACTTTGTCGCGGTGACTCGGATCCCTTTATTTGCTGTAGCCATCACTGTTTTTTGCGTCCTCTCGTACTTGATGCCGCCCCACACAGCTGGAAACGCATTACCGGGGAACATTGGCGCGTGGTGGGCTAATTTGACGTTAGGAGGTGTTGCGGCGCTGTATATATCCCCGGCAAAGGTTGCCGCAACCAGTGTTTCCGGCAGTTCGATATCTGGAGCCATCGCGCCACACTGGACAAAAACAGCGCGTAGTGGTACGCGGTTAAAAGCCGCACCGATAGCACCTGTAGACAGTCCTACGCGGTTCAGTCGCAACCATGTAAGGCTATAGGCTAACTGGATGAACCCACCGACAGCACGGCGCGATTGAAGCGAAACAGATTGCGTCCCAGCCCCCTGCAACAGGGCTATCCTGTAGCTATCATCGTCGCGGCCTTCTCGTGGTATGGCGAACCGTTCCCCCCATGCGTCAAGCAAAAGCCCCGAAGAATCAGTAATTGAAAAACCCTTTTTCAGATAGTCCAGTGCGTCAACCATGCCCTGCTGGTTGGCCTTGATGCCGGAAACGAGGTCGATATTTCGCTGTAATCTGACCTTTGAGGTAAGGCGTTCAGTTGCCAGTTGCCCCGGTTTTTTGATTGATGGCTCCATTACGACACCACCACAGAAGTAGAATCCGTAACCGCAACAACGCCGCTACTTATGGGTACGGTTTTCCCTGTTGGTGATTCGGAAGTGCCTACAGTTACCGTAACATCCGTCATCGTCGGAAAAGCCGTAACTAAACGGGCATATATTTGACCCGCGAAAACGTCACGCCCCATTTCAAGTTGTGCGAAATATCCAGTGATAACGCTTTTAGCGACGCTTTCGTAATCATCTGGCTTACCTGTTGTCTCTGCATCCCATGTATCACCGGAAACGGAAACATAGACAAGCTGGAAGCTCTGGCGAGTGAAATACACTGTTTCGGCAGTTGTACCGTCAGTTGCTGTACCCGATGTGTTGCCGTAGAAACCGCATTCAGCCGCTGCCGCATCATAAATCGCCTGAGCTATCGCGTCGCTATCACCACCAGCAACAAAAACATGAACTGATTTACCCGGCAAACCGTCAGCATCGGTCTCAATTCCCCTATTGGTGTTAACCGTGACATGACTCACACCAGCAACCGCCAAAACGGCATTTTTTATGCCCGGTCTTGATGCACTGACATTCTTTCGCCCCGCCTCTGCTGCTTCGAAAAGACGCTCTCTGTATTGCTCGTCATCTTCTATTTCAAAGCCTTTATTGCCGTTGGCAAGAATCAGAATGTCATCTGTTGCTACATAGCCGAATCGAACATCAGGAAACTCCGTATCGCTGTCATACCATGTTGTTGCGGGCATTCCGGTACGAACGATAGAAAAAACATCATCAGAAAATGAGAACTGGATGAGCGATTTACCGTCTGCCGCATAAAGCAACAACCCGTAATCCGTTGAATATGTGGTTGCTGACGTATCAGCGGCAGCGATGATGGGATAAAGCCTGGATAAAATAGAATCAGACGTATCGCCCGTCTGGTACTGCGTTGAATATGGCTTACCGTTGATGGATATGGTGAAAATATTTCCCGTGGTGATAGCATCAGCTTTAACCTCCAGCACAAACCCGGTAGCATTTTTACCATTGGCCTGAATGCTGCCTGACGGCGACCAGTCACCAGAAATACCGGAGATAGTGAAAGTCTCACCAGACGCGATTACCTGCCCTGAAGCCAGCAGGTAAACCACATCGGCAGATGACCGGGTTAATCCATAGCGAGGAAGCGTGAACCCCTCGCCGATACCGTCAAGCTGAATGCCTTCACCTGATGAAATGAAGAAACCAGCAAACGTCCAGCCGATGGCCTCCACGATATTCAGGTCATTTTCAGCGACAACCGCCATAACCTGACCAATCAGGGAATCACCGTCCGGGCTTATATCCCCCAGCAGGTCGCGCAATTTCTGGTAAATGTCGCCGCGTAGCTCTGGCAGTCTGGCACCGTGCCAGCCGCCATCATTAATTAATTCCACTCGTCACCTCCGTGCTATCGGCACCGACATAAACCGCAAAGCGGATCGTGTAATCCCCCTTAACGTCATTGATGGTTGTAGTTCTGGCATCGGTCACGCCAGTAGTGCGCCGTGCCTCTGCGTTAATCATGTTGGAGACAATCGAAACCGGCAGACGTGATGCCATAATGCCTGGCAACCACGGCAACCCCTGAGTTTCATCAAGCCACCATTCGCCGCGATTAGTGCCTACGCGGATTTCTGCCTGCTGCGCAATGCCATCAATGCCACCATCCAGCACCAAATCGCCATTGCGGAGAATGACTCCGCTTTCATCCTGCATAATGTCCAGCATCAGTAATTCATCCCCTCAACGAATGCCAGCTTTGAAACCCATACAAGGCAACGGCTAGAACCTACAGCCTCTACCCGCTGAACCTCACCAACGGGGATAATGCGTCGCCCTCTGGACGTCAGCATGACTAGCTTTAAATCCTCGCCAACCTGCGGCCGCTCTGTGGAAAGAAAGCAGCCCTTTACCCCCTGTCGATACTGAGTTGTTGTGATGTTCATTCGGTGTGCATCCATTTTTCAACGTGGACGACCGTCACAGCAGAATCCAGCGACTCGATATCCAGCAGGTCATCAATGTCAAACCCTTCACCAGCATCATTTAACATTTGAGCCATCGCCGCTTGATGCGGCAATTCAAACGGCAAGTCGCTGTAAAAGGGCATGTACTGGTCTTTGCTCTCCCTGCACGTCGCCATGACCATACACAGCGGCGAGTTAATCAGGGTGATGCACTCGACGCTCTCAACTACAAGCCCGGTTTGCTCTGTGATATTGATAATCTCGCCTTTGCCAATGGTTGTGCTGTAGTCCCCCGCAATCAGAAAGCCACCGTTCGAAAGTGCGATTTGTGCCGCATGGTCAGTTAATTTCATGGTTTTTCCTTATGTCGGGGCGTCGGTCTGACTGCCCTCACCGTTTTCTTTATGCGTGTGAGAATTGAAGGACTTTCCGCCGCTAATGTGGTCAGCGGCTTTGCTATCGCCGGTTATGGTGACGTTGCCGCCAAAGTCAGCATTTCCGCCACCTTCTGCGCCTTGACTGATGGATCCCGAAATCGTCAAATTCCCGTTTATGGTTGTCATTGGCGCTGTCATATCGATACCGCCCGGCGCGTTAACGGTCATTTTGTTGCCCGTAAACTCGAAAGTTGCGCCTTGCCCGGTATCGCCCTTAATGCTTCCGTCATCCCATTCAATAAAGGCGCTACCGCTGAATACTCTTAATCCTGCCTTATCCGGCATCTGGTGACTGGCAACGTCTGAAAATCCACATATAGCGATGGCGCTTGAAATGGTCTTATGGTCTGGCTCGTCGCCGTCACCATGTGAAAGCGCGATAAGGAGACATTCATCCCCCGGAGAAACTCGCCCGCTAACACCTGATTTACCGCTATCCCAGACGAGGGAAACTAAACGAACGTTTTCAACAGCCGGATAAGCAATCGGCTCCGAGTTGTCACCGAATATACGTTTTGGGGATGGCTGGACAGTTGCCCGCCCGCCGCTGACGGAAACAATCGTTGCCTCAAGTGAAAAAAGCGCTGAATTAAGCGCCTGCTCAACAATGGCCTGAATCTGGCTACCGGCTCTCATGCAATAATTCCCTCCCATGACGATGACCACGCCTGACGGTCGCGAGTACTAAAACGATGGGAAATCTTCTTCACAATAACCATCCAGCCTTCGCCCATTGATGGAGACGAAAGCTCTACCTGCTCGCCAATCTCAACCCCGCCATAAAGCAATGATTCCCACGTAACAGCCTCAATAACCCCCATCTGGCGGCGAGCACCTTTTGAGTAGTCAACTTGTGAGCCCTTCGGGGGCCAGACATAGGTAGTTATGCTTTTGTCGTGCTTCTTCTGGATCTGCTCTTTTTCGGAAGGGTTCTTTTTCTTCGTGCGTTTCGGGGAGTGAACCTTCAGAAGTGGCGCACCAAGCAGGCCCGTTTCAGGGGAGAAAACAGCAGCGCCAGTAAGAATTGAATCACCGGCAGTGACCACAATTGACTGATACTGAAGCGACCAGTTGGCATTAACTGGCTTGCAAAGGCTTGTCAGCACATCACGGGACAATGCCGCAGCGCTGACGCTTTTAGCCAGGGTAAGAGATGACGCTGATTTAGAGAACTGACAACCCAGCCCCATATCAGACGCTACCTGTAACACAGCATCTTTAAGGTTCTGGCCTTTGCGAAACGTGCGCGATGTGACGCTGGCCCGAAATGGAATCAGCGCCTCATAGATTTTCATTTTCAGGCCGTATACCTCATTGGGCTTGATGGTCACGGCGCTTATAAGTTCGCCCTGAAACAGGGTGAACATTCCTTCATCTATATAGCCAGCGGCAACGCTGACGGTTGACCCAGCCTGAGCTATGGCGTTCTGCGTCTGTGGTGTTAAACCCCATAACGTTAAATCAGCCTCATTTGGCTCTTTTTCATCGTCACGCACAGACGAGAAATCAACGTCCACATCAGTAATGTGGATCGTCTCACCATCTGTGCAGTTAACGGTTATTTCGAACTGACGCCCGTAAGCCATGAAGTTCACCTCCTTTATATAGAGGTGATTTAAAGGCAATGTTCGGACTAATTACAGAAACAGCACCAGCGGTAATGCGTGTCAATATTATGAACAAGGCTAAATCTGTGGATAAACAACATGAAACTACCGACCTGCACGATTTATGTTAGTGGTCAATATCGCCCCAATCCCGCTTCGCCACTCACTTTCAATGTGGATAACATTTAACGTGCCAACATGAATGTTTGATATTTGTTACTTTTGTTATGCTCAGTTTTAACGCAATGAATATGTAACAGAGAGAACATAATTGAACGGTCAAATATTTAACCGTTATCAAAAATCAGTGAAAAGTGATAGATTCCTGCAATCGCTGGTGGAAACAAGCCTGAGCGTGGTTTTATATTTTTCCCTCACCCACATGGTTATGCTTTCCCTCTTTCTGCCTGCTCATAACAAACACATGTCAATACGTTAAAACATCTGGTCAGACGAGATTGCAGAAACATTTCCGACAAATAAAACAATAAACCTCACCTAAAACAACGTAGCTTATTGATTCACATAGCCATAATGGATGCGGCAAATGTTCGGCTTTGTTTCCAGTTGAAACATTTTTAAATAAAATGGCAGTAATCGCCCTCTTTTGGGCCTTTTCCACATACTTTCCCTGAATGTCCAACCTTATATATCCGTTTGCCTCACTGCCATAACACAATGATTTGATTAATGAATTAATCGCTTAAATTTTTTTAAATTTCCAGAATGCAAAATCGCAAGGTATTGACGCCAAAAACCTAGCTACTTTTGAATGAAAAACAATCAAAACCATATAACACATTGAATTTTAATCATTAAATATATTTTTGGTTATTTTTCTTAAAATGAGATCTTTATCATTTACAGATTCATCATTTCATGATGCACGCAAAACTATCCACATAACATTTATTTAACCTTGTTGCTACCTAATTTAACATGCTTTGTGTTGTGATTTTGTTAATGGCACTTTAACCTTTCACTTACATTTCTTAGCTGCAATTTTCAGGCATAAAAAACCCGGCAGATGCCGGGCTCGTTTTTGTGGTTTACTGTCAGACCATGCTACTGAATGCTGCCTCTACTTCTGACGGGCTAAGTGTCGCAATATCCTGATAAAGAGAAATCGCCTCCTGTGTTGTTTGCCGCCCTCCCATCAAAATCTTATCACCACTGCGGTTAATCATTTCTATCCGGTAAATATCTGGCTTTGCTTTTAAATTAGTGCGTAGTTGAAGCAACTTAAACAGACAATCTCTCGGATACTTCTTTTGATACATAATATCATTATCTTTAATTGCTGACTTTTCCATCCCCTACCCTTTAACCTGTAAATATTCTTCAATCGAATTATTTATAACTCGCCTCATTGCTGCAAATGGAGGTGATTGTAAGTAAACGCTCGGAACGTCCTTCACTGCATGATTTAATATTAATTCAGTTGCAAGATAATCCTCACCGCGAACGGCGGCGGAAGTTCTGAATAATTTTCTTAAATCATGACAGCGCCATTTAATCCCGGCGCGGGAAATCGTGGTTACAAGCGTGTTGTACTTTATTTCCGACTCACCTATCACGCTTAGCCACCCCTCTATTAAAGGAATGTATTTAACTGGCAAAGGCAAAAGCAAATCGGAGTGAGTTTTAGTCTCCCGGTCAGGAACAAACAACTTTCCACCTGAAAGAATTGATGATGGGGATAGTGAAAGCGTTTCTGTTGCCCTCATCCCAAAACACAGCATCATACGGGCTGCGGCCCTATATGGATCCCGTAAAGACTCAATATCGCGCACTACCGTAGAATACTCATCAACGCTTACGCGGGCTGGCCTGCTCAATGCCCTGTGACGCTTTATCCGCTTGCCTATAGCTCTTGCCGCTGTACGCATGGCATCAAGCATCCTGCCCAGAGAGCCCGGCGCGGCTGGTTTGAATTTAATATCAGCATGAATCACCCAGGCTACAACAGCCGCAACGCAATCGATGCGCTGGCGAACCGTAGACGCCGCTAGCCCATTATCAATGCAACGGTCGGCGTATCTTACCCACGTGTCAGGTACGCTTGCAGCGCGTACCCCAAGAGATAAAACAGGCTCCAGCATACGGACTGCGTGACGTTCGTTAATAATTGTTTTCTCACGCAAACTGACCGCCTGAGCGCGGCGGTCAACCATTATCAGTAAATCACTGAGCATCCTTACCCCCTGACAGCCAGCGCTGTACGGATGGCATTTGCAACAGCAGCATAGAATGCCGAATCTTCATAATCCTGCTGTCCAGCCCACTCAAATATGACGGCGGTAAACTTCATATTGCTAATGACTGTCGATGTAGCATCGCTGCGAGTATAGAGCGAAACCCAAACACCCGGCTTCACGACCTTGCTCTTTACTACACCCAGCGCCGGAATCACGCCCCTGATGGCTGAAGCATGACGTTTAGCGGTATCTTTATTCACTCCCTCCCGCTCGCTGCGTTCTGCCACCAGCCTTAACCCTTCTTCTATCAGGTCACGCGACAAACGGCGCTCGCTTCTTTTGGTCTTAATTTTGTCCATTTGAATCACCTTTTATTATCATCCAGGCTGTTGCGTTAGGACTTAAACGCACCTCAGTAACTAAACCACGTGATGCCATATTTTTTAGCTTTTGGCGAACGTCATACTGAAGAATTACCTTGTCAGGATGTGCGCGACATACAGCCTCACGTATGAAGCTGGTATGCATTTTCTGGTTTTTTAATTCAGGGCTAGACCATCTCTGGAAAGCCTCGATAATGTCTTTATCGGTAATGATGTAACGGCGCATTAATTCCCCAAGGAAAAGTAATAAATAGCGACTGAAATAGCAGGCAACCAGAAAAATATTACACAGAACAAACAGGCCCACACGGTTACACGCCAAAAACCACGATAATTAGTATCTTCAATGTGCTCTCTGGTTAACTGGTTATTGGTCATTACCGCGCTCCTCTCTTGTCTGCGCAAAAATAGCGGCGTTCTTCCCTTCTGGCGTCAATTTCACGCTGTACCAGGTGTAATTCTGCTTTACACAATCACTGCAAAAATCAACGAGGCCCGCTCTAAACAGGACGGGAAGCGAGGAGCAGTTGACTCTGCGCCAACCATTGTCCTCATCGCCACGCTTTCCATCGCCCTGTAAAAAGTACCTGGTGCCGCTTTTCATTCTGCGCAGCGTATAAACCTGTGCGTCCGTTAATTTGCTGGTCATTAGTTGGCTCCCCGTAAAATTTTATGGCCCGGCGCATAGCAGCGTTGGCGGTCTTTGCTGATGCGCCAGCCTTCTTTCCTGGCGCCGGCAACGAGTGCGTTTTTGGCCTGCGCCTTCTCCAGCGCCTCTACCAGCTCAGCGCCACCGGCCTGATACGCAGTCCAGAAGCCGTATTTGATATGCGGCACAGCATCGGTATATTTCGAGGATTCGAGATGCTTATATTCGCGCTCAAACCACACGTCGAATTTCTCTTTCAAGCGCTCTCTCGCCAGTTCGGTGATATCAGTTTTCGTGGTCATTTTTTTGCCCTTTCCTCTGTGATTGGAAAGTCAATACCAATGCGCAACACTGCGGCTGTATTGAAAATCAGCCCCATGCGTGGCGTAGCCTCCAGCCCTTCAATGCGCCGGATAGTGGATCGCATAACTGAAACAAGCGTGGCAAATTCGGTTTTATCCATGCCTAACTCACGGCGCAAAGTACCGCTAACAAGCTGGTCTGTTAACTGTCCTATGGTCATACGGCGCTTTTCTGCCATGACCTTTTTTACTGTTTCATTCGACATAAAAGCCCCTTATGTAATGCTTACTACGTACTGGTTATCACCCAATTTGAAAGCGTGAATGGCGGTTCGTGATGCAACCCAACCATCATCACCGCGCAAAAGTAACGGGATTGTTTGCCCTCTGTTAATGAGACTCTCAATTGCTCCCGCTGCGCTTATATCGCTTTCGGTATTAATAGCTATAGCTCGCTGCTTACCTCTACAAATGTCGATCTTTTCAGATCCACTTAAATATTTTGTTATCGTCACCTGCCTAATTTCGACAGGATTTAAAATGAGGTTTTCAATTGCGTGTTTATTGGTAACACGATGCGGGTTTTTATAGATAACCTCTCCGGCTATGCTTCCGTTAGCCATTAACCAGACAATATCTTTTAGCAGATAATGATTGCCCTGAATTAATACATGTTCTTCACCTTCCCGGATGCGAATATATGCCGGAGTTCCCTTTTCACCCATTCCTTTGCGTGACTTGCGTAATAACTGACCATCACGGTACTCGAAAAGCTCATGACATTTGTGATAAAGCCATGCCTGGTTTGTTTCATCACCAGTATGACCGGCCTCATTGATGATATCGGCAAACGGCGCAACATCACCCTCAGCAATGGCTCTAAGCGCGGCCCTCATAACATCAGGGAAAAGAATCTCCTGACTGGTGATTCTTTCCTGTGCCCGATGATACATATCTTCATCACCACGAAACTGAATGACTTTCTGGTTTTTTTTCATTTTTAATTCTCAATAAGTTGAGGTGCCACATACACCCCTGTGCTCAATGCACTATGGAAAGCATTAGCCAATCGACAGGCGTTTATTTCCTCTTTAGTCATTGCTGGTCGAGGTTTTACAGCCTTCTTCTTTTCAGGCCTTGCCGATTTGAGAGCGCGAGTAATAGCCCCGCTAACAAAAAAATTCTTCTGCGCGTTCTTCAGGTGGTACAAATATTTTCCCGTTGCCTGACATTTGATCTTCTCAATTTCTACGTATGGCGAACGAAACATATTCCAAATTCTGCGGGCGATGTTCTTTGCTGTTTGTTTTTTAAATTTGGCGTTTACTTCCTCCCGAATTTGACTCATAGACAGTCTGCGACCCTGCATTATTTTGACAAGGTCTTTAGCGGTTACATTGCGCTTCAGGTTGCTATAGGCCAGCAGGAGAGATTCGCGGAAATACTGACGCGCCGAACCACCGAAGGTATCAGCGCCCTTTCTTGCCAGTTCCCACGCATGACGAAATACCAGAGCAAAATCGCGCATGATGCCCCCTATGCGTGTTTAGTTAGGATTTTCGGATGTGTGGCAATGAATATGCCGTGATTTTCTCCATGCGGCGCTACGTGAAAAAACAGGCCGCGACGGGAAATTTCAGAGAGGATTTTTGCGATTCGCTCAGGTAGAGCCTGAACATTTTGACGCGGGGAAATACTGGAGACTTCATCACCGAAAAGGTGAGCGACGTTATCGCCCTCACCTAATCGGTAACAAATCAGGAGTAAAGCACTAACAACATGCTGTGTATTGCTGGTTTTGGTTAACTTTACGCCAAAAATAGCCATGATATTTACCCACTTAAATTGTGGTTACTCAATCATGGCCTTTTGCAATGTATATTATGTTAAATGCAATGTCGTACTCAATAATGTCATCTTTGATAGCTGCCTCTTCCCACATCAACACTATGACCGTCATTCCTTTCATGCACGTGAATGCTGCGCTATAAGGCAAAATGTTCGAGGTGATAAATCAAGCATGGCTTTTAACAATCACTTCGCCCACTACAGCCTGTTCTCCTACAGTAAAAGCCAGGGAAATTCATTCAGCCACACCTGCTGCTTGTACTGTCCGGCATATCTTACTGCTGTTGCATTTTCTGACCGAACGCGTCACGGGATGCCAGATGAAATGCTCATTTGATAGCGCGCCGCCTGCAGTGTGTATCAACCGGGCTTGATCAGCCACAGACGTGATTATCAAAAAGATACCAGCTTCGTTTTCCGCACTCAAATGGCGAGTGCCATCGCGACCATAAACAGAACCGCCAGCTGAAGTTGAATGGTGTACTGAAGCCCAACGCAGCCGGCTTCCATGTTGACAGGCTCTGCCTCACCTCCCCCTTCCCTTGTATCTGGTGATTAGCTACCACCAGGGAGCACCTGACTACAACATATCGCAATTCCGTTCATCGCCGAAAAAGCATAAATGCTCTCTCGGGCATTTATGCTTTTATATCGCGGTCAGAAAGATTTGTTATGTTTCATCTATGAATGATACTCGAGCCACTATTCATCCAGCTGAACTGCTTATACTTTTACAGATGAATACAACACACAGTGGATTAGCTTTCACGCTTTGCCATCATCAATGCCAGATCAACGAGACGATTAGAGAATCCCCATTCATTGTCGTACCACGCCAGAATTTTGACCATATTACCGCCAATCACCAGCGTTGATAGACCGTCGATAATCGACGAGCGTGGGTCTCCCTGGTAATCGCTGGAGACGAGCGGTTCATCGCTATAACCCAGGATCCCTTTCAGAGGTCCCGCTGCGGCGGCTTCGCGAAAAGCATTGTTCACCTCTTCGACCGTCACATCTCGCTCAAGCGTGACGGTGAGGTCAACAATGGACACCACTGGCACAGGGACGCGTAGCGAGTATCCCGTTAAACGCCCATCCAGCTCAGGAATAACTTTACCCAGAGCCTTCGCTGCGCCGCTGGAGTAAGGCACAATCGACAATGCGGCGGCGCAAGCCCCGCGCAGATCTTTTTCCGGCTGATCGTGCAGCGCCTGGCTGTTGGTGTAGGCATGGGTGGTGTTCATCAGACCATGCTTAATACCGAAATGCTGGTGCAGGACCTGTGCAGCAGGTGCAAGACCATTGGTGGTGCAGCTTCCGTTGCTGATCACGTAGTGTTTATCCGGGGAGTAAAGGCTCTCATTAACGCCCATCACAATGGTTAAATCATCGTTTTTACCCGGGGCAGAGATAATCACGCGCTTGGCGCCACCGCTGTGGATATGTACAGCAGCCTTTTCACGGTCCGTGAATAATCCTGTAGCCTCAATAACGATGTCGACTTCACACTGACGCCACGGAATACTGGCCGGGTTGCGTTCACTGAATACGGTAATGGGTTTACCATCAACAACAAGCCCCCCTTCACCCGCGGTGACCTCTGCATCCAGCTTACCGAGAAGCGAGTCGTATTTCAGCAGATGCGCCAGCGTTTTGCTGTCCGTCAAATCGTTGATTGCCACAATTTGAATATCCGGATTATTCAGTGCTGCGCGCAGTACATTGCGTCCGATCCGGCCAAAACCGTTAATACCGACCTTTACCATAATTAACTCCTTATCGATTATCGCTGGAGTCAGAGTAGGACGGACGGGTTATGGCGTAAATGACAAAAAAGGATCACTTTACGCCATTTTGCGACAGTGAAATCGTTGACGATATTCACCTGGAGTGAGGTTAAGCTGTTTCTCAAACAAGCGTCGCAGGTTAATACTGCTGCCAAATCCCGTTTGCTCGGCGATACGATCCAGCGTCTCGTGAGTCTGCTCCAAACGCTGCCGCGCGGCGGCCAGGCGGGCTTCCGCGACGTACCGCGCTGGCGAAGCGCCGGTTTCCCGGGTAAAGACGCGGGTGAAATTTCGCGGACTCATGGCGACTTTTTCCGCCAGCTTATCTACGCTGAGGTCGGCGGTGAGGTTTTCGAGCAACCACGCCAGCAGATCGTTAATCGGGCCCTGGGTGGCGGTCTGCTGAAGGTTATAGCGGCTAAACTGCAGCTGGCCTCCCGGGCGACGCAGATACATGACGAAGTCCTGGGCGATATCGCGCGCCAGGCTGAAGCCATAGTCTTCTTCAACCAGCGCCAGCGTAAGATCAAAGCCGGAACTGACCCCGCCAGAGGTCCAGATATGTTCGTCCTGAATATAGAGCGGCCCGCCCTCGACGCGGATCTGCGGGAATTCCGCCTGCATGGTTTCCAGCAGCTTCCAGTGGGTAGTGGCCCGTCTGCCGTCCAGCAGTCCGGTTTGCGCCAGCAGCATCGCACCGCCGCAAATGGAGACTATGCGGCGAGCATGGGGAGCGGCAAGGCGCAGCCAGTCAACCACCGCCATCCCCTCCTGCGGGTTTTGACCTCTGCCGGTAATCATGATGGTATCGAGGGGCTCGCGAGGGTCAATCTCATGCAGACGATGGTCGGCCAGCAGATTTAAACCTGACTGACCATGGATAACCTGATGCGGTTGAGTTGTCGCTAGCTTGACCTGGTAGCAGATTTCCCGGGCACTTTCCGGGTGCAGGCGGTTGGCCTGCATCAGAATGTCAGCAATACCGGCGGATTCAAACAGCATGCCGCCATCGGGTACAATAATAAGTATCTTTTTCATGTCCTGAAAAGTAATCTTTTTACAGAATAAGTCAACAAAAGGATGTAAAAACCTGAAGGCTCGGAAAGAGTGGTTTCATACGTGCCTTCAGTTTCAGGGAGATGAACGTTAAACAGGTAGATTTTGCCTCACAGTACAGGCAGCATCACTTTGACAGGACATCACGAAGGTAGAATCTCAATCGTGGCTGCCCTGGCGCGTATCCCTGTCATTGCGGAAACATAGCTGCTGCCGGAGTACTTTTTCAGGTAAGCCTGATCAATTTTACTTTCAAGCTCAGGGTCCGAGGGTTTTGCGAACAGTACGTCGAATTCCTGTCCGATAGCCAGTATCTTACCTGCCTGCTGGGACAATGCAGCCTGATACCATTTTGAACGGATACCACTATAGGCTCGGACGAAAAGTCGGTTGTCCACCTTCACTTCCCATATCCATGTCGGCGTACCGGTCGTATTCATATCGGGATGATACGGTGCGATTTTCAGGTCGTCGGCCGCATCTATTCTTGTTAATACTTCAGGGTTCCAGTACATATACCTCTCCTCTTTCATATGCGGTTGCTTTTTTCTGTCGCAGGATTAACTCGATAATATTCGGAAATTAATATCGCATCAGGAATTAGTGCCAGCTTTATCAGTAACAATAGAATACCCAACACCCCATGCTAAGAGAGCAGTATCTGTCGTTTGTCCCACAGACACTGCATCTGAAAACACCGGACGGTGCTATGGCTTATTTATTAAGATTTTTGTTGAAAAATGCAGTGATGTTATCGAACGGGATCTTGTCCATACGATCATATAAATCAACATGGGTAGCATTTTTTACAATCAGCAGCTCTTTTGGCTGATTTGCCGCTTCATAAGCCGTTTTGGAGAAGTAAAGCGAATGCGCCTTTTCACCATGGATGAACAGGATCGGGCGCGGAGAAATTTCCTTAATATAGGTCATGAGCGGCTTTGTTGAATAAATCAGATTTCGGGTAAGTCTCCCCCGTAGCGGGTTGTGTTTTCAGGCAATACGCACGCTT
>PPYE01412124.1_pt1 | contig 16357 bp, 20 predicted proteins | sample 1559881 | NCBI WGS metagenome assembly PPYE01 (sample SAMN08240022, study PRJNA423297) | Human gut metagenome, whole genome shotgun sequencing project. | reverse complement strand
GCAGTGATTCTGAGAAGAATATGTCAGCTTTCGCTGACCAGAATCACGCACCAAGTCTCACGTGCGTTCGACTTGAATAAGGGATAGTAAAATTATGTTGGTGTACTAAGGTACATAGGAAGAGAGAGGACTTCATGGAAGAAAAAATGTATTTGAAATGGTATAACAAAATTGGCTATGGATCGGGCGATGTGGCAGGAAACGTGGTGTATGCCTTCCTGACCTCTTTCGTCATGATCTATCTGACGGATACCATCGGTCTGATGCCGGGCATTGTCGGAACACTGATCGCGGCATCCAAGCTGTTTGACGGTGTATCAGACATTTTCTTTGGATCGATGATCGATAAGACACATTCCCGGCTTGGAAAGGCAAGGCCATGGATGCTCTATGGCTATATCGGATGTGCGATCACCCTGGTTGCGGTATTTGCAGTCCCGACCAGCTTTGGTGATACGGCAAAATATGCCTGGTTTTTCATCGCATATACCTTGCTTAACGGTGTGTTTTACACAGCGAACAACATCGCATACTCCGCGCTTACTTCCCTGGTAACAAAAAATGCCAAAGAGCGTGTGCAGATGGGGTCTTACCGTTTTATCTTTGCTTTTGCCACAAGCCTTGTGATCCAGTCTGTTACGGTTGGGTTTGTTGATAAATGTGGCGGCGGGGCTGCCGCATGGAGAACGGTTGCAATCATTTATGCAATCATCGGTTTTGTGGTAAACACGATCTCCTGTCTGTCCGTAAAGGAACTTCCAGAAGAGGAATTAAACGATGGTGCGGTAACAGACAAGGAAGAAAAATACGGACTGGTACAGGCATTTAAGTTATTGGTCAAAAATAAATTTTATATGATGATCTGTGGCGTCTATATCTTACAGCAGTTATACAGCGCCATGATCGGAGCCGGTATCTATTACATGACATGGGTACTGAAGAATAAAAGCCTGTTTGGTGTATTTGCATGGGCGGTCAATATCCCGCTGATCATTGCACTGGTATTTACGCCGACACTGGTTGGTAAATGGAAAGGCATGTACAAATTAAACCTGCGCGGCTATATGCTGGCAGTAGCAGGCAGGGCACTGGTAATCGTTGCAGGTTACCTTGGAAGCGTACCGTTGATGTTACTGTTTACGGCAGTCGCTGCACTGGGACAGGGACCATGGCAGGGAGACATGAATGCGCTCATCGCATCCTGCTCGGAATATACTTATCTGACACAGGGAAAACGTGTGGATGGAACGATGTATTCCTGTACTTCCCTTGGCATCAAGATCGGTGGCGGAATCGGAACCGCACTGGTCGGATGGCTTTTGGAGATCAGCGGATATGTAGGTACGGCAGCAACACAGCCGGCATCCAGCTTACGGATGCTCTCCTTTATGTACCTGTGGCTCCCACTGGTATTTGAGGTCCTGATCATGCTTGTCCTTTCCAGAATGAATGTGGAAGAGACAGTGGAAAACATAAAAAGAGAAAAAGGCATCGCATCTGACTGCGTGACGGATGAAGAATAACAGGCACGATGAATCGCAGATGGCAGGCGGCATTGTCTGAAAAAGAAAAAAAGGCAATGTTTTTTGCTTTTTGGATAGAACAGGCAGGGGTTATGCATGGTAGACATGCAGGAAAAATGCGGTATAGAATGAAAGCAGTTGTTCAAAATAAGATGTCATCTGTTTACGCATGTGTTCCGACCTCCTTTCCTTACAAGTCTATTCTAGGATGAAACCAGACATCCTGCGTGCCAGATCAGCACAAACAGTGGACAAATGTTGCAGATGGAAAACGGAAGGGAGGAAAGACACCGATGCATTTAACCTATAAAAATACGAAAGATGAGATACTGGCAGTGATGCGCCAGGCAAAACATGAGCCGCCACACCTGCATCATGCCCTGGAGCTGGTGTGGGTAAAAAGCGGGAGCTTAGAGCTTGGTATGGGCGAGGAACTGTACCACATGCAAGCCGGGGATGTCGGGATACTTTTCCCAGATCTGATCCACCATTACCAGGTATTTTCCGCCGGACAGAACATGGCAGTCTTTGTAAATGCACCGCCCTTTATCGTGGGTGCTTATGAGGAAACGCTAAACCAGAAGGCTCCAAAAATCCCGGTGCTAAAAGCATCGGTCATCCCGGAAGATGTGTACCGTTCTTTTGATGCACTTTTAACAACAAAAGACATCCCCATTGCACAGGCATATCTTCAGATCATTCTTGCCAGGTGCATAAAGGAACTGACACTGACAGAAAAGAGCAATGTGGAAAGTGAGGACCTTATTTACCGGACGGTCGCTTATGTATCCGCACATTTTAATCACGCCGTTTCCCTAGAGGAGATGGCAAAGGCACTGGGTGTGAGCAAATATGTGTTATCCAGGATCTTTTCCAAAACCTTTCACCGGAATTTCAACCAGTACCTGAATGATGCAAGGCTTGGGTTTGCCTGCCAGCGGCTGGAAACCACTAATGATACGATCACAGAGATCTGTCTGGACAGCGGCTTTGAGAGCCAGCGTACCTTTAATAGGGCGTTCAAGGAACGTTTCAAAATGTCACCGAGCCAATACCGTATCCTGCAGCAAAGGCAGCAGGAAGAAAAGGAGGAACAATATGGAGTATTTGACAATGACGATCAGGGAACAGAAAAACATTGCACTGATCGCACATGATGGAAAAAAACAGGAAATGTTACAATGGTGCATCGAAAATCGGAAGATCCTCAAAAAACATCACCTGTGTGGGACTGGGACGACTGCCCGGATGATCACAGAGCAGGCGGGTTTATCCGTCAAAGGGTATAACAGTGGTCCGCTTGGCGGGGACCAGCAGGTCGGTGCCAAGATCGTAGAAGGACAGATCGACATGGTGATCTTCTTTTCTGATCCGCTGACGGCGCAGCCACATGATCCGGATGTCAAGGCACTGCTCCGGATCGCCCAGGTTTACGATATCCCGATTGCCAACAACAAGGCAACGGCAGATTTCCTGATGCATTCCACCTTCATGGATACCTGCTATGAGCATCAGGTGGAAAATTTCAAACAGGCGGTGGAGCATCGTGCAGCAACATTATAAGCAGCATTATAATAAGAAGAAATACGACCGGATGCATCATCTGGCAGCAATCTGGATCTGGAGAGAACTATGAGCGGATTACAGGTCAATATGACCAAAGGCTCCATCCTAAAGTCTCTGCTTATCTTTTCGCTACCAATCCTGATGTCGAACCTGTTTCAGCAGTTATATAATACGATAGATATCCTGATTGTAGGAAATTACCTTGGCGATTCATCCCTTGCCGCCATTGGGGCATCTTCATCGATTTATGAACTGCTGATTGGGTTCTGCTTTGGGGTTGGCAGTGGCCTTAGTATTGTAGTGTCCCGGTATTATGGATATGGGGATAATGAGTTGATAAAAAAGCAGTGGCAGGGGCGATTGTGATCGCCGGATGCCTGACGGCTGTGATGATGCTCTTTTCCCTGGTGGGACTCTATCCCTTAATGCGGCTCTTAAAAACACCGGAGTCGATCCTGTCAGAATCCTATTCTTACATTTCGGTCCTGACCATTTTCATCGGTGTCATGTTTGCCTATAACCTGTGTGTCGGATTGTTGCGTGCGATCGGTAACAGTCTGATGCCGCTACTGTTTTTGATCTTTTCCTCCATCGGAAATGTGCTCTTGGATCTGTTGTTTATCACACAGTTTGACATGGGCATTCGGGGAGCTGCCATTGCAACGGTGGTGGCACAGGGGATATCCGTCCTGTTATGCATCTTTTATATCCTGCGCCATGCGGCAGTCTTGGTGCCGGAGCGGAGACACTTTGCGGCAGGAAAACATCTGTACGGGGAACTGCTTTCCCAGGGCGTATCCATGGGGATTATGAATGCAGTGGTCTGCTCCGGGACGGTGATCTTGCAGCGCGCGATCAATCATCTCGGTGCAGTTTATATCGCATGTCAGGCAACGGCAAGGAAATTAAATTCCTTTATGATGTTACCAAACACAACCATGGGTGCGGCAATCGCAACGTTTATATCCCAGAATGCCGGTGCAGGAAATAAAGAGCGCATCAAAAAGGGGATGCGTATCGCCTGCCGGATGAGTATCTGTTGGGGTATCATCGCAACGGTGGTGCTTGCCTTGTTTGCAAAGGATCTGGTGGCATTGTTTGGCTCCAAACAGGCTGAGATCTTAGCGAATGCTGCCCTGTATCTGCGAGTGGCATCTTCGTTTTATGCGGTGCTTGGAATCCTTTATAATATGCGGAATGGTTTACAGGCCATGGGCGAAAAGAGAAAGCCATTGACTTCGAGCTTCATGGAGCTTGCAGGAAAGATCCTGTTTTCTGCCTGCATCATACCGGTGCTTGGTTATTGGGGCGTGATCATCTGTGAACCCCTGATCTGGTGCTGCATGACGGCACAGCTCGTGTACTGCTACGTCCATGTGATGCGTGACAACCCACGAAATATGGGTATGGAAACTTAAAAAATATTTTGTACATAAGATTTTGACAGAAAGGAAAAAGTTGAACATGAAAAGAACATGCTATGCGTTTATGCCAGCGGCAGTTCTGACGGTCACATTTGCTGGCGGCTGTGGAAAGCAGGATGCCGCAATGACAACACAGGGGACACAAGCAAAGGAAAACGGGGCACTGGCGCTCCGGAGATAGTATCGTCAGCTTAGCTATTAAGGGTTGGGCGGCTGACCAAACCTGCGGAATGATCTTGGGCGGAACATTCTACATATGATAGAGAGGACAAGTCTTCAAAAAAAGAGTATCCTGGAATGTATGCAGATAGGCGCAAAAAGCAGCAGCATCACGCTAGGGTATCAGGGTGCCTGGTAGATGAAGGCGTGGAATCAAGATAACATACAAAGTGAAAGAAAAAAGAGACTTTTCCGGATGCGGCAGGGGCATTTCCTGAACCATGGAAAAAGTCTCTTTTTTCATCATTTTGTATAGTTTCTTACAATGGCATTCATTTCGTCCCAATGCTCATCCATGTCATGGACGAGCTTGAACTGTGTACGGGTGCGGTCAAGGTTCTGTCCCAGACGGTGGGTGGCAAAGTAGTGGTCACCTTCCAGGTAATCGGTCAGAAAGCGTATGCCACACTCCAGTGTCATCAGTTTTGCACCCCATGGCAGTGTCTCAATCTCCAACGGGGTAAGGGCATCCCCGGTTTCCCGTTCCTGGTATATACAACCGTCATGGTTTCGCGCGTGGTGTCACCGCCGCGTTTTGCAATGATCTCCTTTAAATAAGATGTAACACCACAGATATTTTCCATCAGTGCGCTCGGATCGGTAAAGATATCAGTGTTGATTCGTTGCAGGATATATCTGTGGGTATCCTTCCCGGTCACTGTCACAAGGTTTGTGTTATTGATGTGTCCCTCGCCATAAGGTGTATGGGTGATGGTTCCTTTACCTAAATCATTTGTCGCTATAAATCCAATATCCGGTTTGGCCAATCATACCGATAGAAAGCTTTATGGTTTTGTCGAAGAAACTCTTTAACTCCAGATATTCTCCGCTCTCAATTTCATCTTCGGCAGATGGGTGATATCCCCGGATTCTGCATGCAATGATGTGTGGGCCACCGTCCGGTTGACATCTTCTGAATGGGCGAGTGCTTTTAGTAACTCATCAATAGATAGATGAAATGCTCTAAGATTTTTGTTTACATCATTCATTTTTCTTTTACTCCTATTAACCAAACATTCTGCCTTTAATATCGCTTATCTGTTCCAATTCGATAATCGTATTATCTTCCATGATGAGCGCATGGTTATAGGTATCAATTTTTCTGACCACGCCGGTGCAGGTAACGTAGGAGCCGCCTGACTTTTTCAAATCCGGGACAAAATAGGTTATTGTTACTGTCTGCTTGGTACCAATGGTCTCTGCTATCAGATTCAGCTTTTCGTTCAGTTCAGCAATGGTATCTTCACTCAACTGATGCTTTTCATCCGTCCGTCTGGCAGTTTCCGCGATAGCAGCATCATGTCCGGTCAATGCTGCAAACGGTGAAAACTGTGTCGCTCTGTTGTAGAGTGGCATCCGTGGATGTGTTTTTGAGGTCGGGTGAGGCAGATTGATGATATCGTCATACCGATGTGTTTCCTGATTGTCCATATGATTTCTTCCTTCCTGTAAGTGGGATAATAGCAGTTGTTGATATGTGGCATTAGTCAACGACTTCGATGCTGCATCCGTATTCACCTGCATTTGCTGCTAGGCCTTATGTCCGCCAATTTGTTCATTCCGGTCGCGGGCGGTTGCACCTTCCTGTAAATTCATTCCTTTCAAGATGGCGTTTTTCCCAAATTTCTTCTTAATGTCCAGCATGGCCTGCTGCATTTTCTTTTCCTGTTCCAGAGCCGCTTTTTCTTCAGCCTGTTTCTGTTCTTTGGCAGCATAGTCCGTGAACAGATCCATCTGCTCAAAACTTTCCCTGTCTTTTACAGACACTTCATCCACCAGCTTGTTTGCTGTAAGTGTGATTCTACGGATGAGCAACGACGGGTCTACAATTCTACCATAGAGTGCCACTACAGCATCCATGATAAGTTTTGTGGAAGAGGTTTGTTTCTTCAGGTTTGTTGTCCCGTGTGCATGTTTTGGAATCTGCCGACCGTAATGGTCAGTTACGACTGGTCCGCGGTATTTCCGGCGGCGGTTCGGATCCGTCAGGTTTTCGATATCGTATCCAATGGTCAATACAATCTGGTCTGTGACTACACCTTTATCCACCAGGTCAAGCACCATCAGGTCCGCCATTTCTTTGACAATAAGTTTGGTCTGTTCGAAATCACAGGGACAGTGTAGCACCTGCCCGGAGCTGACGCTGTTGGTCTCCGGTTTATATGCTTTCATCAATTTCATCGGACAGGGTTCATATCCCCACGCATGGTCTATGAGCAGTTCGGCATTGATGCCAAATAATTTGTATAGCAGGTCTTCGTTATAGGCATCGGTCGGTTTCCCAATGGAGCATCTGGCGACATCCCCCATAGTGTAGAGCCCATAAGATTCCAACTTCTTTGCGTAGCCGCGTCCAACCCGCCAAAAGTCAGTGAGTGGCCGGTGTCCCCACAGCTGCTTCCGGTATGATAGCTCATCCAACTCTGCAATGCGTACTCCATCTGCATCCGGTTCAATATGTTTTGCCACAATATCCATTGCAATCTTGCACAGATACAGATTTGTTCCGATGCCGGCGGTTGCAGTGATGCCAGTTTCTTTTAGAACATCACGTATCATGGTCGTTGCCAGTTCATGCGCGGTCATATGATAGGTGCTTAGGTAATGAGTGGCGTCGATAAACACCTCATCAATGGAATAGGTGTGGATATCCTCCGGAGCAATATACTTCAGATAGACGTTGTAAATCCTTGCACTGTAATCCATATATAAAGCCATCTGCGGCGGAGCAACAATATAATCCAGCTCTAACGATGGGTTAGCATTCAGTTTTGTAATATCATCCGATTTCCCTGCGAACTGGTGTCCGGGTGCATAGTAGCGTCGCCTTGCATTTACTTCCCGAACTTTCTGCACGACTTCAAATAGTCTGGCACGTCCCGGGATACCAAAGCTTTTCAGGGATGGCGACACGGCAAGGCAGATGGTCTTTTCCGTCCGGCTTTTATCGGCAACAACCAGATTTGTGGTCAACGGGTCACGGCCGCGTTCCCGGCATTCCACAGAAGCATAGAATGATTTCAAATCGATTGCTATAAATACACTTTGTTTTTCCATCGCATCGTTGCTCCTTTCTGGTCAGTCCTTCTTTGTTATAATGTTGTCACCATTTGATGTCCATATTATAGCATAAAAGAGAACTGATGTTCTATGTCTTTTGTGAATTTTCTTTCGGACGGTTCGGACGGAGATTTTCACATACCATCACTTTCTATTTGCCCGATCGATATTGCAAAATCATATAGGCATAGCATTTCCAACGTGTTACAATAAATACAGATGTTTCAAAGAATTAAAAAAAAGAAAAAATGTGTGGAGAAAAAACATGCGAAAACAAATAATAACTGCTTTGCTGACTATAAGTGTTTCAGTTGCCATAATCGCCGGATGCGGAACAAAAAAGCCGTTGCAAACTAACAACTCAGTTTCCAGTGAACAGGGCAGCAGTGTGGATGAGATGGAGCCTTCCTCTGATTATAGCGAAGATACATAATGACGGGACACCTGAGTTTATCATGGGAAGTGTAGAACCGGCATATGCAGAATGGCCGGACATTGCCTATGATGTATATGCGAGCGTTGATGGAGAAATTATCCATCTGGCAACTTCCTGGGAACGTAATCGGTATTACCTTTGTCCGGATAGTAGTCTGCTGTTGACTGGATCCGGTGGAGCGGGCATTACATCATGGGAGAAACTCAGCAGATTCATGGCTGATGTGGCTGTTTCCTATGGCACATGCGATTCCATGGTTACATTATGAGAAGTATTTGAGTAAGCAGATATTTCCAATTTGGGGATCATATGTGTGCTTGTCTGGGAGTTGTGCCGTATTGATTGTATTATGTATAGTTTTGAGCAAAAAATATCAGGCAGGAAGGGGATAAGTATGATTGATATAAAAGATGTTTCATTAAATTTGAATAAACGACAGATTTCGGATCATGTTTCCTTGAAACTGCAGGAAGGGAAAATCTATGGTCTGGTGGGAAACAATGGAAGTGGAAAGACAATGTTGATGAAATGTGTCTGTGGATTTATTCACCCAACATCAGGAATCGTGTTAGCTGATGAAAAAGTGATCGGAAAAGATGTGGATTATCTTCCAGATGCAGGTGTGATTATAAATGGTGTAGAAGAAATTCGACAGTTATTACTATCCATGAAGAATGATCATAAAACGATTGTGATCGCAAGTCATAATGCAGAGGATATTCAGGCTTTGTGTGATGAAGTGTATGAGATGGAAAACGGAAAATTGGAAGTAAATAGTATAAAACAGCAGATTTAGCAAGGATAGGATGAAAATAATGAGATTGATTATTGCAGAGGGTTTTGCTCTCTGCAACTTTTCTTTATAAAAAGATGCAGATAACATGCATATTCGACTTGATGTAAATTTTAGAAAACCATTTGCAGGTTTCAACTGTCTTATATATGTAACGGAAAATTATAGAGAATTGGTGGACAAACTTATATGAGTGTAATGAATAAGGAAGAATTATCGAAGCTGATCTTGGAAAATCAAAAGGAAATGTATGTCTTGGCTTATTCCATACTGAAAAATCAGGCGGATGCTATCTGATGAAAAAATGGATCGAAAGATTCGGGAGCATGTAAAGGAGCATCCGGTGATTTTGCCGGAAGATTACCAGGCAATGGTACAGGAGCAAATCAAAAAATGTTGTGAAGGGGAGTTGCATATGAATAAGAAAAAACAGAGAAAAAGGAAAATGATTGCAGCAGCTTGCGTTATATTATGCGTTGGAGTTTGTGGCACTGGTGGGGTGCGCGCTGGAATGAATTATGCAAAACAGCGTGCGGAGGAGACCTCTGAAAAGGAGCAGGAAACTTTATGGACGGATGCTGCCAAAGCGGATGCAGATACATTTTCCAGAGAATTATCACAAAAGGAGCAAAAGCGGCTGAATGAACTGGCAGAAAAATATCAGACAGAAGGCTTATTCCCAGATGGAAGCATTTTGCAGATTTCGGATAAATCTGAAATTGTGTCAGATCAGATCTGTTTTTTGGCTCAGGATAGTATCTTTTATCTGCCAGAGAAAGCATTGAATGATGAGCAGATGTTGGAACTGATCGATTTTTATGCAAAGCGAGATTACAGTGTGACAGCACAGGGACAAAAAGATGCAGATATAACCAATGCTTCAGTAGATGATGTGACAGAAATTTCCCAAGAGGAAGCGTTAGAAAAAGCATCTACTTTGTTGGAACAGTTATATCGGATTGATACGGATACGCTTGCAGTCGAAACAGAACATGATCAGGCATTAGACGGAAATGGAGAGACATTTACAACAGATCATATTACTTATCGGGATGAAGCGGCAGGTATTTCCTATATGGCATCTGTAAATCTGCAGAATGGAGAAATAAAGACTGTTTCAGCAGAAAAAGACACTGGTTCAAATTATTCCAAAGAAATAGCGGAAAATGCAGCACAGTACCAGGGACTTTCTTTGGATACAGAGAAGATTGCGCATGCATATATGGGAGAAAATGCTGTGTGGACTGCAAAACAGATCGAATATATGCGAAATGAAAAGCAGATGCTTGGAACAGGAATTGTAAATTATATCTTTGTGACAGATGCAGATGCCTGTGTTATAAGTTATAGCTGCACACAGCAGTATTTCTATCAGATTCGGCAATTTTCAAAGGACGAGTTAGACAGCTACTTGTCAGATGAAAAAGAGCAGGGCGCATTGAGAAGCCTGGAACAGATAATAGCAGACGTAAAGTAGTGAAAAGTATCATATGAAAATACAGCTAATAAAAGTGGCAGGAGATAAAAAACTTCTGTCACTTTTATTAGCTGTATTATAGTCAAAAAGAGAACTGATGTTCCGTATCTTTTGTGTGTTTTTCTCAGACGGAGACTTTTGCATGCTATTGTTAGCGATTTATCCGTCCTGGTATCACAAAAGCATATAGGCATAGTATTTACAACAAAAAATAAATATTTTTTTAATTTTTTTGATATTCTATTTACATGGTATAAAGAGTAATATACTCTGAAAAAGTACATGCGAGTACTAATAATAAGAAGATGAGGTATTGTAATGAAGAAGAAACTAATTACGATCATAATTGGCATGGTGTTTTGTATCGGATGGATTGGAGGCTGTGCAAGTAAAGAGATAAATCACGATAATGTCGCAACAAGTGTTACTGAAGAATCTAAGCAGGAAGGCGTAAAAAAAGAGAAACTGCCAACAGCAACTTATATGGGAGGAAACAATACTATTACAGAGATTTGCAAAGAACTCAGTTCTGCGGGAGCTTCACATGTAGATACATTTCAAGAATGGGTGACTGATTTCTCAGATTCTGCCGGAAAGAATGCAAAGTTAAAAGATAGCTGGTCAGACCCTGAAAAAATGCATACTGATACCGGTAAATGTATGGATGGTTGGGAAAAAAATCATGACTATTCAGACACTGATTGCAGAATGACAGCCTTTCTTCTGCTGGATGGGCTGCTTCACGCGGAATCAACAGAAGCTGACTATAACGGTACGTATTTGATGTTCGATACGGAAGCAATAGATAATGCAGACAGATATAAAATAATAAAACAGAAGATAAACATGTTTACTACACTATATGGGGAAAAGCATGTTATTGATGAGAAACATCCGGAAACAACATTTTCTGATAACTGGAAGCATTATGGATTTCAAATAGATAGTGACAGGATCTCGCTGCTTAGTATTGCAATATATGATCCGGATTCTGATGTTATTTTCGTAGGACATACTGGTTTATTAATAAAATGCAGTGAATATTATTTATTTGTAGAAAAAATTGCATTTGAACAACCGTATCAGGCAACAAAGGTGCATAATATGGATGAATTGCTTAATATTCTTTCACTGAGACCGGAGTATTTCGGAGAAGAGGGAGAAGCCGGTCCATTTGTATATAATAATGGAGAATATGTGGGAACATTAACGAATAAAAATAATTAACAGAGGATAAAAACCGGTAACCTCTCGTTATAGACAGACATTGGATATTTCTGGTATAATGAATAAATAAAAATTGAACGCGAGGGATATAATATGTTTACAAAAGAAGATAATCAGGTATTAGATCGTATATTAAATGCCAGAAAAACTTGTCGGGCATTTGCGGAGAACGTGCCGACTGACGATGAAATTAAAGAAGTAATCCAGGCTGGATGTATCGCACCATATGCGTCCATTGATGCAAAAGCAGTTACACCGTTCCGCCATTTTTTTGTAATTAAAAAGGATGATCCGAAAATGGAACAAATAGATGCGTTTATCAGGCAGCAGAGCCAGGTAGATTTAGATGCAAGAATCAAAGAAGAAGAGACGGATCCTTTTTTGAAAGAAAATGGAGAAGGGGTCAAAAAATTGTGGAAACATGTTGCGGAATGCGGGGAAAGTACCTTCCCAAATCCACCCTGTCTGATCATTGCGGCCGAGTGGCGTGGTGCCAGAAGGGCAGAACATCAGAGTCTTGCACATATGATGCAGAATATGTGGATTAAAGCTACTGCATTAAATCTGGATTTTCAGATTATTTCTGTTACAGAAAATATGGTAAATAATCAGGATTTCTGCGATATGCTTGGACTTCCGGTTGGAAGGTATGGATTTCTTGCATGTGTGCTTGGATATGCAAAAGATAATAATGCACCGCAGCATCCAAGGGCAACGACACAGATTCATTGGTTGTAACCAGATGACAGAGTTATAATATAATATATAGACAATCACAATTCGTGAAGGCGAAAAATAAAGTGTGTAAGTTAAGAAAAGTAATTTTCAAAACATACACACTTTGTTTGATTCTTCTCGTTGAAATTGCCATAACTATTCGTTAAAGCTGTCTTTTGCGAATAGTTGAAACGATGCGCTCTATCGACCGAACACCGAGCCTTGCGCCTTTATAACGACCAATTGTCACCAAAAACATTGCTTCAGCATCTTTTTCAAATAGATATGCCGATCGCTCTTCCAGATATCTCTTAATCAAATCTGTTAATGCCTCAGACATTGTAATCCATGTAGATCGCTGTTTGGTTCTGTAAACATAAAATCTTTGATTCCTTAAATCAAAATCTTGTATATTTAATTCAGCCAGTTCAGAAATTCGAATTTCAGTTTCTTTTAAAATTTGGAAAATAATTTCGTCACGTAATCCATATTGATCATCAAATTGCTTTTTCTTTGCTGACAATGTTTGATTTCTATTTGTGTCTGCATTTAGATCTGTATCTATATTTGTATCAATATTCTTGTCTGTAGATTTATGTTTTTCAACTTTTTCAGTTATACCTGCCAAATATTCTTTATTTGTATTCTTCATCGCATTATTAACATCGGTGCCTTGATCTGGTCGATTTGCAAAAAGAAACGGATTTCCTGTTAATTGCCCATTTCGCGCAAAAAAGGTAAAAATGGATGAAATACAGGAAATGCGGGTTTTTACAGATGAAACAGACATTGTTTGCTGTAGCCATTCGATAAAATTATTAGCATCTTTGACGGTTAGATGCTCCAGATCATCCAGCGTATAGTCTGCAAGTTCACGATCATTAAAATATGGATGTGATTGTTGCTGGTAAGTCAAAAAGCTCCGCATGGCTCTCATATAATCATATTGTGTTTTGGGTAAAAATGTAGTTTGATTTTTATCATAAAATACAGTACAAAATTCCGGTAACTCTGATAAAATAGCCACCGTTCGTGAAATATATCTGCTCTCCTGCTCCTCTTTATATTTTGGCATGTTTCGATTCCTTTATAATATTTTATTTTTAATAATAGACTTCTTGATATAGTCGGATAAATTTAATTATCCGACTATGTTAGATTACAAAAATTATATCATAATTATGAAGCCATGAAAATATAAAAACATTATCTTTTGCTTTCGTTATTTCTATATCTCGTTCTATAAGGAGCTTCACTCCCGTCTCATAAATATCTAAAATTCCATGGTAATCCACTAACAAGTAGTCGAATAATTTAATTTATCCGACTACTTGCTATATAGATTAAAATATTTTATCCTAAAATCTTTTTCAAATCCTCTTCCGGTGTGCTGATCGGCGCAATATTATAATTTTCTACCAGATAATTCAGCACATTCGGTGAAATAAATGCCGGAAGTGTTGGTCCAAGATAAATGTTTTTAATCCCAAGATGTAATAAAGTAAGTAAAATACATACCGCTTTCTGCTCATACCAGGAAAGCACCATAGACAATGGAAGTTCATTTACATTACACTGGAACGCTTCTGCCAGTGCAACCGCAACCTGAATGGCACTGTACGCATCATTACACTGTCCCATATCCATAATTCGTGGCAATCCGCCGATTTCACCAAGATTAAGATCGTTAAAGCGATATTTTCCACAAGCCAGAGTCAAAATGATGGAATCTGTCGGTGTCTGTTTTACAAACTCTGTATAATAATTTCTTCCAGTTCTTGCTCCATCGCATCCGCCAACTAAGAAAAAGTGACTGATTGCACCGGATTTTACGGCATCAATGACAGTATCGGCAACACTTAATACGGTTCCATGTCCGAATCCGGTCATAACAAAATGACCGCCGTTGATGCCTGTTTTGTCCTGATCCGTGTCATATCCGCCCAGTTCCAGAGCTTTTTCAATTACCGGTGTAAAATCTTTCTTTTCATCGATATGAACCATTTCCGGATAAGATACGACCTCTGTGGTAAACACACGATCGGCATAGCTTGGTTTTACCGGCATCAGACAGTTGGTTGTAAATAAAACTGCCCCCGGAATATGGTCAAACTCTTTTTGCTGATTCTGCCATGCAGTACCAAAATTTCCTTTCAGATGCGGATATTTCTTTAATTCCGGATAAGCGTGGGCTGGCAGCATTTCTCCATGTGTATAAATGTTGATGCCTTTATCTTTCGTCTGTTCCAGAAGAAGCTTCAGATCTTTGAGATCATGTCCTGTGACAACGATAAATGGACCTTTTTCAATGGTAAGCGGCACTTTGGTTGGCACCGGTGTACCGTAAGTAGTGGTGTTCGCTTGATCCAGCAATGCCATGCATTTTAAGTTTACCTCTCCCACTTCCAGAACGACCGGAAGCAGATGCTCCATTTCCAGATCATAGCTGATAAAAGATAGCGCCTTGTAAAAGAAGCTGTTGACGGTTTCATCTGTATAGCCAAGAACCATTGCGTGGTAAGCGTAAGCTGCCATACCACGAATACCAAATAAAATCAGGGATTTCAGGGAGCGGATGTCTTCGTCTGGCTCGTTCCACAGATTTTTCATATCATAGTTGGACGTATTTCCACATGGTGACATACAGCTGCTGCAGTTTGGTACAACTTTTGTTTTTTCTTCATTTACTGCCTGGATCATAGCAGTTAGTGTTTCTGCGTTAAAATTTACATTCGTGACGGTTGTAAATAATCCTTCAATGATGATGCGGTCGGTATTTTCTGTTTTCGGGTTATTTCCACAGGCTTTTGCCAGACCGATCAGGGCGCCGGTCAGTTCATCCTGTAAAGCGGCAACAGCTGCATCTTTTCCACAGACACCTGCGGCTCCTGTACAACCGTTGCATCCGGCAGTCTGTTCACACTGGTAGCAAAACATTTTCTGTTCCATAATAAAAATTCTCCTTTGCTGTAAATATGTTTTGGGTATATTTTTGATAAAATCAGTGATTAATAATTTAACATGAATGTATGTGACTTTGGTTGGCATAAACCAACATATTTTATTCAAAATCTCTACATTTTATATATCTAAATTATTTTGTAAAAAACTCTGTTATCAAAATACTGATCACATTATAACCAAAAAGAAAAGCCCTGTATGTTGTTAAAACAACATATCGGACTTTTCCTGTTATATTTTTTACATATTTTTAATTTATTATTCCGGTTTTACTGCTGTGATAGCCTCAGCATAACGCTGTACTTTTGCTTTATACTCATCACTTCTTGCAGCAGCACCTGCATTTTTCTCATTATTCTGAATATCATCCGCATGAATAAACTGACCGTTTAAAGTGTCATGTGCATGCTCAATCTGTGATTCATCAAAGGTAAAGCGAACCTTGCCATCCTCTGTCACTAATTTACCGCGGATACCACGCGGAATGATCTGATGCAGAATATTTCCCGGACAAACGATGATGCAGCTACGATACAGACTATGGTTGCTGCAGGTATGGGAATCGGGATTTTGACGGAACTGGAAGTAGAAAAGGCATCTATGCCGTTAAATCTTTCTTATATACCATTGGAAACGGATGGTATCCAGGAGATTTTATATGTGATTTATTCAAGGAAAAATGAAAATCCACTGATTCCACTGTTTTTAGAAGAAATGAAAAAATAGGGATTCCGGAATAAAAATTATTTATTGTATATAGAATAGTAGCGAAAATTCCTAATTAAAAGAGATACATAAAAATGAGTTCCACTTATCTGTACATTATATACAGAAAGCAGAACTCATTTTTTATTATCTACGGTAAGGAATTTTTTGAGACTGTAATTAATTCTGTGTAAACTCTAAAAGAGCTATATATCCTCTTGGATTGATGTTAAAATAAATATCAATTCA
>PPYE01320738.1_pt1 | contig 16359 bp, 18 predicted proteins | sample 1559881 | NCBI WGS metagenome assembly PPYE01 (sample SAMN08240022, study PRJNA423297) | Human gut metagenome, whole genome shotgun sequencing project. | reverse complement strand
GAAGTAATTTATCAACTATGGATTTGGACATGTATTTTTCTAATAGGATATATTATCCTTCCTTTAATTTATATTAATTGCTTGAATATCCGGCTTATAATTAATATCATTGTGTTATTAATAATAAAACTAAAAATCAGGAAATTATGAAAAGAATCTATTACAAGAAAATGTATACTTCCTTCTCTTTTCTTTATCCCCGACTGTTTAGCCGGCGTATTAATAAATATATGGTGATTATTGTAAGTTTATTATTGCTACTCCCCATCAGCTGTCAGTCCCCATCAAAAAATAAAAAGAGCAAAGAAAGCGTTAAAACAATGAATAATCCTCCGGCAAACATTCCTAAAGCGAATAAAGAAATGGTAGTTATCGAACCAAAAAAAGATAAAAAGCCGATTCTTGAACCTGTAGAAACAGATAAGGACGGGGTCTATGCTATAACAGAAGTAATGCCGGAATTTCCAGGTGGGCAAGGAGCACTTGGAGATTACCTGAAAAAAGAAGCTAATGCCAACTATCCTCAGAAAGCAAAACAAGATACAATTCAAGGCCGAGTTATTCTTCAATTTATTATTGAGAAAGATGGTAGTATAACAAATCCTGTTATCGTGCGTACAGTTCATTCTCTGTTAGACTCTGTGGCAATGAAGATTGTACGCAAAATGCCAAAATGGATTCCCGGAACACATAATAAAAAGCCTGTAAGAGTTAAATATACGATTCCTGTAATGTTCAAATTTACAGAAGTACCTTATACAGGAATAATAGAATCAATAGAAGATTAAAGAATAAGGTTACATATACAAAACTGAATATATTTATATTTAAATCATTTTTATGCAAATACCATAGTTACAATAAGTTAAGAATGCTAAGAAGTTAATCGAATTTATCTATTTCATTATCAAATTTATCTATAGAAAGGAGGATATTTATCGTATAGTTATTTAAGATAAAAATGAGGTACTAAAAATATAAAAGTTAATTATTTTCAGAAAGAATACATATCCTTTTCTACTATGTAATACATAAATACATCCTAATAGATATATCTCACATTATTGTTAAGTAAGAGACCTAAAAACAAAGTACAGAGAAAGATTTTCACCTGGACTATTTAATAAAATAAAAAACAAATCACCCTTAAAACCGGAGATTATTCTTGTAAGGAATATGTATAATATTATAAATATATTTATCTGTTATTTATAAAGCTTACAAAAATTATACCCTTTTAAAATAATAATCAAAAATGGCTGTATATTAACATTTTCTATCCCTTATACTGTAATCAAAGACACACCTGATTTCAAATAATTTTATTATCTTTGGAAAAGAGACATGCTGTTGATATAAACAAAATGTACTCATTCGTCCTTATTTATAATTGAATTTATAAAACTGAATTTATATGAACGATTACCTCCAAACCATTGCGAAATGTTACGGAAAAATTCAAAATTCCGTGTCACAGGCAAAAGAGCTTCTGGGACGTCCGATGACACTTGCAGAGAAAATACTTTATGCACATCTTTTTGACTCACAAGACAAACAAGTATACAAACGCGGAAATGACTACGCAAATTTCCGGCCTGACCGCGTAGCGATGCAAGATGCAACAGCACAAATGGCATTACTGCAATTTATGAATGCCGGGCAGGAAGAATCTGCCGTACCTGCAACCGTACATTGTGATCACCTTATACAAGCATATCAAGGAGCAAATAAAGACCTTGCACAAGCCGAAGTAACAAATAAAGAGGTATATGATTTTTTAAGTTCTGTTTGTGATAAATATGGTATCGGCTTCTGGAAACCGGGGGCAGGTATTATACATCAGGTAGTACTTGAAAACTATGCTTTCCCCGGAGGAATGATGGTGGGAACCGATTCACATACCCCTAATGCCGGAGGATTGGGAATGATTGCCATCGGAGTAGGTGGAGCAGATGCAGTAGACGTAATGACCGGAATGGAATGGGAGCTTAAAATGCCTAAGCTGATTGGTGTAAAACTTACCGGGGAACTATCCGGATGGGCTTCTCCAAAAGATGTCATTCTTAAACTGGCAGGTATCCTTACTGTAAAAGGGGGAACAAATGCAATTATAGAATATTTTGGACCGGGTGCTTCTACCCTGTCAGCTACCGGAAAAGCAACCATCTGCAATATGGGAGCCGAAGTGGGTGCTACTACATCCATTTTCCCTTATGATGAGGAAATGAAGAAATATCTATCGGCAACCGGACGTGAGAAGGTAGCTGAAATGGCAGATGCTATATGCGAACATTTGCAGGCCGATCCGCAAGTGGGGGAAAATCCGGAACAATATTATGACCGTATCATTGAAATCAACCTCTCCGAACTTGAGCCATATATTAACGGACCGTTTACCCCGGATGCTGCTACTCCGATTTCGGAATTTGCAGAGAAGGTGAAACAAAATGATTATCCCCGTAAAATGGAGGTTGGCCTGATTGGCTCTTGTACAAATTCTTCTTACCAGGATTTAAGCCGTGCTGCTTCCCTTGCCAAACAAGCGATTGACAAACAACTGGAAGTTGCCAGTCCGTTAATTGTAAATCCAGGGTCTGAGCTTGTACGTTATACAGCAGAAAGAGACGGTATGACAGGCTTATTTGAAAAAATGGGTGCTACTATCATGTCGAATGCCTGCGGTCCTTGCATAGGTCAGTGGAAACGGGTAACGGATGACAATACCCGTCGCAACTCCATAGTCACCTCTTTCAATCGTAACTTTGCCAAACGTGCAGATGGTAATCCGAATACATTTGCATTTGTTGCCTCGCCGGAGTTGACCATGGCTCTTACTATTGCCGGAGATTTATGCTTCAACCCATTAACAGATACATTACAAAATAAAAAAGGTGAATGGGTAAAATTAGATTCTCCACAAGGAGATACATTGCCGCCTAAAGGATTTGAGGCAGAAGATCGCGGATATATATCCCCACAACATCATGTAGAAGAAATTAATATCTCCCCTGCTTCCGAACGCCTTCAACGCCTGGCTCCATTTACCCGGTGGGATGGAAATGATATGGAAGAAATGCCTTTGCTAATTAAAGCCCAGGGAAAATGTACTACAGACCATATATCAGCTGCAGGCCCGTGGCTTCGTTTTCGCGGCCATCTGGAGAATATATCAAACAATCTCCTTATGGGTGCTGTAAATGCTTTTAACGGAAAGACAAACGAAGTTCTGAATCAATTGAATGGTAAATACGATGCTGTATCAGCAACAGCAAAGGAATATAAAAATAATAAAATGCGCTCTGTTGTTGTGGCAGAAGAAAATTACGGAGAAGGCTCTTCCCGCGAACATGCAGCTATGGAGCCTCGCTTCTTAAATGTTCCTGTAGTGTTGGTAAAATCATTTGCACGTATTCACGAAACCAATCTGAAAAAACAAGGAATGCTTGCCCTTACTTTTGCTAATCCGGCTGATTATGATAAAATAAGAGAAGATGATAAAATAAGTGTTCACGGACTGAAAGATTTTTTACCGGGTAAACCACTGACAGTGGCGCTTACACATGCTGACGGTACAAAAGAAGAATTCACGGCCAATCATACTTATAATGATATACAGATAGAATGGTTTAAAGCCGGCTCTGCTTTAAATTATAATGCGAATAAACAAAAAAACTAAAGATAAATGAATACATTAAAGATATCCGAAGGAAAATTGATTGTACCTGATATTTTTACAGTCCCTTATATTACAGGTGATGGTGTCGGAGTTGAAATAATGCCCGTCTGTCAAACTGTAGTAGACGCTGCTATAGAAAAAGCTTATGGCGGTAAGAAGAAAATAAGCTGGCTGGAAGTAATGGCGGGCGAACGCTCTTTTACACAAAACGGCAATTGGCTACCGGAAGAGACACTTGAGGCTTTCCGTACGTATCTGGTTGGCATTAAAGGCCCCCTGACAACACCTGTAGGCGGCGGTATCCGTTCACTGAATGTTGCTTTACGCCAAACGCTTGATTTGTATGCTTGTGTACGGCCGGTGCGTTGGTTTACCGGAGTAGAATCTCCCATTAAAGAACCATGGAAAGTGAATATGGTTATATTCCGTGAAAATACGGAAGATATTTATGCAGGAATCGAATGGAAACAGGGAACTCCTGAAGCTGATAAGTTCAGAAATTTTCTCGAGCAGGAAATGGGAGTAAAAAACATCCGTTTTCCCGAGACATCTTCTTTCGGGGTTAAACCCGTATCTGTAGAAGGTACTGAGAGACTTGTACGTTCGGCTATTCTATTTGCATTGGAAAATCAACTTCCAAGCGTGACCCTTGTGCATAAAGGCAACATCATGAAATTTACCGAAGGTGGATTCAAACAATGGGGTTATGAATTGGCAGAAAGAGAGTTTACTGACCGGGTGTTCACTATGAACCAATATGCAGCTATCAGTAAAGCAAAAGATAAAGCGGCTGCAGAACAGACTCTTGCTGAAGCTAAACAACAAAACAAGCTTATTATTAAAGATGTAATAGCAGATGCATTCCTGCAAAACACATTGCTTAAGCCGGAAGATTATTCTGTCGTTGCTACACTCAACCTGAACGGTGATTATATATCCGATCAGCTGGCAGCCATGGTAGGAGGTATCGGGATTGCTCCTGGTGCTAATATCAATTATCGAACCGGACATGCGGTTTTTGAAGCTACACATGGTACAGCACCCGATATTGCCGGTGAAGATAAGGCAAATCCTTCGTCTCTGCTTCTTTCAGCAGTGATGATGCTGGAATATCTGGGATGGGATGAAGCTGCAAACCTGATTACACAAGCTATGGAAACCTCATTCGGCAGTGGAGATGCAACAATGGACCTTGCACGATTTATGCCCGGTGGAACAGCACTCAGTACAACTGAGTTTCGCGATAAATTACTAGCAATTATAAATACTAACCCTTAATCCGATAAACTCATGATGAAAAAGTATTTGATTTATAAGCTCGCCGATACAATCAAACAATCGGCAAAAATAGATACCCAACTGTTCAAACAGTATAATGTAAAACGTGGATTACGTAATGAAGATGGTTCCGGAGTGTTGGTAGGACTTACCCGCATTGGTAATGTAGTGGGCTACGAACGTACGGAAGACGGTAAGTTAAAACCTATTCCCGGAAAACTCTTTTACCGCGGATATGATGTAGAGGATATAGTGCATGGTGTAATGGCAGAGAAACGTTGTGGATTTGAAGAAGTGGCCTATCTGCTGCTTTCCGGCAGCTTGCCTGATAAAGATGAATTGTCTAAATTCCACGATTTACTCACCGAGAATATGGCATTGCCTCATGAAACAACCATGAATATTATGTCTCTACGTGGCAATAATATTATGAATATTCTGGCACGTAGTGTACTGGACATGTATAACTATGATGATCAACCGGAAGATCTTTCCCGCGAAAACCTCATGCGACAGTCCATCGAATTAATATCCCAATTCCCCACTATTATAGCTTATGCTTACAATGTATTACGCCATAATGACAAGGGACGTTCCTTACATATTCGTCACCCGAATTCGGACTTATCGCTTGCAGAGAATTTCCTTTATATGCTGAAAAAAGACTTTACCGAACTGGATGCACGTACTCTTGACTTGTTACTTATCCTTCAGGCAGAGCATGGTGGTGGTAACAACTCTACATTTACCGTACGTGTAACCTCCTCCAGCCAGACTGATATTTACTCTTCCATAGCTGCTGGTATAGGATCGCTGAAAGGGCCTCTCCACGGAGGTGCAAATATACAGGTAGTTGACATGTTCAACCATTTAAAGGAAAATATCAATGACTGGAAAAGCATTGAAGAGATAGATGCATATTTTACCCGTATACTTAATAAAGAAGCTTATAACAAAACAGGACTTATATATGGTATCGGGCATGCTGTATATACGATATCCGACCCACGCGCCCTGTTACTCCGCGAAATGGCCCGCGACCTAGCCAAAGAAAAAGGCCGTTGCGAAGAATTTGAATTCCTTGAATTATTGGAAGAACGTGCTGTTGAAGTATTTGCCAAAGTAAAAAATAATGGTAAGCACGTATCAAGTAATGTGGATTTCTATTCAGGCTTTGTATACGAATTGATTGGATTACCTATCGAAATCTATACACCCCTATTTGCTATGGCCCGTATTGTCGGCTGGACAGCACACCGGAATGAAGAATTAAACTTTGCAGGTAAGCGCATCATTCGCCCGGCTTACAGGAATATTATTGATGAGACTTTACCTTATTCGCCATTAAAAGAACGGTGATTTGATTGATAAAAGTTGTTTTTACTTTTATATGATCCTTGCGATAAATCTCAATGTGGTCAGCTTAAGGAATTTTACTAAATTTTCCAAGGCATGAATGCTCTCGGCAAGAAAAGAAAGAGTCGGGATAAATCCCTCTCCAAAGCTGATTTATCAGCTTATTCTCCTTGCCGGGCAGATTCATCGCCCGCCTTGTAATCCTTCACCCTATTTTCTTCTTAACCTACAAAGTATCCAGAAAATTATCAATTGCAGGAACATCAAAATTAAAACCTGATTCCAATAGTTTTTTCGGTACTACACATTGTCCTGTAGTCATAAAAGTAGATGCCTCTCCTAGTACCAGGCGAAAAAAGAGACGGGGAACAGTTATTGTTAAGAGACTTCTTTCCCGTTTGGCTATAGCTTTCATCAGTTGGTGGTTAGTTATGTGTTGGGGTGCAACAAAATTGACAATGCCATTAATGGAAGATTGATTTATAATATAATCCGTAGCTTTCATCAAATCATTCAAATAAATCCATGGAAATGGTTGATTACCCGGACCGATGACAGTTGCAACCTTAAACTTTGCCGGCAGGCTCATCAGTTCAAACGCACCACCTGTTTTTGCAAGTATCACTCCAAAGCGTGTAATAGCAAGCCTGACATCAGAAGAAACCTTTTTTGCTTCTTCCTCCCACTCCTCACAAAGTTCTGCGAGGAATCCATCACCCCTTTGGGAAGAATATTCATCATAACAACCTTCAATGGGATAATATCCTACGGCCGAAGCTGATATAAAAACGTTTGGTTTACGATCCAGGGAATTTATAGCTCCTACAAGTTTACGAGTAACCAAGATACGACTGTTGTACATCTCTTTGCGATACGAATTTGTCCATGGATAGTTAATAGGAGCTCCGGCCAAATTTATAACCACATCTACATCGGTCAGGGTATCTTTCAATTTACCGATAGGTACATTTTCCTTGAAAAAGCTCCTGTTTAACGATACCAGTTTATATCCTTTCCTTGCAAAATACCGGATAAGGTTTGAACCTACAAAACCGGATGCTCCACTAATCGCTACTTTCATATAATTGATGTTTTCCGTAATAACAAATTATGGAACTGTTTTGATTGTATATTATATTAATTCATCTGGTGATTTGTAACCGTTATAAAAACGGATACATAAAACAAGCCGGGAGTGTCCCAAAAGTATAGTTGTCATCCCGGGCCTGACCCGAGATCTCCTCTGTAAGCTATAGAGCAACAGATTGCGGATCAGGTCCGCAATGACAGACAACTTTTTAGACACCGTCGATAATCATATAATACGTGAAAAAATTATTTTACCCACTTAAAAATTACAGTGTGAACTTCTTAGCAAATAAAAATGAGCTTCTTAGCAAAAAAGAGGCTTTTTTACTTGCATATCTTTGCTGTATAATTTCAATTCTATATAAAAGATACAGCAAATGAAGAAAATAATACTAACAGCTCTGTTCCTAGTTGCAACAATTGCAGTAGGGGTAACAGCAAAGGAAAAAACAAGTAATAATCAACAAAAAGATAAAAGTATGGATAAGTTAGAACTAACAAATGAATGGGACAAAGTATTCCCGAAGAGTGATAAAGTAAATCACAGCAAGGTGACCTTCCGAAATCGCTATGGCATCACGCTTGCCGCTGATATATACGTACCTAAAAATACAAGCGGAAAGTTGGCGTCTATCGCCGTAAGCGGTCCTTTCGGTGCGGTTAAGGAACAATCGTCGGGGCTGTATGCACAAACTATGGCTGAACGTGGTTTCCTGACTATTGCTTTCGACCCTTCATACACGGGTGAAAGTAGTGGGGAACCCCGTTATGTGGCTTCACCGGATATCAATACGGAAGATTTCAGTGCTGCTGTTGATTTTCTTTCCACCCGTGATGATGTTGATCCTGAACGTATCGGAATTATTGGCATCTGTGGTTGGGGAGGTCTGGCTATCAATGCTGCCGCCATGGACACCCGGATTAAGGCAACTGTCACATCTACCATGTATAATATGAGTCGGGTGAATGCTAATGGTTATTTCGATTCGATGGATGCGGACAAGCGGTATGAGCTTCGCCAGCAACTTAATGCACAGCGCACGATAGATGCGAAGAACGGCACATATGCACTGGCAGGCGGCGTGGTAGATCCATTGCCGGATGATGCACCCTGGTTCGTGAAAGACTATTACAGCTATTATAAAACAAATCGCGGTTATCATCCCCGTTCACTCAACTCAAATGGTGGTTGGAACGTAACTTCGTCTCTTTCGTTTATGAATATGCCGCAGCTTACTTACAGTAACGAAATCCGCAATGCTGTACTTATTATTCATGGTGAGAAAGCACATTCACGTTATTTCAGCGACGATGCTTTCAAGCAGTTGAAGGGAGAAAACAAGGAGTTAATGATTATCCCGGGAGCCGTTCATGTGGATTTATATGATCGTATGGATGTGATACCGTTTGATAAAATGGAATCTTTTTTTAAGGAATATCTGAAATAGAATAGAGTTAGTATAATAAATGCAGTGACGGGAGAATTCTGATCTGGGATTCTCCCGTTTTGTATGGTTAATCTTATAGGGTGTGATATTAGCTTTTTAATTTTATATTACATCCGGACGATAAATCTGCCCGGATAGAATAATATTAATAATGACTTATTCAGCATTCTCCTTCAGCCATTTCAACCTTCTCATATCCGGCAGATGGGTAACTTTGAAATTTTCAAACTTTGCATTGAACCCGTTTCCGTCAGGACATGCTCCCATTAGCCCTACCATTACGGGACAGTTGTCTTGCAACCACGCGTTGCGCATCATTATGTAGTATTTATCGTCGAACGAATAAAAAACCTCAACTGCATCAAGCCTTCTTACAGCTTTTATCCATACAAAAGGAACAGGCTTTTCTAGTTCTATCACACTCCAGTCACTTGTTCTATGAGTAACTACGGTACTCAGCTTGTACTTGCCGTCGTGGAATTCAATGCCTGCTTTAATGTAATTTTCAGGGTCAATCCGCAGCATGAGACCCGACTGGTCAAACCTCGCTTTATAATCACCGGAGATTTTCACTTTTACTTCGAATTCACCACCATACGTAGTATATAGGAAAGGGGCATCATCTACCGTAAATCCATAATGTGATATATGCCAATAGTCGCTCTGAGGTGTAACATACATGTTTAATGTATTGTTGTTTACCTCCCATTTTTCGGGTTCGTTGAACCACTGCATCTTTTCTAAACTTTGTGCCATTATTTGACCGGGAATAATTGTTGAAACTATAAAACTCATCAGAAATGATAACTTTCGCATACGATTTTAATTTTGTTAGTAACGAAGAAATAACGATATAAAAATATACCTTTGCAAAGGTAAAGCATTGTTTTATGATATAAAATACTCATTAATAACCAATTTTTCGGTATGGATATAGAGATGACTTTGAATGAGGAATTGTTGATGCAGCCTTTTGCCGAATTGCCCAATGAGTCGGATATGTTGAACCAGGGTAAGCATGCTCGCATTTGGATATGCCCGGATCGAAAACTCGATAGCAGTTTTGAGTGATTTGAAATCGGATAGGAGTTATATTTATCACGGCGGAATTTCACCCTTTCACATACTCACTCCTCAACATCGAATAATACAGTCGATCCACATATCCCCCGTTCATATAAAAGAAATCCCGCAGAGTTCCCTCGTACGTGAAATTACATTTACGGATAACTCCTTGTGAAGCCACATTTCCCTCTTTGTGGCAAACCTGTACTTTATGGAAATTGACCTCGTTAAAACTGAAATCCAATATCGCCTTTACCGCTTCCGTGGCGTAGCCCTTGCGGTGGAACTGCTTGCCAAGCGCATATTCTATTTCGCAGAAGTGGTTTTTATCATTTACAAGGAAAATAGCAATCTGGCCAATACACCTGCCGGAAACTTTTTCAACGATAGCCCAACGGTAGTAATCGGGCTTTTGGTAAGAAGCAATATATTTATCGAATAATTCTCTTACTTCTTCTCCGGTATTATAGACCGGTTCGGAAATCATAGACTGGATATCGGGATCGCTGATCCAGTTGCACAACATATCTTCATCGTCCGTATACTGAAATTGCCTGAGTATCAGCCTTTCTGTATCTATTGTTTTACTGCCTTGATGGGTGAGCATAGGATTTGATAGTTAAAATATTGGTTTTTGGTGGAAATGTATTTATTACCGGTTTTATAGTAGCTACTCTTTCCGTTTTTCGCTACAAATGTATAATTATATTATTCCAGATAACAATAAAACAGATTATTTTTCTAAAAATAATTCACATATTTGCACCCGCAAATCCTGTTAAAAAACCGCATTCATCAATTTTTCTTATTCAAAATACACACCCTATCATAATAATCCCTATCTTTACATACCAAACGGTATGTATCATGACAGATTCAAAAAAACAAATACTACGAACAGCACTGAAACTGTTCCTGAGAAGCTCTTATAAAGAAGTTTCCCTTCGCGATATTGTCAACGAAGTAGGATTGACCAAAGGTGCATTCTACCATTATTACACCAGCAAAGAACAACTCTTTCAAGAAGCAGTTAAGTACTTCTACAACAATGCCATCATCACCAATTACAACAATTTTCCCAAAACTTCACTAAAAGAGTTCTACAGCCACTATCTTGCCATGCTCCAGGAGCCTGACGAGTTTGACGAAATAGATGGAGACATGAACTTTTTCGTCTTCATATCCGAAGCATCCAAGAAGATACCCGACTTCCTCGTCATCCACAATGCCCAACGCAAAAAAGAAATATGGGCCTGGTCTGAAATTATCGAAACCGCCAAAAGAAGCAAAGAAATAAAAACTGCTATCCCAAATGAAGAACTTGCCTCTATGTTCCTGAATATGAGTGATGGTATATCCATGAACCGCGGAATAAGCCAGACAGAAGGTCCAGAGGCACTCAACGAAGTAAAAAGAGATTGGAACAACCTTTATAGTCTGCTCGCGAACAAGAAAAAGTAGCATCCTTAATTCATAAAAAAACTAAAAATCACTTTTCCCTAAAATATTTTTCAGATCCGGTTGTCAGCATATACAGAGCGCTCTTAATTAAAAAGATTATAAAACAAAAAAACAATAGATGATGACAACAAAAGGTTTTGGAATGGGATTTTTCGGAAGGAATCCATTCGACAAAGAAGCAAGAATAAAAATGAAAGAACAATGGTCGCAAATGACTGACAGCGAGAAACTTGAATTCATGAACAAAAGAATGGATGCTATAGGCAACCACGAAGACAGATTTTCTGTTAAAGCAATAGATGCCCGCTGCGAAGAATGGATGAAACTGACCCTTGAAGAAAAGCAGGCATTCGTTGACGAACGCAAAAAAGCATTCGAAAACAGAATGAACCACTTCGGTGAATTCTTTAATCACATGCACCGATAAAACAAAAAAACATTGCAAAGTTCAGCAGTCACTATGCTGAACTTCGCAGTAAGCCAGTGGTGCAAAATCAATAAACAATAAAAAGCAAAGAATATGAAAACAAGAATTATAAAAATGATCCTTATCTGGATAGTCATAGCAGCAGCTCTGGGCGGAGTCGTAATGTTGTTGTGGAACCTTCTTATGCCAGCCATCTTCGGACTCACCGTCATCACTTTCTGGCAGGCACTCGGACTCTTTATACTCGCCCGCATCCTTTTGGGAGGCTTTGGCAGAGGAAGACATATGATGCATCACGGCATGCACCACAAAATGGGCGAAAACCCCATTCATGAAAGATGGAAGAACATGACGCCCGAACAACGCAAAGCATTTATTGAAAAAAGAAGAAAATTTGGTTTCGGAGGCCCGTTAGGTAGAGAACATTTTAATATGGACACACAAGATGGCCCACAAGAAGACAAATAAGGAAAGCCAAAAGGAAAACATAAACGAGCTTATCCACGAATACCAGCCACAGGTAAGATCCTTTATCAGAAAACGGGTATCTAACAAAGAGGATGCCGAAGATATATTGCAGGATGTATTCTACCAGTTCGTCAAAACAATCGACAGCGCTGTCGAACCCATCGAACAGGTAGCAGCATGGCTCTACCGGGTGACACGCAATATCATTATCAATAAAGGAAAGAAAAAACAGGAAGAAGAATTTCCTGTATCAGAATACGATGAAGAGGGAAACATACTCAAAGATTTCAGTGAAGTACTTTTCAACAATGATAATCCCACGCCGGAAACCGAGTACCTGCGTTCCCTGGTATGGCAAGAATTGGAAGCCTCCCTTTCCCAGCTTCCACCCGAACAAAGAGAAGCATTCGAACTGACGGAAATAGAAGGACTACCCGTAAAAGACGTAGCCGAAACTATCGGCATATCCGTAAATACGCTGCTATCCCGCAAACATTACGCAGTTAAATTCCTTCGCAAACGTATGGAAGGCTTGTACAACGATATACTCAATAATTAATTTTTTTTATCCTACAACATACCAATCGGTAGGTATATTTATCATAAGAATCATATGAAAACGAAAAATATCAACCGGCAAATACGAACTATAATAAATCAACAAATATTTTTTTAATGTTCATTTTTAAAGCAACATGACATTAAATATCAAACAACAATATCAAAAAGTCTTTCTTGAGAAAACATTTTGTAGGTATCATACTAATTCACTATCTTTGTGTATACAAACTCAATATATTGTAGACAAGTATTTATGGACAAAATTGCTTGCACAGAGGAGCACGTAAAATTATTATTCGACATACCCCTTTTCAGGGATCTCCCACAAAATGTAAAATCCACCTTATTAGACAGGCTGGAATATACTGTGTATACTTATAACAAAAAAGATATTTTAGCACGTCAGAATACGCCTTGCAAGCGTATGATGGTACTTCTGAAAGGGAAATTGCGTGTAGATATTATTGATGCTCTGGGCAATGAAATCATGGTAGAACATATTATTGCACCACGTGCTTTTGCTACTCCGCATTTATTTAGTACAGACAATACACTACCGGCTACTTTCACTGCTGTAGAAGACGGTATTTTTTTCACTGCAACTAAAGATTCTCTTTTTAAGTTGATTAGTGAAGAGCCTGGAATTTTGAAAAGTTTTCTTTGCATCACCGGCAATTGTAATAAGTGTACTGTAACCCGATTACGTGCACTTTCTCATAAAAATGTACGTAGCCGGTTTGTTGCTTACTTATTTGAGCATAAGCAATCAGGAAAAAACATGTCACAAATGGATCACAACCAGGTTCAGCTGGCAGAATATCTTTGTGTAACCCGTCCTGCTCTATCAAAAGAGATCAATAAGCTTATAAAAGAAGGATTAATAAAGATAGATGGCAAAAAAGTTGAGTTGCTGGATATGAATGAATTAAAGAATTGCATTGCCTGATCTGGTCATTCCGGCAATATAACCCATTCAAATACCGCTTTCATTATAACCGTATGTGTTTCATCAAAAAGACTCACTTCTACAGGTAATGAAACACGTCTTCGATGTGCAAGCATTTGTTCGATTTCTTCTTTTATCGTAGTAGATGCCAGATGTGCTTTTGAAAATATTTGTCCTTTGGCCGGTTTTCTGAATCTTATTTCCGATTTACGCACTACAGGAACAATTCTTTCAAACTCTCCAAATTCTTGGAAAAGAAAATGTCCGCTTGTAGCTTCTGCCAAAGCAAACCCTGCACCGGCATGGACTGTACCCAGATGGTTGTGGTAGTCTTGATTATCATCAAGCATTAATAAATATTCCGGATCAGCAGAGTGTTTTATACCGATAAGTTTATTGAATGGTAATTTGGTAACATCCATAATAGTAAGATTTTCTGAATAATAATTATAGTCGTTCTCGTAAACATCAGCAGCTAAAGATAATAAAAAGAAAAACATATTGTATTCTATATTTGTCGTATTATTAATTCAGACAAAATTATAGAATATTGGAATAGAAAAGTTTTCCATTCTTGCTAAGTTTAGATGAAGTTGTAATTGGGAATTGGGAGTGATAAGGATAACCACTTTCCGATACATAACCTGCTTTAAATACTTCCTATTTTATTCTTTATCAATCTTATTATATAGTAGCAGGAGGAATAAATTCCCATTTATATTGTTTATCAGCTATAATGTACTTTTTATTAGGTTCACTTAAAACATTTCCGGAATCATATTTATCATAATAAAAAGTTTCCGGGTCAGCGTCATAGAAAACTGTATTGTATTTATATACTCTATTTTTATCTGTTGCAAAATAAAAATATTCTGGTCCTTCGAGAACTTTAAAAGTTTGCCCGTCTGCATTCGTTATTAATTCACCCCTGAAATAGACATTTTTTCCATCAGTAGCATAACCTTTTCCTAAGTATTTAAAAGTTTCGGGGTTTGCATCTTCAACAATATATCTAACATAATAACAAACACCACAATCAATATAATCAATACAAAAAATACTGATAGGATAATAAACGAAGCGTTTGTCTTTAGCATATTTTGTACCTGCCAATACACTAAATGTTTCTATATCAATACCCTTCATTGCCTCTACATTACAATTGATCTCTCCACCAAAAATAGAATCTCCAATTCTTGTGTATCCATCTACACTTTCTTTCTCATTAAGTATTGTCCAACTCTGCCCTGTTAATTCTTCTGTGCGGTCAATTATTCCTTCCGGTTGAAAATATTTTTTTCGTGAACAACCATTTGCTAAAAGAATTACCAATAGTAGTATATAAAATAGGTACCTAATCAATCTACAGCAAATCATTTGTCTTAGTTTCAATATAGCACGGTTCATAATCTCTATTATTAAATTCACTTTTTCCAGTTAATGCGGATTAAACTTGTATCGTTAATTATAAAAGTATTTAATAACGCTTTTGTATATCCAGGGGGGTTGCCTTTAAGATCTCTAATAAATGATGGATAATCAAAAATTGTTTGACCTTTTACTTTTCTGGTAATTTCATCATTTGATATTAAAAGGCGCGAAAAAATAGTGTCGGGAGTTTCAATTATAATTAATGAGTCTTCTACAAATTTTGTCAGATAAGTCTCCCAGTTATAATCATCACTCATATTTGTAATATAATAATTCTTATTATTAATTCTTAATCCAAACATTATTGTTTTAGCCCATTAGCTGGTAACTTTATGAACAGGATAATCCTTATCATTATTTATAAGAATCGGATAGTAATAATCAATTATATCCCACTTATCATATTTATTCAAACTGTCAGGTAATTCTAATAATGAATCCGGATCTTCTATACAAACAATGTTAGACCAACCATCTTTATGTGACAAACTGGTAATTAAATAATAATTATCATCATATTCCATTAAACAAGTATAGCAGTTTGCAGGTACCAGCGTTATTCTTCCATTATTTTTATTATAAAAGAAGACTATACCTCCAAATTCACCATAGCAGATTGAATAACATATATACTTATCGTTCTCGTAAATCGGTTCGCTATTGAATAAAGGCAATGCCTCACATTGTTTGACCCATTTACACGTAATATTATCAAATTTATAAGCTTGATTACAAGAATCAATACCAGACAATATATCCGAAATAACAAAAGCTTTTTCAAAGCTCTGTTTATTCAATTTCTTTTCATATTCCTCATCACGTTCAAAACAACTTAAATGAAATGTATAAAAAGAATCCCTATTATTTAAAACGATTAAATGGTTTTCATAAAATATAGAATAGGGCTTGATATAATTTTCTTGCGCTAAGTCTATTAAAGCGACTTTCATTTTGTTATCATCAATTTTAAGTTCTAAGGAGTCAATATATTTTATGCAGCTACTTATTGATGAATCCTTATTTCGGCAACTTCCTGTAAGTAATAGAATTAATAATATTATTGCTGTATTTTTCATTGTAACAAATTTATAAAATGCATTAAAAGTTTTCTCCTATATCAAAATTAGCAATTTAGTTAATATCTTACTTATAC
>PPYE01047332.1_pt1 | contig 16359 bp, 19 predicted proteins | sample 1559881 | NCBI WGS metagenome assembly PPYE01 (sample SAMN08240022, study PRJNA423297) | Human gut metagenome, whole genome shotgun sequencing project. | reverse complement strand
GGGTTATATACCGGTTTCAGTTCCGTTTCATCATCTATGATTGCTGTTGCTTTCACACCGCCCGCTGTCCTTCCGACCGAAGCTCTTTTTAAAACATCTGAGAAACGGGAATCATTCCCTTCTTCAAGAACAACCATTTTTCTACGATAAGGGCCGCCCCCTTCTGTCCGCGTTGTTTCCATGTTTGCTATATTTTCCGAAGCCACATCCAGGCGGAGGCGCTGAGCGGTCATACCGGATGCACTTATGTTAAATGCACTTAAAAAAGACATAATGAACTCCTTTATATTTCCGACTCAGGGCTGCACAATACTGCTTACCGTTTTTAGAATCCTGTCCGGTTTAAACGGCTTCACGATAAAGTCTTTTGCCCCTGATTTAATGGCATCAATCACCATACTTTCCTGGCCCATTGCGGAGCACATAATAACCGAAGCAGAGGGATCATATTCCCGAATCTCCTTTAAAGCCTGCAATCCATCTTTCTCCGGCATAGTAATATCCATAATCACAAGTTCAGGCTTTTCTTCCTTATATTTTTCTACCGCCTCATTCCCGTTGGCGGCTTCCAGCACATCCGTATAACCGCCTTTTTTCAGCGCTGTCATTACCGTCATCCTCATAAAGGCAGCGTCATCCACCACTAAAATCTTTGCCATCGTTTCTTCTCCTTTGTCCTTTTTATATTAACCGGCAGCCTCCGCGTCCTCTGCAGACTGTACAGGCTGCTGCATCTGTTCAGATTCCTTCCAGGGAGGAGCCTCCTGTCCCCCCAGCCGTTCTCCGATTGTAACAGCATAATGCTTTTCATGTTCTCCGAGCTTCCCGTAAAACCATGGCTGGCCCTCTACATACAGTTCGACTTCAGAGTCTTTCTTCTTTTTTAAATCAATTACATCCCCGACTTTGAGGCCATAAATATCGCGCAGAGAAAGCTCAGCATTTGCAAGCCTTGCATCCACACGAAACAGGGAGTTTTTCAGCCTGTTAAAAATAACATCTTTCACTCCGTCCTGTTTGTGTTCATACAGGTCCTCTAAGCTCTTACCCCTTTCAATGATCTGGAATACTGTAAACAGCAGATCTCCTGGTACACATATCGTTATGTTTCCGGATATCTCCTGCATGTTCACATCCAGCATGATGATCACTACCGTTTCATCCACACCGATGTCCCGGAAGAGACTGGGATTTTCTTCTACCCTTCCCATAGCAGCCTTCAGTTTGATATAACTTCCCCAGGAATCGGAAATGATCGCTATCAGATACTTCATGATCCGCTCATACAGCAGCATCTCCAGATCCGTATATACATAGGAGGAATCCACTGTCGTGTCGTAGGAGGTCCCCCCCAGCATACGGTCTATCATATTTGCCACCAAAATCTGACTGATATGCATCAGCATAGGCTGATATTTTCCCTCCTCCGGAAGTTCAATGTCCACCAGAGTAAAGATGTCGTTGTCGCTTAAGGCATTGCTGAACTCGTAATAACGCTGCTCTTCTATTGATACCACATTCACTTCGCTGTTAACCCGAAACAGGCTGTTGATTTGAGAGGTAGCAATCCTGCAATAATTGTCATAAATACTCTTCAGGATCCGCAGCTTATCCTTTGTAAATTTCTTGGGACTATAGAAATCATACAACCTGTAGTTTTGAGTATTCTTTTTTGTTGCTGCTTCCGTCTCATCCACTTCACCATTTTTCATAGAGTTCAACAGCATATCTATTTGACTCTGAGAGAGTACTTCTGCCATATTTTATTCGCTCCTTATCATGTATCGGCATCTGTTGACTCCACATTATTTCCGTAGATCTGCTGATAATACTCTTCCAGACTTCGCTCTACGGAGCCGTTTTTAGTAATCAGAATCTCTGCACGCCTGTTCTTCGCGCGATCCTCTACTGTATTAAAAGACGCAATCGGCCTCCACTGTCCATAGGCACAGCTTACCAGTCTTTCCGGAGGGATAATGCCTTTTTCCTGGATATAAGCCACTACCTGGGCGGAACGCTCCGCGGAAAGGACACGGTCCGTCACAACTTCATTCGGTACATCCGGATCTCCCTGCGAAGTATGTCCCAAAACCTCCAGTTCTTTTATCTCAGAGGCTGAAGGCGCAATGGCCTCACAAAAACTGTCCAGGAGAACTTTGCCCTCCTCCTTGAGTACCGGACTGTCCCCGTCAAAGAAAACCTGGTCTTTAAAAGAGATAAACGTATAGCCATCACCCTGATAGATATCTGTCTGGTTCTCTATCCCCATTTCCTCGCTCATTTCCATCAACCGTTCATAAATCGACTCAAACCCCGCCTGTTCCGTTCCGGAGGTACCTGCCTGTGTCTGTCCGTCTCCGGCCCCTGACATAGATTCCTCCATTTGCTGAATAGCGTCAGGATTCAGGCTCTGCACCAGGGCGCGAAATTTGTTTTGATCCACATTTGATATGCAGTACAACATTACGAAAAAGCAAAGCAACAGGGTTACCATATCGCCATAGGTATCCATCCATTTTGCTCCGCCCTCTTCGCGCTTTTTCTTCTTCATCGGCTCTTCTCCTTTCGGCCCTTCCTGCCGCCATCGTTTTCTCCGTTCAGCCTGAGCTGCCGCCTCTGTTCCAGATAAGCGGACAGACGTTCCTGCAGGATCTTGGGATTGTCGCCTGCATGAATCCCCAGTACTCCTTCAATAATAATCTGGCGATAGAGTACCTCTTCATCGTTTCGGATACGAAGTTTTTTGGCAATTGGCATAAAGATCAGATTTGCCAGAATACAGCCATAGAATGTGGTAAGCAAAGCAATTCCCATATTCACTCCCAGGTCGCTTGATGCGCCTTCATCCAGGTTCATCTCCCGGAGCATATTAATCAACCCCACCAGGGTTCCTATCATACCAAAGGCCGGTGCAAAGGCAGATGCCTTATCATACATTCCGGCCGCTTCCTCATGGCGTGACTCCATGGCCGCAACCTCGTCCTCGAGAAGCCACCGCGCTTTTTCTTCATCGATCGCATCCACAATCAGGAGTACACTTCTTTTAAAAAACGGATCTTCCAGCTCTGACGCCTGTTCTTCCAGCGAAAGCAGCCCATTCTTTCGGGCTACCTGATCCAGCTCCACAAGCTTTTCAATTGCTTCCTCCGGGCGAAAACGGTTCGCCCGGAAAACAAAAAGCATATGTTTCCCTACGTTTTTCAGCATGGAGAACGGATAGCTCGCAATAACAGAAAAAATCGTTCCTCCAATCGTGATATACACGCTGCTCAAATCTATGAAATTTCCAATGTTGGTCAATCCGATCCCATAGACGATAATGGCAAATCCCATTACCCAACCGATCAAAGTTGAAAGATCCATTTTCCTGCCCTCCGGTTATTCTTTTTTTTCCGTCTTGTCTTCCATTTTCAACGGGCCGGAACATAGGCACACTGCACGAATATTCCGGTAGAATTCAACTGTTTTTATGGCAACCTCGTGCGGACTCTCCAGGACAATATGATATTTGCCGTTCATCATAATAATTTTTGTCTCCGGTATTGCCTGAATGCACTCTATCTGAACGGGATTAATGACCAGAAGTCCTCCGTTTAACGCTGTCAGTTCAATCATTTATTTCAGACCTCTTAGCGCTTCATGTTGACCAGTTCCTGAAGCATTTCGTCGGTAACCGTGATCATCTTGGTATTTGCCTGATAACCCCTCTGGGTAATGATCATATTGGCGATCTCATCTGCCAGATTCGTATTTGACATTTCCAGGTATCCGCTGAGGATGCTGCCAGTCGCCTTGGTCGTCTGCATGGCCGTCACTGCTCCGGCATTGGGGCCAATGGTGTAATAGTAACCACCATCCTTCTCCAGTCCGTTTGCGTTACTCACATTTGCTACGGCGATCTTACCAATCACAACCGTTGTGCTGCCATCCTTTGTAACGCCCGTAATAGTTCCATCCTTTTGGAAACTTATGCTTGCAAAATCTTCCCCCGGTTCACCTCCACGCAGATCCTTACAGCGAATTCTTGTTAAAACGGTGTAGTCCATTGGGTCAGCATCGGTACTGTTCTGATTCCTATTCACGTAGCCATACACATAATTGCCGCTGTCATCTACCAGATACCCCTCATTATCCTTATTCAGGATTCCCACTCGGGAAAGCATAATCCCATCCTCACCAGTCAGCCCGATTTCTCCAGCGTTTCCGTTATTCAATGAAGTACCAACGCCATTATCTATATCTGCCACATAAGGTCCGACAATAAAAAATCCCGGCCCATCAATCATCAACTCATTGGCTTTTCCGGTCATACTGCGGCTTCCCGTGGTATAGTTAACGCCAATGGACCCTATATCTACTCCATAACCGATCTGAGAGGAATTAATTCCCCCAAGTGCTCCAGCCACATTACCACCATTTGCCTGCCCATTTTTTTGCGCATGATACAGGGTATCCGTAAAGTTTGCGCTTTGCGCCTTATACCCCCAAGTGTTCACATTCGCGATATTATTACTGATCACGTCCATCCTGCTCTGATGAGACTTTAAGCCTGCTATTGCAGCATTCATTGATCCAACCATTGCTATGTACTTCCTTTCTCTTTTGCACCTGGCGCCGTCTCCGGCCGGAATTCTTCTGCCCCGGCCATGGCTTCCTATACAGGTCCAGCCTACATCCAGACGGCACTGTCAATATTGGTAAAAATATTTTCCTTCATTTCATCCTTTGTAACAGCCGTTACAATCACCCTGCCTGGCACGTTTACAATAAACATGCTGTTATCCCCCACCACCAGCGCATTGCGCGCTCCCTTTTTTTGTGCTGTTTCTACAGCAGCAGAGAGATCTTCCTGCATCTTTTCGGACAAAACCACGCCCCGTTCTTCCATTCGTGCGGAGGCGTGACGGGAAATCCGGAGTTTTTCCTGTTCCAGTTTTTCTGTCAGGAGCTGTCCAAATTTTCCATTTCTTTCTGGCCTTTTACCTGTTCCAGCCCTAATGTCTGTTACCGGGTAAAGTCGCTGAACCCCATCCATACGCTCTGTTCCTTTCCCTCTTCAGTCTTTAAGCCCTTAGCAGCGCTTCTCTCGCCGGGTTGAGAAAAAACAGATCCTGCTGTTCTTCCGGCTGTCCCTCCTCACCCTTATCTTCCGTACCGGAATTTCCAGGTTCTTCCGTACCGTCAGATTCTTCTGTTCCATCGGGCTTTTCCACCTCTTCCGTGCCGTCAGGCGTTTCGGGCTCTTCTGTTCCACCGGACTTTTCCGGTCCTTCCGTGCCGTCAGGTTTTTCAGGCTCTTCTGTTCCATCCGGCTTTTCCGGTCCTTCCGTGCCATCAGGTTCTTCAGGCTCTTCTGTTTCATCTGGTTTTTCCACTTCTTCAGTCCCATCAGGCTTCTCAACGCCTTCCGTTCCGTCAGGTTTTTCAGTCCCCTCGATCGATCCTTCCCCTTCCGGAGGCTGTTCATCTGGCATGCGGCCGACTACCATAAGCTGTGACATACTGTAGGATTTCCCATTGATAATCAAAAGCGGGGAGGATCCGGCCAAATACACACCTTCCACAGTCCCAACCGTAGAATCCCCGGTATAATTCCCGGTTCCGTCTACTTCCGCCACCGTCACTTCCTGCCCTGCCATGGAGGCCGCATAAGTGGTAACCATCACTTCGGAAAGCTGGTTGATCGTTTGCATCATCTGCGTCTGGACCATCTGTCCCATCATCTCAGCTGTATCCATCGGATTATCCGCATCCTGATACCGCAGCTGCGCTGCCAGAAGCGTATAAAAATCCGTCATGGTTAAAAGGCCTCCTGAGGAACTGACAGATGCTTCTGTATTTTCCCCATTCCAGCCGGATGGCAACGTACTTTCGCCTGCCTTTGCCAGACTGTTTTGATACGACGGCAGACTGCCGTCCAAACCGTTTACAGGCATTTTTTCTCCTTTCTCAGCCTAATCCCAATCGGAAACGCTGCAAAAAACTATCCTGTGACTCCTTTTTTCTTTTCCCCGGCTGCTCCTGATAACCGCCGTTGCCCCCACTTCCGTTATAAGCATCAGCGGCATCCTGGCCCGTATTTTCCTGCGGTGCATGTTCCGTCAGAATTTTCGTCGGACTGCCCAGGTTCATTTCCAGGATTGTGCCAATAGAATGAGCGTGGGACGATAACATTTCTGCCGTTTTTGCGTTATTGCACTCAATCGTAACAACCGCATGCCCATCCTCAAAGGATGCATGGAGTGTCAGCTTTCCAAGCTCCCGCGGTTCAAGGCCGATCTCCAGATCACTTCTTCCCTGCGAGAAGGCCTCATAAATTTTCTGAGGAAGATTTTCTATCTTTATCCTCTCCTCCGGCAAGGACGTCATTGGAGCGTTGGAAATTTCACTGGCCCGGTCTGCCTGTACAGGCGGACGGTTTTCCAACACAGGAGCCGCTGATAGTTCCACTGCCTGATGTTTCACATCGTTTTCTGCCATCTGCTGCACGGGCGTATCACCCTGCTCTGTGTCAGGCTTTTTCCCCAATGTCTGAGTTTTGTTTTCTGTCTGGACAGATGTCATTTCCTGTGACCCGGTGTTTTCTGAAACCACTGTATTTCGGGCCTGTTCCTCTGGAGGGATATCCGAAGGAACCTGGGAGGGTAGTGCGATTTCTTTTTTCGACTGGAAAGACGAGCCTTTCAGGGATTCTTCTTCTAAAACCACTCTGTCCAAGGTATGTTCCTGCCGGGCGGTCTGTATATCCGGTACTGCATTCTCGACGGAGGGCTGCATCGCGACCTCGTTCATCTCCCGGATTCCTGGCATCTTTTCCGCCCCCAGGGCTGGCATCACAAATTGCACGGATGCGAAAAAATCCCGGACTGCTTCCCAGCCGGATAGAATCTTCTCCGGTTCCAAAGAAGAATCTTTCTCTTCTTCTCGAGATTTTTCTGGTTTTCTGTCCGCGTGAGTTTCTTCCTCCTTCTTCGAATCGGGAGTTTCAGTCCGTTTTCCTTTCTCCGTTGACCTGGCAAGAATATCCTTAAATTCCCCGCCAGCTGTCTCCGACGTATTTTCGGCCATTTCTCCCGTGGACGGTATATATCCGTTTCCAGCCACTGCATAAACCATTTTTCTCACCTCCATTCCTGAATTAATCTATATGGTAAACCGCCTGTCTGGCGAATCCACCCGTTTCTCTTACAGCGCCCATCCTGTATGGGAGACACTGCTCTGGTTGGATACAAATTCCTCTACCTGCCGCTCCTGCACTTTCTGGGCTTCCCTGTCATATTCCTGGTGTTTTTTTTCTTTAAGCTTCTCGATGGACGCGGTTTCCATCCTGGCATGAACCACTTCCTGTCTTTTTCGTTCTTCCTTCCTGCGAAGCCCATCCAGTTCATGCTCTTTTTTTTCCACCTGGGTAAGAATTCCCTGAAAATACATATCATACAGAAGGAAGGAGGAAGCCCTGCAGCTTTTGGTATCCTGTTCTCTTTTCTCTGCGACAACACAAAACTGCTCTTCAAGAGCCTCTTTCTCATGCTCTCTGTCCACGATGTTTTTCATGATCTGTGCGTGTTCACTTTTTAGGTTGTTTTCAACCTGCTCTTTATAGTTCAAAACCCGTTCCAGCGGGAAACTGAATTTTTTCATATGTTTCGCTTCTTTCCTGTCAGTTCAGAATTGCCCCCATTTTTTCCACAGATTCCGTTATGGAAAATGCTTCTTCGATCCCCTGAGTCAGGAACTCATTCACTGCATTGATTTTGGAGACTGCATAATCCAGACGCGGATTCGCTCCCGCTTTATAAGCCCCAATGGAAATCAAATCCTCATTCTGCTGGTATACACTCAAAATATCCCTGATACGCGCTGCCAGTTCCCGATGCTCAGCAGGAACGATTTCCGTCATCAGTCTGGAAATGCTGGCACTGATGTCAATTGCAGGAAAATGATTTTGATTCGCAAGCTTTCTGCTCAGGACAATGTGCCCATCCAGAATGCCCCGAACCGTATCAGCTACCGGTTCATTGGTATCATCCCCTTCAACAAGCACCGTATAGACCCCCGTAATGGAGCCGTTCTTAAACCGGCCGCTTCTTTCCAGCAGTTTCGGGAACTCAGCATATATAGAAGGGGTATAGCCCCTTGCTACCGGTGGTTCTCCATTTGCCAGGCCAATTTCCCTCTGCGCCATGGCGAATCTTGTCAGAGAGTCCATCATCAGGAGGACATCCTTCCCCTGGTCCTTAAAATACTCCGCGATCGTGGTCGCCACCAGGGGACACTTCATGCGAAGCATCGCCGGCTGATCGGAGGTCGCCACAATCAGGACAGATCGTTTCATCCCCTCTGTTCCAAGATCCTTTTCAATAAACTCGCGCACCTCACGTCCGCGTTCTCCCACCAAAGCGATCACATTAATATCCGCCGTAACATTTCTGGCGATCATTCCCAGCAAGGTGCTTTTTCCAACACCGCTGCCCGCAAAGATTCCAATTCTTTGGCCTTTTCCAATGGTATTTAGACCGTCTATAGCCTTTACGCCAAATTCCAGGGGTTCGCGAATCGGCGGTCTGTCAAGAGGATTAATCTCAGGGCTTTCCACGTAGTAATAGCGGGCTGATACAATGGGATCTTTTCCATCCATAGGACGCCCCAAAGCATTGATCACGCGTCCTCTCAGTGCTTCTCCTACCGGAATTTTCAGCCGTTTCCCGGTATTTCTTACAAAGCTTCCGGCCCCAATCCCATTCATGTTTTCATATGCCATCAGCTGGATTCTGTCTTCCCGGAAACCCACCACCTCAGCAGGGATCTGTTTTTTCTGTTCTTCGTTATAGATCATAACGATGTCCCCAATACTGGCACTTCCTCCTGACGCTTCCATGGACATTCCCACAATATTTTCAATTTTTCCGATATAGCTGACCGTTTCTGCAGAAGCGATCATGGCAAGAAGATTCTTTTGCATTTCTCACTTTCTCCATCCGCCTACATACGGGCATTGTTTACAATATCCCTGATGTTTTCAAGCTGTGTGGATACGCTTGCGTCTATAATTTCATCCGGCATTTCCACAATACAGGTGCCTGGCTCCGCTTCCTCCATTGACACAATCTTTACATTATCTGAGATACGTGAGAGCTCCTCTAAAAGTTCTCTGTCACCATTGATTCGCATTTCCCGTTCGCTCTGTGCTATGTACACCTTAACCCATGACTTTTTTTTCAGCTTCTCTGTTGCTGACAGAATCATCCGCTTTACCACTTCTCCGCTGTCCTTTAAGCTGATACGAATGATCTTTTCCGCCACGGCCAGGCTGATATCTTTCAGATCGTCAATATATTTTTCGAGGACCTTATCACGGGCATGATCCATCTGCCTGATGTAGGAGGATATCTCTTTTTCAAATGCTTCCGTTTTTTTCTGCCAGACGGCTTCTCCTTCTTTTTTTGCGCTCTGTTCTCCCTCCTTTTCCCCTTCCGCAAACCCCTCCTCATATCCCTGCTGTCTGGCTTCCTCTTTCATTTTTTCTGCCTGCCTGCGGGCCTCGTCTAAAATTTCGCTGGAACGAACAACACTGCGTCGCAGCGTTTCCTCCGCCTCCCGAAGCATTCTGGCCTGCTTTTCCTGGACTTTCTGCTTCTGTTTTTGTTTTTCTCCCAAGTCGGGCTCCGGCCGCGTCAGTTTTTCGGGAAGGGGGGACTCTGGGGCGTCAAGCGGGGAAAGCTCCAGGTTGGCCACAAGAGATTCTTCGTCGGGAGGTGCGTCAAACAATAATCTCATCTTTACCTCCCTTGCTTAAAATAATCTGTCCTTCTTCCTCCAGGCGGCGGATGATATTGACAATCCGCTGCTGTGCCTCTTCTACATCACGAAGCCGTACATTAACGGTAACCTCCAGATCGGACTGTACAGATTCTGCCATACGGCTGGACATATTCCGAAAGAACAGTTCCTTCATCTCATCGCTCGCGTTCTTCAGGGCGTAAACAATATCACGCATATCGCATTCGCGGATAAATCTCTGAATTGTATTGCTGTCCATCGTGAGAATATCTTCAAACACAAGCATCCTTTTGCGGATTTCATCTGTCAGTTCCTGATCTACCTGATACATCCTGTCAAAGATAATCTTCTCATTGCTTCTGTCCATATGATTCATGACATCGGCAATATAATCAACGCCTCCTACTGCCGTATAATCCGTGGTCATAATGCTGTCGAAATTTCTCCTGAGCCTGGCTTCTACCGCTTTGATCGCTTCCGGTGAAGCGCTGTCCATTTTAGCGATGCTTGCAACCACGGCGATTCTCTTATCCTCCGGCAGTTCCTCAATGATCTGGGCTGCTTTTTCCGAATCCGTATAGGAAAGTACCAAAGCTATAGTCTGTGGTCTTTCGTTTTGAAGGGCTGCATACAGATTTTTCACATCCGTCTTACGAATAAATTCAAAAGAGCGGTTCTTCAGATAACGTGTTACTTTATTTAAAAGCTCGCTTGCCGTACTCTCTCCATATGCATGCTCCAATACGCTCCTTGCATATTCCAACCCTCCATCAGTTACAAACTTCTGAGTCAGGCAGGTTTTATAGAATTCATCCAGCACTTCTTCTGACCGTTCCCCATCCAGCCTTCCCAGCTTTGCGACCTCAACTGTGAGTTTCTCAACATCCTCTTCTCCCAGATATTTATAAATCTGGGATGCCTTGTCAGCCCCAAGCGCCACAATTACAGCTGCTGCTTTCTGCTCTGGCGTCAGTCTCTCACCCATTTTGCTCGCCTCCGTTCAGCCATTCGCGCAGAAGCTGCGCGGAAATCTCCGGGTTCTGTTCTGCGAAATCGCGTACATCCTGGCGGAGGTTTCTTGTTTCCTCATTTTGTATCTTGACAATCTCAGGATTTCCCTGATCCGGTGCCTCCACTGCCTCGGCTTCCAGCTCTTCCTCCTCCTGCTTTGCCATCTTCTTTTTGTGCCGCCTTATAAGCAGCAGAGCAATGATAAGAACCAGCAAAAATCCTGCCAGCACCGCTATGATCAAATACCAATACGGGGCAATAAATCTCAGGAATTCCTGCATGGGCTGCGTCACCTGCCCTTCTTCAGAAAAGAAAGGTGCCATCAGAACACTGATCTTTTCATCCTGCCCGGAAGGCACGCCAGCCGCATTCCCAATCAATTCCTTCAGCTGTGTCGTATTAATATCAGACCCTGAACCCGTATTGCTGTTAATCACGACTGCCACGCTCAGGTCATCCAGCACTCCCGGATCCACCTCTCCCTGTTCCCGGATCTGGTTTACCAGATACTCCCTGTCAACTGTATTTGCGGAATAGCTTTCCTGGTCTGTGCCCGTTACTTCGTCATAATCCGTGATATCCGCATTTGTCTCAGCTCCTGCCACGCCACCGGTTCCATTCGTCCCCGTTGACTGTTCTGCGCTGGTTGTTTCTTTTGATACAATTCCCTGCTTGTCTGTTTCGTCTACCTTATCCGGTGTGGAATAGGTAATACTTTCCCGAACCAGACGTTCCATATTCACAGATGCCCGCGCAGAAACCCGGACATTATCATTCCCATAGATCGGCGCCAGCAGTTTCAACACCTTCGCTTCAATCTGGTTTTCTATTACCCTTGTGATTTCTGCGGCATCACCGCTCGGGTTTTCCGCTTCCCTCCCCGAAAGTTCCAATCCGTTTTCATCGAACACTGAAACATTCTCCGCTTCCATCCCCGCCACACTTCGTGCAACCAGATTCTGAACTGCCGCAGCGTTTTCCGATGTAAAGGTCTTCCCGTTTTCCATCTGCACTACGACAGAGGCAGATGCTTCATTCTTTGCATCCTCCTGCAGGACATAACGCTGCCGTTCTCCCAGCGCAATTGTCACCTTTGCATCCTTAACGCCATCAAACAGGCTGATCGTTGCGCCCAGCCTGTTTTGCAGTTCATACAGCTTGTAAGTTTCCGCATCGGAGTCCGTCGTCATGCCACCGGTATTGTTAATGAAAACATCATAGGAAAAACCGCTCTTCGGGTATCCCTCATACGCCAGGGTCGCACGAAGCTGGTCCTCCTGCTGTTTGGGGACGATAATATCTCCATTCTGCCTGTATTGGTAGTCCACCCCCATATCCTGCAGCATTGCACCAATAGAGGAAGCGTCCTCCTGGCTCACCTGAGAATACAGGACGGAATATTCCTTGTGGTTCAGGAACAGTGCCAGGCCAATCGCTGCTGCAAGAAGAGCCGCTGCACCAATCAGAATCCATTTGCGTGTTGCAGCGGGAACCTTTCCAATCAAATCTCCAGCCTTCTGTCTGAAATCCGCAAGTGTCTTTTTCCATTTTTCCACTTCTATCTACACCCGTTTTCCTGTTACTATTTGCTTCTTCAATAATTAATCCGCATCAGTTCGTTGTAAGCCTCCAGTGTTTTTGTCCTCACCTGCGACAGCAGTTCCACCGCCAGCTGCGCCTCTGAGATTGCCGCAGTCAGTTTATGCGGCTGATCCAGTTGCCCGGTGGCAAGGAGATATTCCTTTTCCACAGCCTCCTGCTCAGTCTGCTTTACCTGATCAATCATCTCCTGAAAGAGGCTGCTGAAGATACCATTCTGCGAATCCCCTGTCTGGGCCGGCCGTTCCGGCTGCAAAATACTTCCAAATTGAATCGGTACAATAAAAGTATCTGTCATAACTTCTGCTCCTTATCCCTTAATTACAGCCATCAGCCTGTTCGCTTCCCCATTAAATGCACGCTCCGCATATTGATACTGCAATGCTGTTCTGGTCATCTCCACCATCTGAGAGTCCACGTTTACACTGTTTCCATCCATCCTGGAAGTTTCATTCTCTGTTTTATGAAGTGTAATATCAGAAGACCGGATAGCTTCGCCTATTGCCTGTTTCCCATCCCCTTCCGCTTCCTGGATTTTTTTCGCCAGTTCTTCCTCAAATGTCACATATCGCGCCTTATAACCTGGGGTATCTACATTTGCGATATTGTCTGTAAGAACGGTTTCTTTTTCCCAAAGATAGTCCATGGAGCGTTTCATCAAATCCATGGAATTTCCGAATATAACTCCCATATGCATCCTCCTTTCCGAAGGTCCTTAAACAGCCTGTTTCTCATTTTTACCACATAATTTTTATTGTGTTGTAAAATGGAAAAAGTAAACGCCATATAGGATTAATGCATATCAATATCCGTTATTTTCTCTTCTGCACAGGTGGGGACAAGAACTCATAGAAGAAAAAAGGGTATACAGATAAGGCCGGAATAAAATCCGGTCTTATCTGTATACCCTTTTTGTAAAAATTTTTTGATTATCCGTATAACAACCAAAAAAAGATACAATAAAAAAAAATTATAAAAAACTTGTCATAATGGTGTATTTAGTGTTAGAATAAACAATATTAAGGCGTTCTCAATATACAACACAATAAAAATTATGTTGTACGAATCAGGTCCAACATTTCCAGCTGTCTGACATAGGAAGCGCTGCTTTCCCGTACATAAATTCTTGTGGTGTCTATATTGCTATGTCCCATTAAATTTGCCAGCTTTGAAAGGTCCTTCTCCATTTCATTATATGTCCTTGCAAACAGATGGCGCAGATTATGCGGAAATACTTTAGATTCTTTTACATTTGCCTGACCGCACAATTTCTTCATTTCACGCCATATATTACTCCGGTCAAGGGCTTTGCCATTGCGGGAAACAAACACTGGCCCTTCAAAGATTTTTTTCTTATTCACATATAACCTTAAAATACGGATCAGCTTATCAGGAAGGAAAATGACCCGGCGTTTTCCCTTACAGTCAATTTCCGCCCGGCGCTCTTTCAAAGAGCGAACAGTAATATATTTTAGCTCCGAAATTCTTATTCCGGTCGAACAGATTGTCTGCAGAATCAGGGATAATCGTTCCTTTCCTGTCTTTTCCGCCGTATCAACCAATCTCTTATATTCTTCTTTTTTCAGTTCCTTTTCCTGCGGCGTAAATATGATCTTCTGTACCTTTAACTGCTTGATCCGCATTGTGTGATGACCTTCAAATTTCAAGTACCCGTTTACGGCCGTTATCATTCCATTGGTAGTCGAGCCGGCATATCTGTCTTTCAGCCTTTCCTTCCATTCAAGGAGCAGAGTTTTCGTAAGCATCCTGCCGTTCGCAAAGGCCAGCAGATTTCTCATCGCACACCTGTAACTGAAAATTGTATTTTTACATTTTTCCTGTTCTGTCATTTCCGCAAGGTAGGCCTCAATCCGTTCTTCTGTCAGAGCGCAGAGGCCTGCCTCTTTGTCTTTCATGCAGGTATCAGTTACTTCTCTTTTTCTGTACACGGTGTTTTCCCCTTTCTGGTAAAAAAAATTTGCTTCTGCCCTTTTTTTTTCATCTGTGCATCCGATAGGTAATAATGAAATAGAGAGGACAAGTCTTATTCATTAGGAAAGGTATTATTATGAAGAAATCCAAACTGTTCCTTATCCTGGCCATAACAATCATTCTCACAGCAGGCACTACCAGCCTGCTCCTTCCCCGCTTTCTAAACCAGAAAGCGGAATCCCTGCCCCCAAAGGAGCCTGCCTGTTACCTGGATAAAGAGGAAAACCTAAAGTCTGTCACACAGATTGTCGGGGAACGTTCCTGTATCCTTGAACAGGTATACCGCGAAGGAACAGGAAGCGTCTCCTCCAATGATGCCGCTTCCCTGACCGAACCCTCACCGGCAGATGACTCCATGCAGATGGTATATCGCTATTATCCATCACCTGATACGGATATGCAGGACGATATTTCCAAGTATATGGACTATCTGGTCTCTGAAAAGCAATTCCTTGATATCACTTCTGTCAGTTCCGCAGTGCCGGATGCTGTCCCGGTTGAGGCAAACGATGGCAGTGTTTCTGTGTACAGGCTTGCAGGACCATCCGTGGATTCCTCGTCCTGTCTTGCTGTCACGATCCGGAAATTTTCGGATTCCTATACCGTCTTGCCCCAGAAGCTGGAGGAACCATGGAATACCTATGTTTCAAAAATCTGGGCAGATGGCCAAAAAGAAACACAGAAGTCACAACACAGCACATTGGATGCAGCGGAGCGTTCCGTAGCATCTGCGAGCAGCGGAACGCTGGGGTTAACCGGGGATCGGAAGCAATATACCTTTATCGCAGACCGAGGCATTACTCTTTATGGCAATCAGGAATATTATCAAGTCAATGCCTACCGCCAGAATCAAAATGGCACTCTGGATTATGTATGCACTTATCTTCTGGATCCATATACGGATCAGATTGCGTACCGTTGTCAGGGCACATCTGACCCGATTCCGATGCAGGCTTCCTCAAATGCCGAGTGAACAGGATGCAATGTGTCACCTCTGCATTGTAGCATACAAAAATGTAGTAATGGAATCTGGTTCACATTTATTCAGCCTTCCTGATTGCTCTAAAATATCTGCATATAAGAATATCGTACATTTATATCCAAAAATAATAGTTTCCCCGGCATTTTAAACGCGTCAACGTTATCCGTGAAACAGGCAGCCGGAGACGCGGAATCAAGGTCCATACTGCCTATGACAGGCAGCAGGGCCACGCCATTCCCTTCATGCCATAATGCATTTGCTTCGCAGACCTTTCGTCGCCCCGTCCAGGCTGCACTGCGATTGACCTGTTGCCCCTCTGGCGGACAATAGCATCAATCGGTGGTTTCATTTCCTGGTACAGCTTATCGGCAGGGGGAAAGGTTCATACAGGCTACGTGTCTTCTAATGGGCTGTCATTCAGGAACATGGGTTTTGACAGATATTTCTCTTCTGTTTTTTATTTTGTCTTTTCTTTACGCTGAATTTTCAGAATATTTTGAATTTTTGTGCCATTTTGCGAAATATCTGACATATTAATCCATTCTTCCGTTTCCCCTTTTATTCCCGGACGGATTTATTCCACCCGCATTGCTTTCGGCTGGATGTCTTTTGCTTCCAAATCTGTACGGTCCCGATGATTCGCCCCAGCCGCCATCCTCTGTAATAGAGATGGTGCAGCAGGTTCACAGGCAAGTTCTTCTGATGCTTTCGTTTAACTGCCTTTATACTGCAACAGGGCATAAAAATAGCCTCCTTTTTATAGTCCCACATTACCTCACATTTGAGGTAACGGACTATTGGAAGGAGACTATTTTTCATTCAGGCATCACAGATTCAGCGAATCATGGACGACCTCCAATTCTCAGCAAAAAACGGAAGTGTACTCATCCATGCCCAGCCGTCCCGTGAAAAGCGTGGCAGAAGCCGCCCCTAAAAGAAAATTTACTGAAGGAGCTGAAGGACTCCCTGAGGAATCTGGTTTGCCTGCGCAAGCA
>PPYE01502022.1_pt1 | contig 16363 bp, 14 predicted proteins | sample 1559881 | NCBI WGS metagenome assembly PPYE01 (sample SAMN08240022, study PRJNA423297) | Human gut metagenome, whole genome shotgun sequencing project. | reverse complement strand
TACGCTTTTGGAACTATGGTATTGGCTCAGATTACAATACACGCATTGTTTGATGGGGCGGTACAGAGTGAAATATTAGCGAAGAATCCGGCGAATGGGTTAAAATGTAAGCAACGGGATGTGAAAGACTCCAGGGTTCTTACCAGAGAAGAACAAAAAGTTTTCCTTGAATATAGCAGGGGAACAATGTACTATAATGCATATGCGCTTTTATTGCAGACGGGTCTCAGACCAGGTGAGGTGGGCGGTTTGAAATGGGAAGACATTGATTTTGATAAAAGAGAGCTGCATATAACAAGAACCTTGCTGCAGGATAAGGCAAAAGGTGGTTTTTACTTTGGAAGTCCCAAAAACAAAAAAAGTATCAGGACTGTCCCGTTAACTGATACGGCAATCCAACTATTAAAAGATCAGCGGATATGTAATTTCAAACTCCGACAGAGAAGTGATAACTGGCAGAAAAACAAAGAGTTTGATAATTTGATATTTTGCACTATAAATGGAAATCCAGTAGGTCAATCGACATTTCGTATGATGATGCTCCGGGTGATTACCAGAATTAATAATGACCGCAGAGCAGAAGCAGAAATTAACAATACTACTTATGTGGAATTTGAACCGGCACATCCCCATACGCTTCGCCATACATTTGCAACCAGATGTATTGAAGATGGAATGAAACCAAATGTTCTGCAAAAAATATTAGGACATGCTTCTATCACTGTAACAATGGATTTATATGTACATGAAACACATGAGGAAAAACACAAGGAAATCAGGAAATTGGGCAATGTTGAAGAAATTGGCGTAAAATTGGCGTAAAAAATTTTTTGAGGCCGGGAAGGTGCTTATAATAAGGGCAAAACGAGCAAGTTACAGATTACGCGAAGTAATCATTAAGAAGTGTAGATAAATGCCCTAAAAACCGTAAGAATGTAGTATTCATTCATGCGGTTTTAGGGCATTTTTTTATTCGGGCGTTCAGGCCCGGGATACGCTTCTGGTGAAACGGGAATGAAACTGGTAAAAGACAGCGATAGACTGGCGGGCAGCCATGAATATGACACACAGTTGTCATATTAACTGTGTTATCATTAGGCGGAATGTTCTTGATGGCGGCAGCCATGACAACCGTGAGCATTTTCAGCCATTATCCTAAAACGGAGGTAACTTTGAATGAAATATGAAGGTGTATGTATTGCTGTGAAGGATGTGAATCTTTCAAAAAAATTTTATCAGGAACTATTTGATCTGGAGGTATTTCAAGATTATGGTATAAACGTCTCATTTGGCGGACTGTCTTTACAGCAGGAATTTGACTGGCTGACAGGTGTCCCTAAAGAAAGTATATTGGAAAAGGCACACAATATGGAGCTGTATTTTGAGGAGGATGATTTTGACGGCTTTATAGATAGATTAGGACAGCGCAATGACATTCAATACATAGGTGATGGCGTAAAAGAAGCCGGATGGGGACAGCGCACAGTGCGTTTTTATGATTTGGACGGCCACATCATTGAAGTTGGAGAGAACATGAAAATGGTTGTGAGGCGGTTTATCCATTCCGGGATGTCCATGGAGGAGACTTCCAGACGAATGGATGTCTCTGTATCTGATTTGGAAAAACTGCTGCAGAGCTGAATCAATCCCTGGGGGAGTGTATCATGCCATTAAGCGTATGCGGCCCCTGGTCCAAAAAGACATTCACGGAAGGAGGTTCTATGAACTGGGAACCATGGACAGGCTGTTATAAAGCCAGTGACGGATGTACATATTGTTATTTTTATGGGCCTTATGCAAAACGGTACGGTCAAAACATCATAGAGAAGACAGACAAATTTGATTGGCCTGTCAGGAGGAATGCAAAGGGACAGTACAACATTAAAGGAAACAAAATTCTCGCAACCTGCTTTGCAACTGACTTTTTCCTTCCTGAGGCAGATGAATGGCGTAAAGAAGTTTGGGCCATGATCAGGGAGAGGACAGATATTGATTTTTTGATTCTGACAAAGCGTATTGACCGTTTCCTTGTATCGCTTCCGCCGGATTGGGGAACCGGCTATGGTAATGTGAATATTGGCTGTACTGTTGAAAACCAGAAAATGGCCGATTACAGACTTCCTCTATTCTTATCCTATCCCATAAAACGGCGTTTTATTGCCTGCGCCCCGCTTTTGGAGGCCATCGATCTGACGCCATATCTTCATGGAGTGGACCATGTTACAGTTGGCGGTGAAACAGGACGCGACGCCCGGGTGTGTGACTATGACTGGGTACTGGACATCCGTGAACAATGTGTAAAAGCAAACAAAACATTTTGGTTTAAAAATACAGGCTCATGTTTCAGATGCAATGGCGCGGTGGAGAAAATTAATCCGTTTAAGCAGACCGGCCTGGCGAAAGAGCTTGGAATAGATATTTCAGATGGAAAAAGGCTGTTTTGACAGAAACAGCCCCATAAACCAGGGCATGTTCGTTAAACTGCATTTGTATCATAAGGAGGGCAGGGGGTAACGCAGGATATTGTGCGTTATCCTCTGTTTTGCGTTCTGCCACGGAGAAAAAAAGATTGTACCGTACTGTGTATCATGCTAAAATATATGTGGACAGAGTAGGACAGAGGTCATTTGCCGGTTTGACGGATTCAAAGAGAGGATATGGTATGGGTAGAAGGATGGTGGGGCTGTACGCAGTGTTTTTGGCAAGCGCCCTTATGCTGGGGGGCTGCGGCACTGGGAATAAGGTTGTTAATTTCGAGATTCCCAATGAGAATGTTACCACAATCACTTTTTTCGGAAATAAATATGAGCCGGAAAACGTGACGGTTATAGAGGAAATCCTGTCGGATTTCATGAAGGAGAATCCCGGCATCCGGGTATCCTATGAAAGCCTTAAGGGAAATGAATACTATGAAGCCCTGGGAAAGCGTTTTGACGCGGGAAAGGGTGACGATGTATTCATGGTGAACCACGATGTTCTGCTGGAAATGCAGTCCAGAGGACAGCTTATGGATTTATCCGGCCTTAAAACCATTCAGGACTACAGTGACCGTATGCTCCGGCAGATGGATGAGCATGGAAAGATTTACTGGGTTCCAACCACTGTGTCAGGTTTTGGACTTTACTGTAATAAGAAGCTGCTGAAGGAACATAAGCAGAAGCTGCCGGAGAACCTTCAGGAGTGGAGGCAGGTATGCAGTTATTTTAAGGAGCAGGGCATTACCCCTGTTATTGCCAATAATGATATATCCCTTAAGACCCTGGCAATTGGCCGGAGTTTTTATTCGGCGTATCAGGAAAACCGGGAAGATGAGATGTTCAGACACCTGAATGAAGGGAAAGAAGAGCTGAGTTTCTGCATGACCCCCGGTTTTTCTCTGGTTAAGGAGTTTATTGACAATGGCTATGTGGATGCAGGGAAAGCACTGGAGACTCGGAAAACCTCGGATGATTTGGAGGAATTTGTAAAGGGGGAATCACCTTTCATGCTGACCGGGGCATGGGCAGCAGGCCGGGTGGAAGGGATGGACCCTGATTTTGATTTTGTGGTGGCGCCTTATCCTGTGCTGGAGGACGGCGGACTGGTAGTGATCAATGCGGATACCAGGCTGAGCGTCAATAGGGCCAGTGAACATATAGATGAAGCCCTGGCCTTTGTGGAATTTTTTACGCGGTCTGAAAACATACAGAAGTTTGCGGACCAGCAGTCTTCCTTTAGCCCCCTAAGGGAGGGGATTCCATCGTCTGTAAAAGAGATACAGCCCATTGTCTCCTGTTACCAGTCCGGAAGGACTGTCATAGGGACAGATGCGCTTCTGGAATTTCCTATATGGGAACTGACAGCCAGGGCATCAGAACGTCTGATGAAAGGGGAAGAACTGGAAGATACCATGAAATGGATGGACCAGGAGGCCGCTGGGAGAAGGGGAGGATGGTAATGGATAAGAACAGTACCAGCATAAAGAAGAAGATTGCCATGGCGGCTGTTTTGGTGGGCGCTGTGCTCAGCATTCTGACTTTCTTATTCATCCATGAGGTGAAGGAGGAGCTGTGGAAGCAGTCTGTCCAGACCATTATAGAGAGCACCCAGCAGGGCTGTAATACCCTGAAGGTCCAGCTGATGGACGATTACCAGTCCATGGGTACCGTCACGCTGAACCTGAGGGAAATTGCTTCGGGGCAGCGGGAGGAACTGGAACTCCTTATGGATAATTATGCACAGATAGAAAACGGGATCAGTCTGTATCTGCAGGACGGAGTATGTATTCCCTCAGGCTCAGTAATTGACGAAAAGGCGGAAGCTGTGCTGCTGGATACGGACCGGGGCAACGGCATCATTGACCCTCATATCAGCAGCGTAACGGGTGTCAATGTATTTGACCTGTTTATGGGAGTCACACTGAAAGACGGGGTGCGGGGATACCTGGTAAAGGAGTATGAGGTGGATTGTATTGTAGACAGCTTCACCCTGTCCTTTTATAACAATGCCGGCTTCTCCTATGTGGTCAACCAGAAGGGGGATGTGCTGATTCGCTCTCCCCACCCCAACAGCAATAAAACAGTGCAGAATCTGTTTGATATGCTTCCGGAGACCCAAAACAGCCGTGAGAGCCTGGACCGGTTTGCCAGGTCTCTCCAAAGTTCCTATACCGGATGGGCCACCTTTAACTACCAGGGAGAGGCCACCGTATTCTGTTATACGCCTTTAAAGCTTCAATCTGACTGGTATTTGATTTCCATAATTCCCCAGAGCGTGGTAAATGCCCAGACCAATGAGATACTCATGCGTTCCTTTACCCTGATAGGCTGTATCTTACTGGGGATTGCACTGCTTCTGGTATTTTATCTGCGCTATGCCAACAGGACCAACCGGAAATTAAAGAATCAGGCCGTTTACATAAGCCGTCTGTACAATGCGGTGCCGGAAGGAATCGCCCTGATGTCCGTGGAAGCCCCATACGACTTCCTGCTTATGAACCAGGAGGGGCTGAGACTGTTCCGCTGTCAGGAGGGCGCGTCCAATGAAGCAATGAAGGGAAAAAGCCTTCGGGATGTGATACACCCGGAGGACTATGAAAATCTGGTACAGTTGTTTAAGGACACAGCGGACAGCGGCAGAAAGAACATCTTTGAAGTGCGTGTGATTACATTGGATAATGGATTTTTCTGGGCAGCCGGAATCGTGGAGAGGACCCTGGATGAAAACGGAAATCCGGTACTGATTTCCGCTTTTCATGATATCACGGACGAAAAGCTGGCAGAGGAGGCAGCGGAGCGGGAGAAGCTTCAGGAACGCCTTACCCTGGTGGGAGCTATATCCAATGCCTACCCGGTGATTATCAGTCTGAATCTGACCAGGGATTCGCTGAACTTTATCTATGTAAAACCGAGCCTGATGCTGGAGCTTGGGAACCAGGAATCCTACAGCCAGCTCTATGAGTATGTGGCCGCATCCATTCATCCGGAGCACCTGGAGGAATTTTGCCGCCGCTTCTCGGCAGAGAATCTGAATAAGACTCTGGGACAGGAGAAAAATGAGGTGTTTCTGGATGTGAGACAGATGCTTGGAGACGGCAGGTATCACTGGGTTTCTATGCAGATCATTCATGTGGACAATCCCTATTCCGGGGATAAACTGGCAATCCTGATTTCACGCCGTATTGATGAGCAGCGCTATGAGGAGGAACAGAAACGCAGCGCTCTTCAGAGCGCCCTGGACAACGCCAGGGCGGCCAGTGAGGCTAAAAGCCAGTTCCTGTCCAATATGAGCCATGATATCCGCACTCCTATGAATGCAATCGTGGGCATGACGGCTATTGCAAGCACCCGCCTGGATGACAGGGAACGGGTGATGGAATGCCTGAAGAAAATCAGCCTGTCCAGCAAGCATCTCTTAAGCCTGATTAATGATGTGCTGGACATGTCGAAGATTGAAAGCGGGAAACTATCCATACGGGAGGAACCCTTTAACCTGGCAGAACTGGTGACGGAATCCGCGGAGCTGGTGCGTCCGCAGGCAGAGGCCAAACACCTTGAGATGGACGTACATCTGAAGGGGCTGAAAAATGAGGAAGTGGTGGGAGATTCCCTGCGTATCCGCCAGATATATATTAATATCCTGAGCAATGCGGCCAAATACACCCCGGAAGGGGGGAGCATTCATGTGGAGGTAAGGCAGGAGCAAGGCGCCGGCAGAGGATATGGGCGTTATGTGTTCCGGTGCGCTGATACCGGGATCGGCATGAGCAGTGAATTTATGAGCAAACTGTTCCAGCCCTTTGAGCGGGCCCAGGACTCCACAAACAGCCGGGTAACCGGCACCGGGCTGGGAATGGCTATCACAAAGAATTTGACAGATTTGATGAACGGTGATATCAGAGTAGAAAGCAGGCCCCGGGAAGGCTCTGTGTTCACGGTGGCTCTTCCATTGCAGTTCCAGGATGCAGCGCCTGAGGCGGTGCCTGAGGAATGGGTAGGCATACACTGCCTGATTGTGGATGACGATGAGCAGACTTGTGAAAATGCGTCGGAGCTTTTAGAGGATATGGGACTGCGGCCCCAGTTTGTCACAAAAGGCGCTGAGGCGGTAAGACGGGTACTGGAACTGAAGGATTCAGACGATCCCTTCCGCCTGGTCATTGTGGACTGGAAGATGCCGGATATGGACGGAGTGGAAGTGGCGCGGCGTATCCGGCAGGAGGTGGGAAGAGAAATTCCCGTTATCGTGCTGACCGCATATGACTGGTCGGAGATTGAGGCAGAGGCCAGGGAAGCCGGTGTATCTGCATTTCTGGCAAAGCCCTTTTACCGGTCCAAAATCTGCTATCTGCTCAGCGGGCTGAGCGGAGAAAAGGAACCGGTGCAATGGAGCGGTTTTACGGGCAAATCAGACTTTACAGGCAAACGGGTTCTTCTGGTGGAGGACAATGAGATGAACCGTGAGATTGCAGGAACCCTGATAGAAGAGATGGGGGTGGAGGTGGAGGAAGCCTGTGACGGGGAGGAAGCCCTGGAACGGTTTAAGCAGGTGCCGGAGCACTACTATAACATGATCCTGATGGATGTGCAGATGCCTAAGATGGATGGGTATGAGTCCACAAGGGCCATACGCGCCCTGGAGAGGGAGGATGCGGCCTCCGTACCCATTATAGCCATGACTGCCAATGCATTTGCGGAGGATGTGCAGAATGCCCTTCACGCCGGGATGACAGCGCATTTTGCAAAACCCATTGACGCCAGTGTGCTGGAACAGATGCTATATAAATATTTGAGGTAAAAGAATGAGAGCTGACAGCGGTTTAAACAGGCTGGTGTACGAATATTTTGAGGCCAGGATACTATATGGATATTATAAATATGGAGAGAGCCTTCCGTCCATTAACAAAATTTGTCAGATGTTTCATTTGGCGCAGGCAACTGTAAGAGCCGGCCTGGCTTTGTTGGAAAAAGGAGGATATGTAAGGGTAAATCCGAGAACAGCGCCCGTGGTGGTTTATAAGGCCGGACCCGCCGGGTTCCGGGAAAGTGCAGCCAGATATTTCGTATCCAGGAAAGCCGGGATAGCAGATTGGGTTCTGTCCGGAAAGCTGCTGTTTGAGCCGCTGTGGCGGGAATGCCTTATGAGGTGGAGCGATGAGGATTGGAAACGCTTTTTAGATAATATGAAGCACCTGTCCGTGGAATCTGTATCCATGCCGGCAGCGTTATATATACTGGTGTTCAAGGCGCCGGACAACCGGCTGTTCCTGAATCTTTACTGGGAGACTGTGCGTTATATAAGGTTTGCTTATCTGATGGTCAGAAAAGACCAGGCGGTATTGACGGATCAGGAGCTGGAGGGACTGTCCAGGGAGGAGGTCATTTCACTGCTGGGGCAGACCTTTGAGACGTTGTACGGCCGTATCACAGCGGATTTGCTGTCTTTTATAGCACAGGCACAGGATGAGTTCGATTTGGGGGATATGGAGCAGGTTCCGTTTTACTGGAACATTTACCGTAAACGTCCCCAGATGAGATATACACTTGTGTCCCGCATTCTCAGGGAGATAGAGAGAGGGGATTACCCCCGCGGAACCTACCTGCCATCACTTCCCTGTATGGCACAGCGTTACGAGGTATCGTTTAATACCGTGAGGCGCAGCCTGTCCATACTTGACAGCATGGGGATAACCAGGTCCCTCCAGGGTAAGGGAACCCTGGTCCTGGCTGAAGCGGAAAAGGCGGATCTGGCAAATCCGGAAATCAGGGAAGGCATGAAACTGTATCTTGACAGCCTGCAGCTGATGACGCTGACCATTAAGCCGGTGGTCCAATATACGCTGGAGAATGCACCGGCGGATGCAGTGGAAAAGCTGCAGTACGATGTCCGGCAACTCGGGAAGAATAGGAATAGTTATAAGATCTTTGAGGTGGTGCTGACATTTATTGCGGAGAACTGCAGGCTGAATCTGGTAAAGGAGTGTTACAATAAGCTGAGGGAACTGATTGTATGGGGGTATCCCATTGCGTTGCTGCGCCTGAGGGAAAGGGAGTTTCATATGGAATATAATGATATGGTGGCTCAGGCCGGCCGGTATCTGGACGAGGGAAATGCGGAGGCATTTTCCGGCAGTGTAAAGGAGTTTATGGGACGGGAATATCAGGAGGTCAGGATATTTCTGGAGAGTGCAGACACCCGGCAATAAGGTCCCGGAACAGGAGGGTAATATGAAGATAATCCGTAAGGTAGAGCTTAAACCGGGGAGCTATGAAGAGGAACTGCCGGGAATCTCGGCGGAATTCCCTTATATTGCCTCTTATGTGGAGTTGGACAAGTATGCGGGAAAACAGTCTCCCTGGCATTGGCACAAAGAGGCGGAGCTGTTTTACATGGAGCAGGGCAGCCTGGAATATGACACGCCTCATGGAAAGGCTGTTTTTACGGCTGGTTCAGGGGGCTTTGTGAATTCAAATGTGCTTCATATGTCCAGGGCAAAGGACGGGGAGGGGTCAGTCGTCTCACTCCTTCATATCTTTAACCCGCTGCTGATCAGCGGACAGAGCGGCAGCATCATTGACCGGAAATACGTTTCGCCCCTTATGACGGCATCCCATGTAGAGATAATCGGGCTGTACCCGGACCAGCCGTCCCATGTACCTGTTTTAGAGACCCTCCGGCAGTCCTTCCGGATATCAGAGGACGACTGCGGCTACGAAATCCGTTTGAGGTCGGTCCTGTCTGAGATATGGTGCGGCCTTCTTGCCATGACAGAGACCATGGAGAAAAGCCCCAAATACAACAGCCGGTCAAACCAGAAGATTAAGATAATGCTGGCGTTCATCCACAAGCACTGCGGGGACAAGCTGTCGGTGAAGGAGATTGCGGCATCTGCCTTCATCAGTGAGCGCGAGTGCTTCCGGGTGTTTCGGGACTGCCTGAACATGACTCCGGTAGAGTACGTGACCAGCTTCCGTTTACAGCGGGCATGCTGGATGCTGTCTGAGGGAAACGAACCCATCACCAGCATATGCCATATATGCGGCCTGGGAAGCAGCAGCTACTTCGGCAGGGTATTCCGAAGCAGTATGGGATGCAGTCCGAAAGAGTATCGTCAGAAATGGCAGAATAGTGACACAAGATGACAGAAATTCGATATCTTCAGGGAATATGATACACTATAATGATAGTAGGAAGAAGGGATGGCGCCTTCCTCCCACGGTCATGAAAGGGGCTGCATATTCCGGGAGGTGTTGGATTGTGATAAAACTAAATATATTGAACATGAATGGATTTCTGCAGATTGTGAACCAGTGCAGCGGTGCGGTCAATGCCATTTTTCCGGATGGAAAACGGCGGGATCTCAACAAGTCATACGCTGCCCAGAAGGTGTTATGGGACCAATTCAGGGAGAATCAGGGGAGCCTGGCCCTGAAACTGGATTTCCAGAAGCCGGAGGATTATATAAGCATTGTGTATTATTATATCAGCGAGATTTAAAGCGCTGAGCCAGGAAGGGAAAATGATAAAAAACCAGCCGGAACAGGCTGGTTTTTTATTTGTTCTCAGAATACCGCATAGTAGCGGGTATCAGAGGGAAACCCTACACTATAACATCAGGGATGAAACCTGTGGTATAAAAGAATAGGAGGTGCATCTTTATGAATACATACAGGACAGTGGATCTGGCAAGGATGTTCGGCATTCATGTGAACACCGTACGTCTGTATGAAAGGTACGGCCTGATTCCGAAAGCAGAGAGGACGCAGAGCGGCTACAGGATTTTTACGGAGCTTCATGTGGAGCAGTTTAAGCTGGCAAGGGCGGCCCTGCGGGTGGAGGTTCTGCAAAATGGACTGAGAAAGCAGGCAGTCACTATCGTTAAAACTTCTGCGTCAGGGGATTTTGAGACGGCATTGAAGCTGACAAAACGTTACAGTGACCAGGTGGAGCAGGAAATAAAGCATGCAGAGGAGGCTGTCAGGATATGCAGGAGGATGCTTGCAGGCATTAAGGAACCGTGTTCCGGAAAAGACAGGGAACAGACCATGTATACAAGAAAGGAAGCAGCCGGTATCCTGGGTGTCACCATTGACACGCTCAGGAATTGGGAACTAAACGGCCTGTTTTCCGTCAGGCGGATGGCCAACGGCTACCGGGTCTATACAGGGGAGGATATACAGCGGCTGACCATCATACGCTCCCTCCGGTGCGCCAACTATTCCCTTTCGTCCATTCTGCGGATGCTAAACGCCTTATCCAGAAATCCGTCCGCCGATATCCGGAAAATTATTGATACACCCGGAGAGGACGACGATATTATCACTGCCTGTGATAAGCTTCTCACTTCCCTGGCAGAGGCAAAAGAGAATGCTGGGTATGTGGAGTCACAGATTGGGAAGCTGATGGAGATGAACCGCCGGGAACAGCTGTGAAAGACAGTTATAGCATATACCGATACACAGTGAACTAGGAGGCAGGAAGATGACAAATCGGGAAGAACAGAGGAAAGGCAGGGAAACAGCAGTGAACGCACAAGCTGCACTCCGGGAAAAGGCGGTGACAGTCACAGGGCTGAGCAAGTCCTATTCCGGAAAAAAGGTGATTGATAACCTGAACCTTACGATCCGGCCGGGCCAGATATATGGACTGCTGGGAGCCAACGGCGCGGGAAAGAGCACGGCCGTGGAATGTATACTGGGGACCAGAAGGGCTGATTCGGGAGAAGTGCGGATACTGGGAATGGACCCGGTGACAGAGCGCAGACATCTGTTTGAGCAGGTGGGGGTGCAGTTTCAGGAGGCAAGTTATCCGGACCGCATTAAGGTGCGGGAGCTCTGTGAGGAGACTGCCTGCCTGTATGAGAAAACAGCGGATTACAGGGATTTGCTGCGGCAGTTTAAGCTGGAGGATAAGGCGGATTCCATGTTAAGCCAGCTGTCGGGCGGGCAGAAGCAGAGGCTTTTTATTATACTGGCGCTCATACCAGGTCCCAAGGTGGTGTTTTTAGATGAACTGACAACAGGGCTGGATACAAAATCCCGCAGGGAGGTCTGGAAATGCCTTTTGGAAATGAAGGATAAGGGCCTTTCTATATGTCTTGTATCCCATTTCATGGATGAGGTGGAAATGCTCTGCGATCAAATCGGTATCCTGAGGGATGGAATGTTTGTCTTTGAAGGAACCGTAAAGGAGGCGGTGGATAACAGCCCTTACAGTAAACTGGAGGATGCGTATTTGTGGTGGACACAGGAGGAAGAAAACAGATGAAACGGTTTTATACCATACTGAAAACAGAACTTAAGTTATCTATCAGGGGCATGGATATGATTATCTTTGCCATCTGCATGCCTCTGGTGGTCATATCCCTGCTGGGAATTATTTTCGGCAGCCGGCCCGCTTATCCGGGGGCAGGCTATACATTTCTGGAACAGTCCTTTGGGGCAGTTTCTGCCATAGCGGTCTGTGCGGGCGGTGTTATGGGACTTCCTCTGGTGATTTCGGAATACAGGCAGAAGAAGATACTTAAGCGGTACCAGGTAACGCCGGCCAGTCCGTCCCTCCTTCTGGCGGTCCAGACAGCGGTATATACCGTCTATTCCCTGGCATCCCTGGCTCTGGTCTATGCTGCGGCGGTCCTTTTTTTCGGGGCGCGTTTTCCGGGCTCAGCAGCAGCGTACCTGGCTGTATTCCTGTTTGTGATGCTGGCCATATTCAGCATAGGCATGATGATAGGAGGCATTGCCCCGGATGTCAGGACAGCCGGGATGTGGGCCAGCATACTGTATTTTCCCATGCTGGTTCTTTCGGGCGCCACCATTCCGTATGAGACCATGCCCTCCGGCCTGCAGAGGATTGCGGATATGATGCCCCTGACCCAGGGAATCAAACTTCTTAAGGCGGTTTCCCTGGGGCTGCCGGCTGAGGGTATATGGAAATCATGTCTGTACATGGCAGTCTGCTTTTTGGTCTGCGGCGGGATTGCGCTGCGTTATTTTAAGTGGGAGTAAAAAAGGGCCCCTTTCAGGAAGGGGCCGCCTTTTCGGGGTATCAGATTGAGCTTGATTTATAGTGGGCTTTGTGTGAAAATAGGAGGCAGAGTATAAGTCGGAGTGAGAGAAAAGGAGCGGTTATGCCGGAATATTCCCTGCCTGTGGGCAATAAGGATTTAATTAATATCGCAAGAAGAGCTTTTAATCTGGTTGACCCAAGGTTGATTGGACACGGTGCCCGGGTCTCCTATCTGGTGTTCCAGATGCTAAAGGAGGATGGCACCTATACACCGTCGGAGATGAGAAACCTGCTGATTCTGGCTGCACTCCATGACATTGGCGCATATAAGACCGAGGAAATTGACAGGATGGTGGAATTCGAGACGAAGGAAGTGTGGAATCATTCCATTTACGGATATCTGTTCTTTCACTATTTTACGCCGTTTGAATATTGGGATTCCGTTGTCCTGTATCACCATATGCCCTGGAACCGGCTGAGAAAACAGAAGGATGTGCCGGAGAGAGTCAGGGAGGCGGCCCAGATCCTCAATCTGGCGGACCGGGCAGACATCTATTTCGGATCATCCGGTTATACAGGCGGATACCAGAGATTCACGGAGTTTTTGAGAAGGCAGGAAGGGCTGGCCTACAGCCCCAGAGTATCAGGACTTTTCAGGCGCCTGGGACCGGAAGTTCTGGACCGCCTGGCTGTCCAGGGCCAGGAATACTGTCTGCCGGAGGATGTGTCCGGGCAATTTGACAGGACCATGGAAGAGGTTCCGTTTACCGAGGATGAGCAAAAGGCGCTTCTGCGCATGCTGACCTATGTCATTGACTTCAGAAGCTCCCATACCGTAACCCATACCATTACAACCACTGTTATAAGCGAGGAACTGGCAGTCCGTATGCTGGACAGCGGCAATGATATCAGGGACGTGATCTGCGCAGCCATGCTTCATGATCTGGGAAAGATAGGAATACCTGTGGAGATACTGGAATTTCCCGGGAAATTAAGCCCTCAGGCCATGCGGGTCATGAGGACCCATGTGGATTTGACCGAGCACATTCTGGGAACAAATGTGTCAGCCAGGGTGAGGAATATCGCCCTGCGCCATCATGAGAAGCTGGATGGTTCCGGTTATCCCAGGGGGTTAAACGCCGAATCTCTGGATATGCCCCAGAGAATTGTGGCGGTGGCTGATATCATAAGCGCCCTGACAGGAACCAGAAGCTATAAGGATGCATTTTCGAAGGAAAAAACAGTGTTCATTCTGGAGGACATGGCGGAAAAGGGGCTTATAGATTCAGTGATTGTATCCATGTTCGTGGAGAATTATGATACCATCATGGGGGCTGTGAGGCAGCGCTCCCAGCCTATCCTGGATAAATACCATGAGATGCAGCGGCAGTACCAGGTCCTGGAGCGCAGAATGGAGGACAGGAATTCACAGGCGGCTGCCAGGGAATCCTGAGCCGGATAATGTTAAGCCATGGAATCGTAAGGAAATGTATATTGACACAGCTGGCAAAACTGGATAAAGTAGGGTTATATGAGGAACGTAAAAAGGAGGAATCATGATATGCTGCACATGAAGCGGAAATTAATGATGGCTGCGGCAGGTGTACTGGCTGCCCTGATGGTGTTTCCTGCATACGGCGCAAGCCGTAAACCCATTAAGTCCATAAGTCTGACCATAAAAGCAGAGATAAAGCCGGATACGGATTTCGGAGATGAGCTCATAGAGATTGAGACCAGCAGCAACAAGTACTCTGTGGACGGCTATGAGATCCTGAATGACGATGTGGAATGGCGGGAGGACACCGTACCCAGAATCCAGATTACCCTGACGGCCAACGACGATTACTATTTCCAGTCCCTTCCCAAGGATAAGGTGACCATAAAAGGCGGAGCTGAGTTTAAAAATTCCAAGCGGGAGGATTCCAGCACCACCTTGCTGATGGATGTGGAGCTCCAGGCCCTGAACACCTCCCTTCATGATCTGACAAACGTGGTCCTCACAGAGGACGGTATAGCCACCTGGGACGCCATACCGGCAGCGGGCAGCTATGAGGTGCGCGTGTACAGGGACGACAAGGCAGTGGGCGCTGTCATGACAGTCAGCACCAATACATGCAACTGCCGCGAGCGCATGCAGAAGGGCAATACGGCATACACGGTCAGGGTAAGGCCTGTAAGCAAATTTGACAGCAAGGAAAAAGGAGACTGGGCGGAATCTCCCAGCACGTACATACCGGAGGAAAAGGCGGCCCAGTTCAGGGAGAATCCCACGGGAGGAAACGGCGAATGGGTGCAGACTCCGGAAAACGGAAAATGGTGGTACCGCAACGCGGACGGCAGCTATCCGGCCAACAGCTGGCAGCAGATAGGAGATAAGTGGTATTTCTTTGACGCACAGGGCTATATGGCCACCGGATGGATACAGTGGGAAGGCAGGGAGTATTACTGCGCTGACAACGGCGAGATGCTGACCAACTGTCTGACGCCGGATTCCTACTGGGTAGGGGATGACGGGGCAAAGATTAACCAGTAACACAACTGAACACGGAATACAGGATGCTGTAGGAGTATGGGAATTTTACTCCTACAGCTATTTTTGAGGTGATGTGTCATGAATGGGGAAGAGTGGAGAAAGAGAATCTGCATGGAAACAGACACCGGATATTCCTACAGTCTGGCTAAACGGATGGAGAAATACCGTACCAATCCGGTGCTGGGATACAGAACTGCGGGATCAAGGGCAGAGTTTGAGACAGGCGAAATGCTGGTCCGGGAAATGGAGTCCCTGGGGCTTTCGGACGTGCATAAGGACAGGATATGCGTGGACAGCTGGGAGTTTGAGAAGGCAGTCATGGTTTTTACAGACAGCCGGGGAAGGGAGCACCGGTTTCAATTGGGGGCTTACCAGACTGATTTCCATACTGGCGGATTCCGGGAATTCAGCCTGGTATATCTGGGAAAGGGAACGGCGGCAGATTACGGACAGGTGGATGTGACCGGAAAGCTGGTTCTTATTGACATCAACCAGAGGGATGAGTGGTGGATTAATTTTCCTGTATACCAGGCCTGGCTGAAGGGGGCTGCTGCCCTGATTGCTGTCCAGGAGCAGGGGTACGGGGAGATAAACGACGAAGCGCTTAACGCCCAGGACATAGCGGGCCCGGATTACGCCCCGGCCTTTTCCATGTCCCGCGCTGACGCTTTAGTGCTGAAGGCGTCCATGGGGGAGGATAAACAGGTGCAGGTGCGCCTGGACGCCTCGTCCACGGTGCTTAAGGATCAGGAGACTTATAATATCATAGGAACCATACCTGGAACAGAGGAAGGAATGATTCTGCTGTCAGCCCATTATGATTCCTATTTCAGCGGATTTCAGGATGACAATGCCGCGGTGGCCATGATGCTTGGCATAGCCAGAGCCGTGCTGCGGTCAGGGTATAAGCCCAGAAAGACCCTTGTGTTCTGCGCCATGGCTGCGGAGGAGTGGGGAGTGGTGAATTCCAAATACGACTGGTCTGCAGGCGCCTATGAGCAGGTATTTACGGCCAGGCCTGACTGGGCGGGAAAGGTTATCGCGGATCTGAACTTCGAGCTGCCTGCCCACGCCCATGGCAGGAAGGATGCTGTGAGGTGCGTGTATGAATATGCGGATTTCCTGGAGGAATTTATAACCGGTCTGCCAGCCGGTTTTTTTGCGGACCAGCCATATCCGGAGGGAGTGGAAGTGCTGAGTCCCATACAGACCTGGTCGGATGATTTTTCCCTGGCTGTGGGAGGGATTCCGTCCATGGTCAATGATTTCAGCGCAGGGGAATTCATGGAGACACATTACCATTCCCAGTATGATAATGAAAATTTTTACCAGGAACCGGTATAC
>PPYE01413692.1_pt1 | contig 16371 bp, 6 predicted proteins | sample 1559881 | NCBI WGS metagenome assembly PPYE01 (sample SAMN08240022, study PRJNA423297) | Human gut metagenome, whole genome shotgun sequencing project. | reverse complement strand
GTACCAAGATCGGTGTGAAGAAGAATGGTTTGGATGTCTGGATGTGGAAGTATGATGGCGATTTGACAACTGCTCCTACTAAGATCATCTTCAACAACGGTGGTAATGGTCAGCAGACAGCCAACTTGGATTTCGTCAATGGTGCAGTTTATGACCGCAACGGTAAGACCAATGAGTCTGTCTCAACAGGCATCAACCAGACTGTAGCAGCTCAGAAGGCAGGCGCAGTGAAGATCTACACCCTCACAGGTGTGAAGGTTGCCGAGGTAAGAAACGTTCAGGATGCTGAATACCTCTTGGCTCCAGGTGCCTACATCTGCAATGGCAAGAAGTTTGTTATCAAGTAATATTGAAATTTTAGTAACTCATCAATAGTAATAAGTTTTTTTAGCCCGATTCTGCTTCGTGAGAAGCGGTATCGGGCCTTTTTTATGTCCAAAAGGATAAATATTTATGTTCAAAAGGATAAATAAAGTAAATAATTTCTCATATTGCGATAACTTTGTGTAACTTTGTAGCGACAATAATCTTTGTGGTTTTTGTAAGTTCTTGTAAATGAGCTAATTAAAGATAAGTAATTAATAACCATTAAGTTATCTAAGAATTAAAATAATATGTTTGGCACGTTTAACGTGACAAATGTCACAAGAAATTTATAAATAGTTTAGAGTATGGCAACATTTAAAATCTTAGTGCAGCATAGAAGAAGTGATGGTTTCTATCCTGTTTATATCAGATTGACTCATAATAGAAAGGTTTGCTATCTAAAGACCGATAAGATGGTAAACGATAAGGGTATCGTGAAGGGTACGAAAGAGGTGAAAGATACTTTCGTGCTTACAAGTTTGATGCCAAATATCAATAAATGGGTAGATGGATTGAATAGAGTAGATTCTTCTCAATGGACTATAGAGGAGGTTAGAAGATTCATTGAACAAGGCGAGGAGGGTGTTTGTTTTTCTGATTTTGCTAGAGAATATATAGATACACTTTATGATATATTGGAATATCATTCTGTATTAACCTACGGGCAAGCATTGAACAATTTGGAAACCTATGCTGGTAGCACAAAGATTATGTTTAACCAACTAACTACATCATTCATTGAAAATTGGATAAAATCCTTATCAGCTAAGAAAGCAATTAAGTTTACCTACCCTACGTATATCAAGCGATTGTTCAACGAGGGAGTAAAAAAATATAATGACTACGACAATGACATAATAAGAATAAAAAATAATCCTTGGGTGAAGATTAAGATACCAAGGGTAGATAAGGCAAAGAAGAAGGCTATAACCATGGAAGAATGCCGAAAGTTCTTTTCTATAGTCTCTGAAAAGAAATCGTATCAAAGAGTTATGGATATTTGTAAGATGGTGTTGTGCTTAGCTGGAATAAATGTTGCCGACCTATATAATATGAAAAAGAAGGACTACTTTGATGGAATCCTTCATTATGAGCGCAAGAAAACCAGAGGTAGGAGAGAAGATAATGCCTATATAGAAATGAAGGTTCCTGATATACTTTTTCCAACTATCGAAAAATATTTATCTAGTAACCCAAATGATGAATATCTTTTTTCTTTTCATTCCAAGATGGGGGAAAAGTCATTAGATACATTTCTCTCTTCCTATTTAAAGAAAATCTGCAAAGAGCTGTTGGGCTTTGAAAAGGGGCATTACTATACTCCTTATACATTTCGGCATACTTGGGCTACTATCGCTCAAAATGACTTAGGAGCAAGTTACGAGGAAATTGGCTTTGCCTTGAATCACATCAGTACCCACAAGGTGACAATGGGCTATGTGAAACCTGATTTCTCTAGAGCATGGGAATTAAATGAGAAGGTAGTGGAGAAGGTGTTTTTCACTAACGACAAGAGCAAACGCCTGGAGGAACATCATCTGCCTGTATTCGATAAGGTAGAGGAAAACTTTGAATTGTCTGCTGATGCTTACTTTATGGGTGAGGTTGTGGCTCATGTTGATGGCAAGGGCTATCGGAACACAGATGAGATAATAGAGCAGCTCATGGCCAGCATAAATGATACTGTGCCTAAGAACTGCACGATACAGATTAAGGTGAAGAATATCACCAAGGACCAGACGAAGTACTTTGAACGAGTCAGGGACATAAAATAGCTATTTTTGTGTTAATACAGATTAAAATCGACCCAATATAAGTTAAAATAGAGTGTTTTTGCTCGATAACCAAGTCAAGGGTAGTCTTCTCTAAAGTTGAAGAAAATTTAGAGAGGGCTACCCATTTTTTATAATTAGCCATTATTAACAATTTTGAGATTTTTGATGTTGATAGTGGTTTCTTGTTTCTCAAATTTCTCTTCCAACTGCATGAAAGATTCCTCCACAGATAAGTTTCTGGATTCATCATTATTGAACGATACAGACTGGAGTTTTGGAGCCACGTATGGAAGGAACTTTGCCACCATCGCCAGTCGTCCGGCAGGCTCGTCAATCTGCATGAGATCCGTGAAAAGTGAATAGTTCTTCTCATTGATACCATTGATGTAGCCAGTAAGGGCATCACGGAGGCTTTCACGCACACTTTTGGTAACCTTATTAGGTGTGCCAGCCTTACGTCCGCCAGTCTTCTTCCTCTTTGGCTTCGGCTCATTACTATTGTCTTGTTTTACTGCCATATTCTATTGATTTTTAATGTTTACTAATAGTTTTCGGGTGCAAATATAGGAAGAAATTACGAAACTTGGTGTTCAAGTTGCGGAACTTATCACAGATAGGTAAGAAAAACGCATTACTTTTGAACAGTTTAAACATTAAAATTCGAATTTTATGGGATTAATTGGAAGTATTGCTGGTGGACTGACCTCTGCTGCAGGTGGTGCTCTAGCAGCTAAAGCAAGAAACAAGGGATATAATGAGTATATCAAAATGTTTCAACACCGTATGCAACAGGTGAAGGATCATCGTGATAACTTGTATTATCAGGACCCTACTCAATCTGCTGAAAATCAGGTAGCCGTGACCAATGCCCAGAAGGTATTGGATAATGCTACAGCAACCGCAAAGAACACCAATATTGTTAGTGGCGGTTCTGATGAAGCGGTTGCGCTCAGTAAACAGGCTGCTCAGGAGCAGGTGGGTAAGATGGTGCAAGAGGCTGCTGTGCAAGGTGCTCAGACCAAAGAAAATGTGTGGAATACTGCTGATTCGCAGATAGACCAGATGACTAACTATATCGCCACTGCCAAGAAGGAGAAAGCTCTTTCTACAGCACAGGGTATTACGGATGCTGCTGGTGGCTTGGCTGGCGCAGCAAGTAAATTGCCATTTTAAGGAAGGAGGTGATTATGGGATTTACATTGGATGATTTAACTCCTAAACGTCCGGCAACTGCCGTTACTCCTGTTACTGATTTCCCTGATGATAATGCGGTGAAGCCGGAGGTTGCAGTACCAGTTCAGACAACTGATACCGAACCGGGAAAGGGTACAGCCATAGATACTACTGGTATTACCGGGAATGGTGTCCATGAATCTTTTGCAGAACAACCAACCGAGGAAGTTACCAAGGTGGAGCCTAACCAGGGTATCAAGATAGACTGGAGCAGACCTTATGCCGAGATAGAACAGAATCCTATCTTGCAGCAGATGAAGCCTTATGACATTATGAGGGATTACCAGAAGAATGGTGATGGAAACTGGTCTGCCTTCATGCCTTGGCTTTCTTCACTTGGTGATGCCGATAAAACTGTGGCTGCAAATGCAGCTTTGCAAAAGAAGGCAGAGAATCAAGCCAAATGGGAACAATTGGGAAATCTTTTTATGCACTTGGGTAACTTCTTTGGTACAGTTCAAGGTGCTCCATCGCAGAAGATTGAATCAGCACAAGAACTTACTGATCGCCAACGCAAGATAAGAGAGGCTACAGATGCTTTGAGAGCCAAGGGATATAACCAGATGATGGTGAATATCTATAAGGACCGTCAAGACAAACAGGCTCAGATGCAGGCAGAGGCTGCTGCAAAGGCAAATGAGGCACTGGCTGCTTATCGTGGTTCACAGAAGAATCAGACGGATGCCCTCACTCCTGTAAAGGTTGATGAAGTGACTCAATCTGCAAAACAACATTCTACAGCTGCAGACTTGAATGTTTCAAAGAAGGAGACAGAGGATGCTTTGAGAGGCAAGAAGGGAAAATTACTTGATGCTCAAACTAATAATGCCAATGCCGGAGCTGCCGATCATAAGGCTAGCGTTAACGTTAAGGGAGCGCAAGTTAGGCATATCAATTCGCAAACAGAGGGACAGAATCAGAGGAATGCCAACCAGAAGGAGGCTAATGATTTCAACACCAGGTATGTGAACGACCCTGTTTTCAAGAAACATGTGAATGAATGGGCTACACACAATGGTATGGCTATCGGTGGTAATGATGGCAGAGGTGGCACTTGGGCGAATGAAAAGAATCGCCAGCAGGCATCCGCTTACGCTAGGGCTAAAATGGCTAAGGAAGGCAAGAAGCGAACCGTTCGCCCTTATGGTGGGAAACCAGCCAAGAGAACTTCTAGCACAAAGGTAGATTATTCAAAGTATATAAGAAAATAACATAGTATATGGCAGACAAAGACAACAAATCTAAGTTGACTTATCATGTATGGGATAAGGACAATAATGAGTATGACATCCCTGATGAGGTTGTTCAGCAGAGAGGCATGGACAACTTCGCTAAGGACTTCGAAGGTGGTTATATCACCATGTTTGACGATAAGAAGCAGAAGGTAGATGTTCCTATTGAGGATGTGGGCGAGTATCGTAAGCAGGGCTATATGTGGTATGATACCAGTGGAAACGCTACCCCTATCAACGAGGTTGGAAAGAAACCTTCACCTTCTAAAGAGAAAGAACAGTCTCAATATCCGCAAGAGGTGAAGCGAGGTGAGTTAAAGAAGCCTAGCTTGATTTCGCAAGCACTCGGCATGATGCCGAAGGTGGATGCAGGTAATATCGGTAGGGAGCAGAAAATGGGTGGTATGATTACCAGTATGCTTCTTGGTGGTAATGAGCAGCAAGCACAGCCGATGCAGCAGCCACAAGACAATAATCAGCAGGTGCAGCAGACCGCACAGGGGAATGCTAGCCAAGAACAGAAGCAGGAGCCAGCTCCTTCTATCCCTAGCGTAGTGAACGACAATACTTTGATGGATGCCAAGTTTGCTAACTATCTTGAAGATTGGAAGAAGCGACCAGATAAGGAAGGCAACTATTTTGAGAACTTCGTGGCTGACCTTGAAGCTGACGGTATGAATCCAGATGAGGCTCTTGAAGCTACTCGTAGTGCGCAGTACAGATATGCTAATCGTTCTGCCATGGACGTTACCAACCAGGTAGTTTCTTCTTTGCCTGATGATACGGTGCAGGATGCTGAGCAGAGTATCGGGGCGCAATGGTATAGCCATGGCGTGCAGGATAAGTTGAAGCAGGAGGCAGACAGCATGGGTATCAGTTATGATGACTATGTGGCTCATTTCCTGAAGCCTGCTATGGTGCAGAGTCTGGTGAACAAATATGGTCCGAATTATCGCAATATAGCCGAGGGCATCGCAACTCGCCTCTATTCTCACGAAGAGAATGTACAGGAGAGACTGATGAACCAGGACATCAATGATGCTCTTTCTAGCGTTATTAATAAATATGTGAGTCCATCTGTAGTGGATGAGTACAACAAGGCTCAGGAAGAAGGTAGCAAGGCATTCAACGAAGGTATGGAAGGAAGCCAGTTTATTCCGGCTAATCTCCGACTGGGTACAGCACTTGGTGCTCAGTATGAGGCAAACAAGGCCAAGGATCCTGCAAAGGTGCTTTCTGGTTTGCAGCAGAAGTTTGGCAAACTCTACCGGAATCCGAAGTTCCTGAATGACATGAGCAATGCCGCATTTAAGGTGATGCAACGGTATGGCTTGAATGGCACTCAGAGTAGTGATCCTAAACAGTTCAAGCCAATGATCAATGCTGCCATTAAGAATGAGTTGGACCAGCTGGAGGTTAAGGGTATGATGCCTAAGGGTAGTGCTGAGTACATCATGAAGACTGGTTTGGGTAACACTATTGTGGGTAAGATTATTCGCAAGGCTGTTCAGACGGACTACCAGAACTGGCTGGAGGATATTGCCAATCAGCAGTATCAGCCGGGCTTCTGGGAGAACGTAGCTAGTGGTGCTCTGACCTTTGCAGGTGATGCCTGGAGTTATTGGTTGCCGGGAGCCGCAGGTGGCAAGTTGACCAAGAGCATGGTAGCCAAGGCAGAGGGCAGACTGGCTGGTGACCTCATGGCTAAGGGTATGGAGCGCAAGATGGCTGAGCGAGCTGCCAAGGTGCTTATCGGCAAGAGTAAGGCCGAGGCTTTGAAGAGCGGAGCCTTGCATGGCGCTGTTACCTTTGGTGGGCAGTCGGCTATCTCGAAGCCTATTGATGAGGTTTATCGCACTGGTCAGTTTGACGAGAATGGCAAGATTTACAATCCTTCTGTTGGTAAGGTTATCGCTAATACTTTGGGCGAGGTGGCTAAACAGAGTGCCGTAGGTGCTATCATGCAGGGTGGAACCATCGCTAATATGGTAGGTAAGGGTAGAGGCTTGGCTACCAATATTCTTGCTGATGTTGGTGGTAAGGTTGTGGATTCCGGTATTATGACTGGTCATCAGATGCTGGAGCGTATGGCGCATGATCCGAACTTCAAGCCTACAGGCAAGGATGCTGCCGAGAGTTTCTTGGAGAGCATGGCGAACCTTACTGCTATCGGTTTGCCGGGTATGGTGGGCAAGTATGCCCGATTCAAGGACGCAAGGGAGTTTAACAAGAAGTTTGACTTCACTGATCAGGATATTGCCGAGTTGAAGAGATTCGGCTATGATGGTCTTCGTGATGCTTTTGAGAAGGTGGGCATCGGGGAGTATGCTGTGGTTGGTGAGAATGCTCAGCGACTTGATGGGCAGTTAACCCAGAAGTATATGGACCTGATGAACGACAAGAGCGTGCCGGAGGTGTTGAAGGCTAAGATGATGGCAGTTGTAGAAGGCAAACGTCCTTCTTCTTTCTCGCCTGTTGTAGATTCCATCATCGTGCAGCCGATGGATCATGACGGAAAGGTGTATCTCGAAACCTTGAATAAGGATGGCGGTATCATTGACAGAAAGGAGTTTTCTTCTCTTGATGAGGCTCAGAAGGCAGATAAGAAACTGGAGTATGAGAAGACTCTTGGTTTGGCTTCTGTGCTGGAAGGTGAGTTCCACAATGAGTTTACGCAGGAGCATCTTGAAGGCTTATACAACAAGGCAGCCAAGAAATATAATATGGGTGAGAAATTGACAGATGAGGATAAGGTAGCGGTTTATCTTCATCAGAATGCTGGTGCCATCAAGAAAATCATGGATAAGCAGCAGAAGGGTATTATCCTTACTGATGAGGAGCAGAAGCAGATTAATGCCTATCGTCATTATTATGACAGTGCTTTGGAGAACAGTTCTGTGATGAGGGAGTTTGTCAACACGTTTGAGGATTCCCATGGTGTGGAACGTGGTACTCTCCGTAAGGCTTTGGAGTCGAAAGATAAGAAATATGCACCTTTGGTGGAATCTTATCTTAAGGAGCTTTACAACTCGATCGAACTGAAACGTGAAATGAAGCAGACGATGGATGATCTCTATAATACTGCCCATGGAAATGAGCAGAAGCGCATTGAGCAGAGTGGTATTGAGGGGGAGAAGCCAGCTGCTTCTATTGAGGGTGCAGCTCCTATTGAAGGTTCTGCTTCGGTAGAGGGTTCTGCTGGTGGTCAGGAGCCTCCAGTTTCAGAAGGTCCTTCTCCTTATCAAGGTAATACCGAAGTTTCATCTGGTCAAGGTGAAGGCGTTTCTACAGCAAATTCAGATAACTCATCTGCTGATGTTATTACTTCTGATGCTTTTGTTATGGGACAGAATGCCTATAAGAATGGGGATTCTGAGGCTTTGCAGGCTATCGACTATAATAGTGATTTGGCAACAGGACGTTTGCAGCGTGCTTTTGCTGACAATGAGAAGATGCCTGATATTGTAGTCAATGCCTATAATGAAGGTAGAGATATGGAGCAGTTTGTGGCTCAGCGTGCAAGTAGTTTGACTCCAGCACAGAAGGAGGCTATCAGTAAGTATGTAGAGGCAATGGATGCCAAGAAGGGTGCTATTGATGCTCTGCAGCATGCCGATGATGGCTATGGTGAGGCGTTGAAGCAGCAGCTCTGGCCATACCAGACGGTAGACGGAAACATCGTGCCAGCTACTCTGGATAGCGGAAAACAGGTATTCCTGAAGAAGGCTAACGAATATGGTGGAGCCTTTGTTGTTGTTCCTGATGAGCAGGGACAGCCTATGATTAAGCAGGTATCTAATGCCGAGATTAAAGAGGTGGGCGCTCCTGTTTCTCTTGATGAATACATTGAAAATGCGGTGGCTCAGCAGAAGGATGCAAGAGCGCAGCAGTTTATCAGCCAGTTTGATGGCAGCGGTTTGAAGCCGAATGACCGGGTGACAGTTGCCATGGAGGAAGGTGATGCTAATATTGACATGACCTTTGCCGGATATAGCGAGGACGGAAAGATTGTGCTTACTGATGGCAAAGATTATCTTCCCCTGTCTAAAGAAGAGTTTGCTGCATGGCGCAAGAATGCTCTCGACAACACAATCAATGAGCATTTGGATGCCGAGGACGATGAACGTGAACAGAAAGCAGTTTCTCAGGCTGAGGCTGATAAGAAGCAGCGTTATGCCAATGGCATCGTGGGACTGAGTGAGGGCCAGCCGGACTATTCTTCTAAGGATACAGATCCAAATGTGGCGGCTGAGTATCTGCAGGAGCAGTTTGGGGAAGACCATGGCAAACTTTTGAATCTGGTTAATGGCAGCCGTGATGACATCGAAACGCAACTTGCCAACAAGAAGAAGGCTGCTGCTGAATATCAGAACTGGCTTGATACAAATGCCGATCTTGACCCGGAAAAGGCTAAGAAGGTGGAGGATGAGTTGAGTCTGGTTAATGAGCAGATTGCTGATCTTGATGCTCGTTTCAAGAACTGGAATACTATCCGCAACAGTGTGATGACTCCTGATGAGGTGAAAGCTATGAAGGAGGAGCGCAAGGCTGAGATAGAACGAGCTGGCATTGACAAGTCTTCCGTTCTGCCAGATGTGGATACAGGCGTTCGTATTCCAGAGAATAGTGAGCTTAAAGACAAATATCCTACTCAGGAAGCTGCTTCCGGCTACATAACGTCAGAGCGCAGACGCGTGTACAAGATGCAGGAAGAAACCCAACGAGAAATTGATGGTGTAGACAAGATACTCAATCAATACATGGATGGGGGTATGGAACTTTCCGCTGAACAGTTGAGAGATCTGAATACCACCAAGGCAGAACTGGCAAACAGACAGAATGCGCTTACAACGGATGCCAAGGCTTTGAAGGGAAAGGCTGAAAGCTTGAATATTCTTTATATAAAGGAACGAGCAGAGCAAAACAAGAAGAATCTTGAAGCTTTGTCCCCAAAAGACAGACGTAAGGAATTGGTAGCTAAAGCCTTGGAGAAGAAAGACATGAAGGCTATTAAGGAAATATATAAGGATGCAAGTACTGATGTCATGGATTTGACTCCGCGGACATTGGAGGAATTTGTGTCAGAGAGACTTTTTCCTCATAGTCTGAATGCAGAATCACTGGCGCAAGAGTTAGGATCTTCCAACTTTAGGCGTGGTATAGGCAGTAAGTACGACACTAACAAATACAACTATCTTCTGGCCAATAATGGCGAGGGATTAACTATTAGCGAACTTGCAAAGCGAGTCTGGGAAGATCTTTCCGGTACAATGGAATCAGGTGCTGGTGACGGATTACAGTCTACGTATACAGACCAGGATATACGCAACACTATTCTTGATATGTTCAAGACTTATGACAGTGTTCTGGATATGCGCAATGTGACGCTTCTTAACCGTATTGCTGCTGCGGAAAACGAATTGTCGGGCGAAGAAGAGTGGTACGAGCAGCAGAAAGAGCGTGAAATTATCGAAAGACAGGCAGAAATTGAGAAATATCAATCGTATATTCACGACAAAGAGTTATCTTTGCCGTCTGAAAGCGAACTTGATCACATCAATGGACTTGAATTTGACCGTATGATGGAGATTGAGGATCGTGAACGAGAGTACAAACAATATGTCAAATCAATTTTACCAGAATTAACTGATTATGATGACAGAAGCAATGAAGAAGGATATGGAGGAGGCAGTAGCCTGGGTAGCGACTCTTCACGGAGAGGAGTTGATGAAGGAAATAGCCAAGGCGAAGAAGTTGGTAACGGAGAAGCATCTTCTGAGTCCGAGATTGGAGAAGGCTCTGATAGCGGACGCAAAGGGCGACAAGAGACTGGCAGCATGGAACCTGGCGAAGGCTCAGCTGTTCGAGGCTCACATCTACCGCAAGAAGCATCCTTCGGAGAACGTTTAAAGAGTGCCATTGCCGAAACTGAGACCGAACCAACAGAGGCTCAGAAGAAGGCAGGAAACTACAAAAAGGGTCATTTGTCCTTTGGTGGCTACGATTATACCGTAGAAACACCAAAGGGCGTGACTCGTAGCGGTAAGGACGAGAATGGCAAGCCTTGGAGCGTGACCATGCACGATACTTATGGCTATATTCTTGGTAAAATTGGCGTTGATGGTGACCATATTGATATGTTCATCAATGATGCCGCTGACCTTGATACATTTGATGGTAACGTTTATGTTGTTGACCAGGTGAACCCAGAGACCGGTGAGTTTGACGAGCATAAGGTGATGTATGGCTATCCTTCTGAGGAGGCTGCTACAGAGGCTTATCTTGCCAACTACTCCAAGGACTGGAAGGGACTTGGTAAGGTTACTTCTGTGCCTAAGGCTACCTTTGACAAGTGGCTGGAGTCTTCTGACCGCAAGACTAAGCCTTTTGCGGAGTATGCTATGGTACAGAAGGAACAGGCGAAATTTGACCGCGATGTGAAGGAAGTGAAGCCATCTGAAATGACTGAGGCGCAGAAGGTGGCTTATGATGCTGTATCTACTATGCTTAAGAAGGCTGGCATCCCGGTGAAGGTTGTTAGCAATGAGGATATGGAGAAGGTGGCTGAGGCGCAGGATAACCTGAATCTTGCCATGTTACTGAATCAGCCTGAAATGAGATTTAAGATCAAGACACCGGAGGAGAAGCAGGCTGCCGAGAATGCTTATAACTTTGCCAAGGAGTTGCGCCCGGATAAGTGGAAGCAGTATGCCGTGGTGAATATGAGCAATCCTAACAAGATGCCGGAGTACTTTGAGAAGCAGGAGCTGGCTAGAAAGGAGCGTTCTTACTATAATAAACTGATGTGGGGTAACTACAAGGTTTTCAATCTTGATAAGAGTTTTGAGGACAATGTGGCTGGGCTTACTGGCTCTTTCCCTTCGGAGTTTGACCCATATAAGATTGATGAGCAGACCAATAAGAGGAATGAGTTGAAGAGGCAGATTAAAGAGACTGAGGATGCATATAACTCAACTGGGCAGGAACGTAATAAGTATCAGATTCAGTTGATGAAGGAGTATATGGATGAGCATGGACTGACCTCTGAGAACGATATTCCTGATGATGTTTGGAGTGACTTGAATGATAAGGCTCATGAGAAATACCAAGATAAACTTGATTCCTTGTTTGCGAAATACAAGGATTTGGATAGACAGTTGAAGGCTGTAGCTGAGCCTGGAGTGAGATTCTTGCGTACTTACCATGGTAGTGGTGCTAGCTTTGATAAGTTTGATTTGTCGCATGCCTTGGAAGGTGAGGGTAGCGAGACTTTTGGCCATGGTGTGTATGTTACCAGCTCTAGAGAGATTGGACGTGAGTATGCTCAGAGGGCTAAACAGAAGAAGATGGCTAATCTTTATAAGACTATTCGTTATCCTGATGGTGTTAAGGGTGATACGTTAAAGAGAAGACTCTTCGGTGAAATGGTGAATGACGTGGCTACTGGCGGTGACGTGAAAAGTGCCAAGGAATTTGCCAAGAAGCGTGTTGGTGCTGATGCTAACGATGTTGAGCGCACCCTTGAACATTTGAAGGATAGAGAGAAAGGAACCGAGTATGAGCAGAACTTGAAGGATGGTCTTGCTAAGTATAAGGATGCCTTGAAGTGGATTGATTCTCTTGATGAAGACTATCTTACCCAAGGGAATGCTACTCGATATGAGGTTGAGATACCAGAGGATAATGGTAGCAATTATCTGGAATGGGAAGGAAAGGTTCCTGATTCCCTGGATAAGCAGAAGGTTGTAGAGAATGCCTACAAGGTTGTGTCAGATGATCAAGGTTTCAAAGATTACAAGGCTACTCCTCTTAATGATTTCATTGCTCATACATTGAAGACTTATGTTGACACAACTGATGTGGCTGCAAGTGTTGAGAAATTGAAGTCTGATATTAAGGATGTAATTGAGGATGACCTGGCAGATGATGATGTGCTTGCTTTAAACGAGTACTTGAAGGATGCTACTCCTTATGATGTTCTTGCTACCATTTGGTATAATGACCTTGTTAGAGACATTAATAATGCCGGAACTGGGGAGGAACTTTACAGAAAGTTGAGTACTTATGTTGGCGATAATACAGCTAGCCAGATTCTTTCTGATAATGGTCTTGTTGGCATAAAATATCCTGCTGGAACTATTTATGGCGGTGCAAAGGAAGATGATTATAATTATGTGGTCTTTGACGAGAACAATGCCAATATCGTGGGTAATACCAAGTTTGCGCAGGGTAAGGGTGTGGTTTATGGCTACACTGATGGCAAGGAGATTGTGCTGAACCAGGAGCATCTGAATCCTAATACTCCTATCCATGAGTACCAGCATCTTTGGCGCACTGCTGCCAAGAACATGAATCCGGAACTTATAGAGCATGGTGATAAACTCATCATGCAGACCCAGCTATTTGCTGATTTGAAGCAGGATCCTAACTATAATCATCTGACAGATGAGCAGATTTGCGATGAGGCTTTTGCTCGTTTGACAGGTGAGGACGGAGCTGCCATCCTGGAACAGATGGCTAAGGATGCTATCAAGGAGAATCCGCTTGATACAGCCAAGGAACTGAGTGTTATCAATAAGTTGAAGGAGTGGCTGAAGAAGTTCTGGTATTGGACTCTTGATACATTTACGAAGTGGAAGCCTGAGGACATTAAGAAAATGACCTTGGAAGATATTCGTAACCTTGTATTGAGAGACTTGGCGAATGGGGTGGACCCACGCAACGTGAAGTCTCGTATGACTAAGGAAGATGCAGTTTCTCTTCGTAAACAGATGGCAGATAATGCTGAGCAAGAACGGATTTTAGAGCATACGGAAGAAAACTGGCTGAAAGAATTTGGCAAGGATAGCCGTGTTACTACTCCTATTGGAAGTATCAAACTTGGTGAAAACCAATATAAGAAGGCAGGAAGAAACGACCGAATCAAAAGATTTGGTTTGTTGAAGCCTACCCTGGAGCGTCCTGATGTTATCCTGGAGAAGTCTGCACCAAAAGAGGGTGCGGAACGACAGACTAAATATCTGTTCATCAAATCCTTTAAAAAGGCTGATGGAAACAAGATTCTGAACTATGAATCCATAACAGTAAAGCAGGGTGAAGAGGAAGTTGCGATTAGCGCACATCAAATAGATCCTTCGAAAGTTTTGAAAGAATTGACGGAATCAAAAGTGCTATGGAATCGTTTCAGAGGCGATTCTAATTCCTTGGGCGAGAATCAAGGTTCGGCATTAACTCCATCCGCAAATAACCCAAGCGGAAAGGATAGCGTCCTGAATCCTCATAGCGATGCAAATATAAGAAATAATATCGAAACCACCAAGGGAAATGGTGGAAATTTATCTGTGGAGGATAAAATAAAGGCTGTATCTCAGCAATTTGGTGTAGATGAGGCAGATGTGGCGATGTACGCCAATGCTGTTAAGAAGGGTTCTACTGCTGAGGCTGCACGTGCCAGAGCCAATATTAAGCGTCACTTGTTGCAGGCAAATGAAGATAAGATTTCCTCTTTAAAGGAACTTCTTAAGTACACCGTGCCTGTAAATAATGCCTTGAAGGAGAACTTTGGCGACCTTGATGCTATGATCGAGGAGCGCGTGAAGCAGGTGGAGGCGCAGCGTAACGCCATGGAAGCCGCTAGAAAGAGGGCTGAGGAAGAGGAGGCCAAGCGTCAGAAGCACTTAGAGGAACTTTCTCTGATTCCTGATGATCAACTTGACAAGCAGTATATGGATGCTCTTGCCAAAGGTGATGATGCTACTGCCAGGGAAATGCTTGATGAGGCTGCCAGACGCAAGGGCTATGATGATACCGAAAGCGCATACCAAGGTGTAGGTGCATGGGCTGCACCGGGAAACCCTGGGTATGAAAGCGACAAGGCGAGACGTGACGATTGGGAATCCAGTGGCTCGGATGTGAACCTGGAGGATATTGCCTTGGGCTATGCTCCTCAGCCGGATGATTACTTCTCTCATCCTGAGCGTTATTCGCAGAACACTCCTCATGGATTGGAATCAGTGAAAGCTATCAATACGGCTATTGATGCCATTAAGAATGGCGAGAAGGATGTTAAGGTAAAGGTTTATCGTGCTGTTCCTACTTCGGTGATGGAAGGCAAGTTGCGTAATGGTGACTGGGTTACTCCTTCTAAGAAATATGCCGAAATGCACGGAACAAACCGTCTGGAAGGCAAATATCGTATCATTGAAGATGAAGTTCCGGCTACTCAACTGTGGTGGGACGGTAATGACGCAAACGAGTTTGGCTTTGATGATGGCAAGGCATATAAATATAAGAATGCCAAGAACAACAGAAAATTGAACGACCTTGTTACCTATGATGATGAGGGTGACGTTATTCCTCCTTCTAAGCGTTTCAATTCTCGCAAGCAGGATGTAAGATTCATGTTTGCAGGCGAGAAGGGTGCGGCTGAGGCTGACAAGGCTGAGGAGCAAACTATCCGCATGGATAATCTGGATGTTGCTAAGCAGATGGAAGAAGCAAAGAAGGATGCCAAGGCTATCAAAATGGCTACAGGTTGGGAGAAAGGCGTGGATGGCAAGTGGAGATATGAAATGCCTGATGCCAAGATAAAGGACACCATCGATGTTGGTGGTGGAAATATCGTTAAGCGTTTTGAAGAGGATATGCTTTGGACTGATGGTAAACTTGCTGATGTCATTGATGCGCCTGGACTCTTTGAGGCTTATCCTCAGTTGAAGGATGTGCGTATTGATACGGATGCCATTATGAACGATATGCCTTCAAATGGGGAATACAATCCACAAACAAAGACTATTACCATTCATGCGGATGAATTAAAGTATCTGAATAGCATTCTGAATCATGAAATTCAGCACGTAATTCAGCGTGAAGAGGGGTTTGCGCATGGTGGCACACCCGAGCAGGTGGAGAGAGATTTCAATGCTGCTAAGGCTGAATGGAAGGCACGTTCCTATGCCTTTGAATTGGAAGAGAAAGCCAAGGAAATGGGTGGTGAGTACAACCAATCTGAGGTAGAGAAAGCTCTTATCCAAGAATATAAGGACATGGATATGCCTGAGTTCATTCCTGACAAGGAAACCCGAATTAAGGGATTCAACTACTTCGCACGTGGCTATGCAGACAGAAGTATGGATGATGCCATTAAGCGTTTCCGTTTGGATAGGTTCCAACGTACAGACTTTGATTCTTACCAAGAATATAGAAAGTTGGCTGGTGAAGTTGAATCTCGAAATGTGGAGAAGCGTTTGGGTATGACGGACGAGGAGCGCAGAAACTCCTTGGCATCTGAAACTGAGGACGTGAACCGTGATGAGCAGATTGTGATGAATGGGAATGATGCTAGCTATAGCATCGTGAAAGACCCTGAGACCATCAAGAAGCTGGATAAGGAAGACACGGTGAAGGTTTATCGTGCCATGCAGGTAGGCGAGGATGGAAAACTCTATCCACCGATGGCTGCAAAGGTGAAGGGAAAGTTTGTGGAACCTATTGAACTCGGTAAGTGGGAACAGGCAGACGAGCGACCAGAGCTTGCTGATGATAAGGGTATGTTTACCCTCAACAAGGGTAATGGTAAGTCGCTTAAGGCTGCTTACAATCCTTACCTTCATACTTCTCGCACTCCACTGAATGACCAGTTTAGCGAGGCTCAGAATCGCCCTAATATCGTAACCGTAGAGGTTGAGGTGCCAAAGAGCGAGCTGACCAGTGGCTACAAGGCTGATAAAGCCAAGGATGCCGTGGGTGAAGTAGAGTGGAAGGCT
>PPYE01275719.1_pt1 | contig 16376 bp, 15 predicted proteins | sample 1559881 | NCBI WGS metagenome assembly PPYE01 (sample SAMN08240022, study PRJNA423297) | Human gut metagenome, whole genome shotgun sequencing project. | reverse complement strand
GTAATTTATTATGTTATACAATACGAAAGATTTATTAGGCGTAGCTTACAAGAATGAATTTGCGGTTGGCTCGTATAATGTTGCGAATAGTGAATTTGTGGAAGCAATCATCGCTGCAGCAGAAGCTAAGAATGCACCAGCAATTATTCAAATCCATCCAAACGAAATCGGTTTAGTTGGCGAAAACTTTATTGCATATGTCCGTCAAGCTGTTGATCGTACAAAGATTCCGATGGCTATTCATGTTGATCATGGTGGGAGCTTAGCTGATTGTATGAAAGGCATCCATAATGGCTATACATCAGTAATGATTGATGCTTCAGCGGAAAGCTGGGAGAACAACATTGCCATTACTAAAAAAGTTGTCGAAGCTGCGCATACAGTAGGAGTGTCCGTAGAAGCCGAGTTGGGTACGATTGGCAGCAATGAATTAAGTTCCGAAAATAATGGTGTCAACGAAATTCTCTACACTGATCCTGAGGATGCGCGCAAGTTTGTCGAAGAAACTGGTGTTGATACATTGGCTGTTGCGATTGGAACGCGTCATGGCCACTATTCTCACGTTGAAAAGCCAGAGTTACGCATCGATCTGTTAGAAAAGATTCATGAAGCCGTTGATATTCCGTTAGTTCTACATGGTGGTTCAGACAATAAAGATTCAGAAATCATGAAGACATATCATCATGGGGTGGCCAAAATTAACTTATCAACAGATATGAAAACTGCATTCTTTAAACAACTCCGGAAAAACTTAAAAGAAAAACCAGACGCTTACGAACCAGATCAACTATTCCCGTCGGCCCGTACAGCAGCACAAAAAGTTGTAGAAGGTAAGATGGATCTATTTGGTTCGACTGGTAAAGCAAGTTTGTACAACATTTAGTTTAAAAAATTTTAAATATGGAGGTGAAGAGAATGCAGATTGACGAATTGATAGATGTAAAAAATATTAGTGTCACTAACGACCCGCTAACTAAGGATCAAGCGATAGACAGATTAGTGCAACTATTATCTGAAAGTGGAGTAGTTGATGATAGTGAGGATGTCACTAAAGCGATTTTTAAACGAGAAAATGAAATATCTACTTCGGTAGGGTATGGCGTTGCGATTCCCCACGCTCGTAGTGAGGCCGTAAATAAGGCTAGCATTGCGATATTAAAGGATCTCAACGGGATTGAGTGGGGGGAAGATCGAGTTAACCTGTTCTTTATGATTGTTGCCGAAGAAGCAGCATCAGATGAGCATTTGAAGATGCTATCCAAGATCTCCACGTTTCTCATGGATGAAGTTTTTAGAGCTAAGCTATTAGTTGCTACCTCTAGTAAAGAAATACTCGACGTGTTGCTCCAACAAGAGGCGGAGACTACGGTCAATGAAGTCAACAAAAATTCTGGTAAATATTTAATCGGAATTAGTGCTTGTATGACTGGTATTGCGCATACTTTTATGGCCGCAGAAGCCTTAGCTAATGAAGCTAAGGAACGCGGGATGCGTGTTAAGATTCAAACTAATGGATCAACCGGGATTGAAAACAAATTGACGCCAAAGGATGTTTCTGAGGCAGATGCGATTGTGGTGGCCCATGACGTTAAAGTTGATACCAGTGTATTTGGTGATTTACCTTACGTTGATGTGCCAGTTAAAAAGGCTATTAGCTCTCCAAGCGGCGTGGTAGATGAGGCATTAACGAAGATGGTCACTGGTCGGGCCGAAAGAAAAGATAAAGTGATTAAAGAAACAACGACGGAACCCGAAGAAGAAAACTTATCTGTGGGTAAGAAAATCGCACGCGAATTCTATACGCACGTTATGAGTGGGGTTTCTTATATGATTCCATTTGTCGTAGTGGGTGGGATATTTATCGCTATTTCATTCATGTTTGGAATCTATGCTTCGGACCCTAGCAGCAGTCAGTACAATATCTGGGCTGGATTCTTTAACGAAGTCGGTGGAAATGACGCATTTAAGCTTTACGTACCTATTCTAGCTGGATTTATTTCCTGGTCGATCGCAGATAAAGCAGGTCTTGCCCCAGGGATGATTGGTGGGATGATGGCCGTGAATGGCGGCTCGGGCTTTCTAGGTGGAATGGTCGCCGGGTTCTTAGGCGGTTATGTAATGCGGTTTATTGTTAAACGTACGCGTAAAATTCCACACACTTACCAGGGACTGATGTCGGTGCTGTTTAACCCATTGCTGGCAACGTTGATTGTTGGACTAGTTATGTTCTTTATACTGAACACCCCAATGTCAGAATTAATTAATGCGTTGACGTCCTGGTTAAAATCAATGAACGGTGCTAACGCAGCAGTTATGGGAGCCTTGTTGGCCGGCATGATGGCTTCGGATATGGGTGGTCCGATCAACAAGACGGCTTCGGCATTCGGTTTAGCGATGTTTGCTTCCAAAATTTATGGTCCTTCGGCAGCTTTGATGGTTGGCGGAATGGTCCCACCGTTAGGAATCGCAATTGCGACCACGCTTTTCCGACGTAAATTTAGTATCCAAGAACGCGAAGCTGGAAAGGCTAACTACGTTTTAGGGGCTAGTTTCATTACGGAAGGAGCCATTCCATTTGCGGCCGGTGATCCGTTGCATACTATCCCAGCTAATATTATCGGTGCGGCAGTTGGCGGAGCACTATGTATGGCTTATGGTATTACATTACAAGCTCCTCACGGTGGAGTGTTTGTAATTCCGATTGCATGCAACCATCCAATTATTTATATTGGCTGCATTCTCTTAGGTTCATTTGTCACTGCATTAGTATTAGGCTTTACAAAGAAGAATTTGTCTGAAGACCAAATCAACAGACAAATGGCAGGTGGTATCATTTAGGTGCCAGACGGTTTTGGTTATTAGTAAATTGTCTTCAAACGATTTCTTAATAACAGAAATAGAGATATATAGAAAGACTGAATGGTATTATTAAATTTTAAGTACAATACAAGGATAATTTTAACAGCTAAAGTATGCTCTCAATATTTTTGGGAAGCATACTTTTTTGTTTGTATAGAAGTAAGTTTTAGGAGGGAATATTTCCCACAGTATGGATATGATTAAGGTCCCGTTATATTTAAAATTTGTTTTTGAAAAATTTGATAAAGAGGTGAGTGAATATTTGACAACTCTTTAAAAAGAAAATCCCATAATTTAAACGGACATAAAACTTCCCCTCACGGTGAAAAAGCTAAATTTAAATAATAATGAAAGGGCTTTATTCTAAGGTTGTAAAAAGAAATCATTCATGGAGGTATTTATTATGAGTTTAAACGTCTTACTAGTTTGTGGATCGGGAGCTTCATCGGGTTTTATGGCGGCAAATATGCGGAAAGCTGCCAAAAAAGCAGGATTAGATTATAAAATTCAAGCCCGTAGCGAAGCAGAACTTAATGACTACGCCAATGATATTGATGTTTTAATGGTGGGTCCGCATTTGAAATCAGAATTCGAAGCACTTCAAAAAAGTGTACCTGACAAGGTCGTTACGATTTTGATGAAGCCAGATTACTATTCAATTTTAGATGGGGCAGCGGCCGTTGAGCATATCAAATCAGAAGTTTAATTAAATGGAGAGGAGGCATTCCGATGAATAAGTTCATGGATGCTTTAAATAAAGGTTTTGCTCCACGAGCACAGAAAATTGCAAATAACCAATGGATATTGACTATCAAGAATTCTATTCTACAGGTTTTACCATTTATTTTTGTTGGATCACTAATTACATTACTTGATATTCCGGCTAATTTTTTTAAATGGTGGCCAGATTTGTCGCCGATTAGTAGCTTTACTTTTGGACTTACATCAATTTTTGTTGCTTTTCTTTTCCCGTTTAATGTGATGGAGCAAAAGAAATTAAATAAACAAAAGATTATTGCTGGGTTATCATCAGTTGCGCTATTCCTGATGTTTGCTAATCCAACTTGGGATAAAACAGGTTCAATTATTTCATATCAATTCTCTGAACTAGGAGCTGGGGGAATGTTTGTAGCTCTGGTTGTAGGCGGCTTTGTTGCAATTATTATGGGGTTCTTTGGTAAATTTAGCTTTTTTAATGAAGATACTGCATTGCCAGATTTTGTGATTGCTTGGTTTGATTCCATGTTACCTATCATCCTGGTAGTTGGAACTGGATGGATTTTAACTTATTTAGTTCACTTTGATCTTTACCAGCTGGTAGTAGCAGTATTTTCACCGTTAGCTAATTCATTAGATACTTGGTGGGGATTCACTTTATTCCTATTTTTTGACTGTTTTATTTATTCAATGGGGATTTCTGGTTGGGTTTTAGCAGCGATTGATCAGCCAATCATGTTTGCTGGCATTGCTAATAACGCACAACAATTTGCACACGGACAAGCGATTACGCACATTTTTACTAGTGAACTGATTTATAGTTTCCCTTGGATTGGTGGGGTAGGTTGCACCATGCCATTAGTGCTAATGATGCTCTTCTGGAGTAAATCTAAGAGATTAAAAGCTTTAGGAAAGGCATGCGTTGTTCCTTCAATATTTAATATTAATGAGCCACTAGTTTTTGGGACAATTGTTTGGAATCCATATTTGATGCTGCCGTTATGGATTAACGGGATTGTATTGCCATTAATTACTGTATTTTGGTTTAAATTTGGTTTATCACCAATACCGCATTCATTGATGCAAATGTGGTATATCCCGTTCCCATTTGTTACATGGATAGTAAGTCCAGCGATTAGTGCTTTGATTCTTCTTGCAATTCTATTCTGTGTAGGAGGAATGATTTATTACCCATTCTTCAAAATTTACGACAGTAATCTTATTAAAGAAGAAAACTAAAAATTAATAATTTGAGAAAGGTTAATTGATTAATATGGCTGATAAAGAAAGTTCAAATGAATCTGTAAAAGAAACGATGGAAATTATTATTAATGCGGGAGACGCACGGGATTTTATTTCAAAAGCGCTTGATAAAGTAGCAGAGAGTGATTATAGCGCTGCTAAAGAACTTATGGAAAAAGCCAATCAAAAATTGGTAGCTGCTCACCGTATTCAAACTAAGAAACTACAAAAAGAAGCGGAAGGCGATGCCGTAGAGTATTCAGTGCTGTTTACCCATGCTCAAGACACGGTAATGACCATTATGAGTGAATACAATCTATCTAAGAAGTTAATTGACATATTTGAACGCAAAGAAGGAAAAAGATAAGAAAGGAATTTTATTATGAAAAATCAATACTCGTATTTTCCAAAGAATTTTTTGTGGGGAGGAGCTCAAGCAGCTAATCAAGCAGATGGTGCTTATCGTGAAGATGGTAAAGGACTAAATTCCTCAGATGTCCAACCTTTTTTAAAAGGACTTTCTAATGAAGAAATTCAAAAAATAGAAGTACAAGGGATGACGTTATCACAAGCCAAAGTAGGAGTGACCGACCAGGAACACTATTATCCTAAGCGCTACGGTATCGATTTTTACCATACGTACGAGAATGATATTGATTTATTGAGTGAAATGGGATTTAAGACCTTTCGAACTTCCTTAGATTGGTCACGAATTTTTCCTAACGGGGATGACGAAGAACCTAACGTTGCGGCATTAGAGCATTATTCAAAGATGATTGATTATCTTTTAAGTAAAAACATTGAGCCGATCATCACGATGAACCATTACGAAACTCCGCTTAACATCACTTTTAAATATGGCGGTTGGCCAAACAAAGATGTGATTCCGATGTTTGAGAAATTCGGAAAGACTTTACTAGATTGGTTTGGCGACCGGGTTAAGTACTGGATTGTAGTTAACCAAATTAATATGGTACAAACCGAACCATGGTTATCCGTGGGGGTGGCAGCGGACCAGTACGATAATTTGGCAGAAGCATTATACCAGTCAACTCATAATCAGATGGTGGCGGCGGCTTGGATTAAGAGCTACGCCAAAACTCTTAATCATCCTAATTTAAATATTGGAACCATGGTAGCTGACGGTACCGTCTTTCCTGCGATGGCGAAACCGACTGACGTTGTATTAGCATTACAGCACAATCGAATGCAATACATGTTTACCGACGTGCAGTTTAGGGGAGCTTACCCTAAATTTGCCCAAAATTATTTTGCGGATCACGACATCAAGTTGGCGATTACTGATGCAGAAATGAAGTTGATCAAAGAGAACCCAATGGATTTCTTAGGGATTTCATACTACTACTCTCAAATGGTTGATTCCACTAAGAACAAGTATGAAGTTAACGATACTACACCTAATCCATATTTGAAGGCTTCCCCATGGGGTTGGGCAATTGACCCTCAAGGATTTTACAACACGCTTTCGCAGTATGCGGATCGGTACGGTAAGCCAATTATCATTGCGGAAAATGGAATTGGAATGTATGACGAATTAACTGAAGACAAAAAAGTCCATGATGATTACCGGGTGGATTATTTAAGACAACATATTGAACAAGTTGGTCGTGCAATTCATGACGGGGCTAACGTAATTGCGTATTGTGCATGGGGGCCTATTGACATCGTTTCTTGTTCTTCTCAACAAATGTCTAAGCGTTATGGCTTCATTTACGTAGACTTAGATGATGAAGGGAACGGAACTGGCGCACGGTACAAAAAAGATAGTTTTACTTGGTACAAGAAAGTTATCGCTACGAATGGCGAAGAACTTTAGGTAAAAAATTATAATTTCGCGATTAGGCTATTTTAAATGCTTTTCGCGAAATTTTGCGTAGAAAGCCACATTTTAATTGGCAAGTTTTCAAATTAAGCATAGTTAATGCTCATGATTAGGGGATATAATGATGTCCACAAAAAGAGAAGAGGAAATGCTCCGGTACCTCATGACCAAACCGGGGTGGCATAGTGTTCAAGAACTATCGATTTTTTTGGATGTGTCGGGTAGAAGTGTTAAAAAGTACTATAAAAATTTATCAGCAGATCACCCGGTGGCTTCTTCAAAGTTGGGCTATAAATATGAGGGCACTAGAGAAATTAGTGAAAAACAACCGGAATCAAAAGGTTCCAAAATCCCAACTACTAAGCGGGAGCGGATTTTTTACGTACTCAATAGATTGCTAAGCAACGATGCGCCGGTAAACGTGTACGACCTAGCTGAAGAAATTTTTGCTAGTGAATCTAATTTAAAACTTGATTTTAAAGCGGCCGTAAAATACGCGAAAAATTTTGGCTTAATTTTGAAACAGCGAGGGGATTATTTCTCTATTTCTGGTAGCGAAGAAGATAAGCGACACATGCTTTCAGACATGCTATATAAAGAAAGCGACGGAAATTTTGTTAGTAAATCAATTATTCAAAGTAACTTTCCTACAATTGATTTAGACGAACTGTACACGATTACGCAAGTATGTGCAAAGGAACATCACATTTATTTGAATACTTTTGATTTGAATAACATTGTTTTACACGTGGTAATTGCCATCCAACGGATTAGAGATGGATATCAAACGCAACCACAGTTAGATGATTTTTACTGGAAAAGTAGTCGCTTTGCCAAAGATTTACTAAAGGAAGTTGAAAACAGTCAGACAAACCTCCTTTTTTCTAAAGATGACTTAGAAAGTCTGGGGCTGGTCATTGATGGTTCGGTTTCCCGATGGACGATTGATATGAAAGACAGTATTTCAGAAAGTTCATTACGCTTAATTCGCGTCATTCTTGCTTATGTGAAGAGCATTTATAAAATTGATTTGACGGGACCTGATTTTATAAATCAATTTGCGATTCACGTTAGCCGGTTAATTCAACGGTTGCGAGATGGGAAAAGCATTCAAAACCCGATGGCTAATCAAATGAAGGCTCAAAGTCCTACTGTTTACGAATGTGCGGTACTAATTTCTCATAAGATTGCAAACTATGTAGGAGTGCCGGTTCCTGACAACGAGATTGCCTACATTGCTATGCATATTGGAAATGCCATTGCAAAACAGATTGAAGATAAAGAACGGCTAAGGACAACAATTTTAATTCCAGATTATCAGGGAAAATTTCTATCAATTGTCGATCAAATTGAGAAGAATTTTGGTAGTGAACTAGTAATTACAAAGGTCGTCACCACAGAGTCTACAGTAGAAAATGATCTTGATTTATTAATTGCCTTTACAGATAGAATCTCAACTAGAGTACCCAGTGTACAAATCTCGCCATTCTTTACGAAAAATGATAATCGCATGCTAAAAAATAAGATCGATGAAATTGGTAATGAAAAGCGGCGGAGGGCATTTGATAGCCAAATTGGGACATTTTTCGACCAACGGTTCTTCACAATTAGTCGACAATTAAAAACGAAGGAAGCCGTTATTGAGCATATTGCCAATGCCTTTTACCAAGCTAAGGTAACCGACCAGGATTACCAAAAAGATTTGTTGGATAGGGAACAAATGTCGTCCACGGCGTTTGGCAAAATAGCAATTCCCCATTCGTTAACCATGAAAGCGCATAGTACCAAGGGGTTCATTTATATCAATCCTAACGGGCTAACTTGGGGAACAAGTCGCGTTTACCTAGTATTCGCATTAGCTGTGCGAAAGGAAGATTCTAAGTTGTTTAGAAATATTTTTGATAGGTTATCGGACGTGATGACGGAAGAAAAGAATATTGCTGAATTGGTTGGAAGCACGAGTTACGAGGACTTCTTGGGGAGGATTAAGGGGATGTTATAAACAAAATTCAGTGAAATTATTATGTGTAGTATTTTTATGGGACATACTATCATTTACTTTTGGTTATGCTTTAGAAGGCATGATTGAAACTTTAAGAATTGATAGTATGTTTTTTGCGTAAAAAAGTGTGGATAGACAGTTAAGGCTGTTTATCCACACCGCAGTTAATTATAAGTTTGGCGTTTTATAAAGAATTGTAACCAATATTTTGGCGCTAATAGTGTTGTATCTGTTTCATTTTGCTAGGGTAAACTTCCCTATAACAGTTTCTTTACTAACTTTGTTGTTTTTCTCATCCATATTAGAGCTAAATGTTGAATTAGCACTAACGACTATAACCGATGTCTCTTTTTGAGCATTCACTAATTGTTGCCAGTCCACTTTAACTAAAGGAGTACTATTATTTACTTTTTGGTTAGCACTGACTAGCATTTCAAATGGTGCTCCGTTTAATTCGACAGTGTCGATACCAAAATGGAGCAACACTTCTGTACCATCATTAATTTTTAAGGTGATCGCATGCTTAGTTGGAAAAATTGATGTAACTTTTCCGGTAACTGGGGAGTAAATAACTTCCTCATTCAAATTTGGGCTAATAGCGAAGCCGTCACCTACAGCTTTGCTTGCAAATACCTGATCGCTTACTTTTTCAATTGGAAGATAAATTCCTGAGACTGGGGCTGTGATTTGATTGTTTGCTTTTTTAAAAGGAAATTTAAACATCTTACTGTAACCTCTTTTAATATGAAATCATGACAGCTTCGTATGGCTGCAATTTAATCATGCTATTTTCAACGCGTTGTTCAGGATAATTTCCTATAATAATGTCAATATTGTCCGGCACTTCTCTTGCCTGGAATTCTTCTGTGAAGTTTGCAATTATTCTGATTGTACGATTTCCGTTAAACCTTTCATACGTAAAAACAGATTCGTCATCTTCTTCAAACACGCGATATTTTCCGTTTATTAGAATGTCTTCTTTTTTTCGGAGCTGAATCAGTTTTTGATAAAAATTGAATACGTTATTTTTTTGCTTTAGTGTATCTTTAACAGAAAAATCATCTTTTAAAATAGGCTTTAGCCAAGGAGTACCAGTAGTGAATCCATGGTTCACGGTGTTATCCCATTGCATAGGAATTCGGCAATTTTCGCGAGACTTTTGTTGTAAGATTTGAATGGCTTTGTCTCTAGATATTCCATCTTTAAGCATATGATTATATGCATTAATAGATTCTCTGTCATTGTATTGGTTAATATCTGAGAAATAAGCATTCTTCATAGCAATTTCTTCACCTTGATAAATAAAGGTGGTACCCATTAAACCAAATTCTACTAAAGCTAAAAGCTTTGCTGATTCACTGCGATACTTAGTATCATTTAGAAACCTTGAGATGGCGCGAGGTTGATCATGGTTGGTCCAAAAAAGAGCATTCCAACCGTTACCTTCCTGCATTCCAATTTGCCAATCACTAAGCGCTTTTTTTAATTTAGGTAAATAAAACTTGCCTAAAGTCCATTTTTTTCCATCAGTGTAATCAACCTTCATATGGTGGAAGGTGAAAGCCATTGATAATTCTTGGCGACTTGGATTAGTGTACTTAATCGCTTCAGAAATGGGGGTAGAGGATAATTCTCCAACAGTAACTAATTTATTAGGGCCAAAAACTTTTTGATACATTTCATGGATATACTCATGTACGTGAGGACCATTTGTATAAAAGTTTCGACCGTCATCAGCAGGTGTTTTAAAGGTATCATTAGGGAAGTTCTTATCTTTAGAAATATTATTAATAACGTCGAGTCGCATACCGTCGATTCCTAAATTTGTCCAATATTGCATCATTTTAAATATTTCTTCACGTAACTTAGGATTTCGCCAATTTAAATCGGGCATAGTTTTCTCATATAAGTGAAGGTAATATTGATCTAGTTCCGGTACATATTCCCAAGCTGAACCACTGAATTTAGATAACCAATTATTAGGTTCTTTTCCATTAACCGGGTCTTTCCAAATATAGTAATCGTGGTAAGGATTGTCTTTAGACTTAATGCTTTCTTTAAACCAATGGTGTTGATCAGAAGTATGGTTAACTACCACATCCATCATTATCCCTATATTCAATTGATGTGATTTTTTAATTAATTCCTTAAAATCGGCTATTGTCCCAAAGACCGGGTCGATATTGTAGTAGTCGGCAATATCGTAACCATTATCTCTGCATGGGGATACATACATAGGCGTAAGCCAGATTAAATCAATTCCTAGTTTCTTTAAGTATCCTAGTCGTTGAATAATTCCTTTAATATCGCCAATACCATCTCCATTTGAGTCTTGAAAACTTCGCGGATATATTTGATAAACTGTTGCTTTTTTCCACCATTCCATACTATTTCTCTCCTAATCACTTTAAGAATTTATTTTTTTGCAGGGCTGACTGGTTTTGCCATTCCTTCTCCAGGAACCATCTTGTCGTTGTATCCCCAAGTATACGTAGCTATAAATGGAACGATTGTTGCAACTGCTGAAGAGAGAATGAAAATCCATAGATTAGAAAGGTCGCTTGGATTCTTTGGATCTAAAAATGATGCAAAGCCTATCCATGAACCGGCAAATCCAAACATATTACCATGTAAAAGTCCCGTTACAAAGCCACCGGCAGCTGAGCCTAATAGCCCAGAAATGAAAACTTGCTTAAACTTAAGATTTACACCGTAGATTGCGGGCTCAGTAACACCACAAAATGCTGAAATAGCTCCACCAAATGAAATTTCTTTCAAATCGGTCTTTTTAGTTTTAATGGCAACAGCCAATACGGCGGCACCTTGTGCAACCATGGTTGTGCTTAAGATAGCATTTAAGTAGCTGTGTCCAGTTGTGGCAATATCATTTGCTAATAACGGCAAAATTCCCCAATGTAGCCCGAAAATTACTAGTACTTGGTATAAACCGCCGATTACTAATCCTGATAGCCAACCACTTGATAACAGTAACCATTGGATTACGTTGGCGAGTCCTTTAGATAGCCAAATGATTGTTGGACCAGTTATGTACAGAGTAATTGCTGAAGTTACTGCAATTACTATTAGCGGGGTAAAGATAATTTGTAAATATCCAGGCAACCAACTTTTAACCCATTTTGCTAACTTAGCGACTAACCATGCAGCTAAAATCATTGGGAAAATAGAGTAAGTGTAATTAACCATTGGAAACTGTAAGCCGCCAATTTTAAGAAGCGACTTACCATTTAAAGCTACTAATGTCGGATGTACTAAAACACCTCCAACGATTGCAGTCAGAATTGGGTCACCCTTAAGCCTTTTAGCAGCTGTATAACCAACTAATATTGGCAAAAAGTAGAAAACGGAATCACTAACAGCATTGATAACTGTGTAGAAAGTTGAAGTGGGACTAACTAATTCTCCAAGTTGGGGCATCGTTAATATTGCTAAAATTCCTTTTAAAATACCACTTGCTGCTAAAGCACCAATGATAGGGCTCATTGCTGCAGTAATTACGCCAATTAGCTCACTAAATTTCTTTTTTACATTTTCCCATAGTGATAAGTTTTCTTGTGGTTTAGGCTTATCAGCTGCAGCTGTTGAGGATGCTTTTTCTTCATCATCGAATTCAGAACCAATTAATTTAATGATTTCGTCGTAAACTGCAGTAACTTGATTTCCAATAACAACTTGGTATTGATCTGATGCTTTTTGTACGTCAATAACTCCATTAAGAGCCTTAATTTTAGCAGTCTGAGCTAGACTTTCGTCTTTCAGATAGAATCTTAATCTTGTTATACAGTGAATCAAATTTTCAATGTTTTCCTTGCCCCCGACCAGCGCTACAATATCTTTAGCAAGTTGGGAATAATCCTTTCGAGCCATATTTGTGCCTCCTGTAATTTAATAAATAGTTTTAATATATAGCAACCACAATTTGAAAGCGCTTCAATTGATAAGGAAAATATACAACATGTATATACAAGCTGTCAACGATTATTTGGTAAAGTTTATTTTGTAGGTTGCAATCTAACTTAGTAATTAATAATATAAAGAAAGTGAAAGAAGGGGATATAGATGATAAAAAAATATGATCTAATATATCGTGATCTAGTTAGTAAAATTAATCATGGTATCTACCCACCAGAATCGTATTTGCCAAGTGAGAATGAATTAGTGAATTTATACCATACCTCTCGTGAGACAGTTCGGAAAGCGCTTTCTTTACTAAATGAAAGTGGCCTCATTCATAAGATTCAAGGAAAAGGATCAATTGTATTGGCATCAGATAAATATGCATTTCCTCTTTCTAAAATGATAAGTTATGAAGAGCTAAATGAATTATTTGAAATGAAAACCCAAACTAAGGTCTTAAAACTAGAGAACCAAAATGTTCCTCAAGATACATTTAAGTTAGACCGTGATGAAATTATACCTGCAACTTACATACAAAGATTACGAATAGTTGATGGAGAACCATTGGTGATTGATAATGATTATGTACTAAAATCTGTGGTACCAGAGATTAGTAACGAGGTTGCTGAAAGGTCACTATATAAATATTTTGAAAAAGATCTACATTTGGAAATTGGTTATGCTATTAAAGAAGTTACTGTCGAGGCGGCTAGTAAAGAAGAACAGAATATTTTGAATATAAGTTCTAAAATACCTGTAGTTGTTGTGAAAAGTACTACTCATTTACAGGATAATACGTTGTTACACTTCACTAAGTCTGTTCATCGGGCAGATAAATTTAAATTCGTGGAACATGCTAGACGTAATTTTTAAAATGGATACTCTAACGTATTGTTTGATAAAAAATTTTTAGAAATATAAAAAAGAAGCCACACCTTAATGAGCGTGGCTGCTATGTTTGAATAGGATCTGTCACTTATTGTGATAAATTGAATATTTAAAAAATCCAGATTCTCAGGAACAACGTTTCCTAAGCAATCTGGATTTTTCTTATTTCTCCACCGAACTAGTCCCGTCCGCGTAATTTAACTTCACGCCGTCTTGAACGTTGAAGATGAAGACGTTGAAATGGATGTCGTTGTCGCCGATGGACTGGGCTTCCATTTGGACGCCGCGGGCTAATAAGTCGTCGCCGTTGAAAATGGGGGTGACGCGGTAACGAACGTAGTGTTTAGGGTCCTGTTTTAGGTAGTAGGCGATGTCCATTTCATGGGCGTGCATTTCTGGCGAATTCAATGAACGGGTTCCGGTCATTAGGTTTTTTAAGTTATTGTTTTGGCCGGTTAATTGGTAGCCAATTAAGTGACTGCGGTTATATAACCATCCCGAAGCAATCCGCTTATTGTGCCAACCGGTGGGGTTTACGGTTAGCGGTTCGCGTTTGGCAGTGGGCATCAAGGATTGGTTTAGCATGGCGTTGGCAGCCGTCGCCCGGTTGAGGTGGTCAAGGTTGCCATAACGTTGCCAAGCCCCTTTGTCGGTAGCTAGATCAGCCTTGGAAAACTTCGGCTGATTGTGGTTAACGATGACTTCTTGTTGCCCAGCATAATTTAGCTTGGCTAGGTTAGCAGTATCGGTTTGTTTGGCAGCCGCCGATTGATGAAGTTGTTTCTTCTTGTGGTTTAGTTGTTTGGTGAGCCGGTCATTTTTAGCCTGTGCTTTTGCAATCTTTTGCTTCAGCTCCCGGTTTTCCTTCTGAAGTTTACGGGTGGCTTTGCGGTGCGGGTGGGTGTACTTCACCACGGTCTTTGCTTGAATCGTTGGAGTAGGGTGGTAAACCACGCTACCCATCAAGAATGGCACGACTACTAATAGTAATTTTGCTTTTAATTTCATTATCTCAACGCCTTTCGATAACCTGCAGCTTGGGCTTCCGCTTCGGAATGGAAGTGAACTGCGTTAGCTGAATTCATGTGGTAACCAGCTTGCCCAGGGACGTGGTAAATGTGGGAATTAACGTTACCAATAATGTCCTGGGCGGTTCCGGTGTATGTATCACCTTCGTCATCATTTGCTTGCGCTACGGATTGTTGCCGAGCGGCCTGGCGACTTTGTTGGGCAGCGGCCCGACTTTGTGCTTGGGCCGCTTTTTGTTGTGCTTGGGCCACCTTTTTAGATGAAGCCGCAGCTGCTTTACTTTCACTCTCGGCGCGGGATGCGGCTGCTTCGCTTGCCACGGCCGAGCGTGAGGAAGCTTCTTCGCGCTTGGCTTTGGAAGTGGCGATTGCGGTGGTGGCCTCCGCTTTCTCGCTAGCTAAGGTTGCGTTCTCGTGCTTAACCTTTTTTAGTTGGGCAACGAGTGCGGCGTGCTTTGCCTTAGCGGCTTGGTAATCTTTTTGGTCACTGCGCGCCACCTTATGGACCACGTGGGTGCTTTCTACTTGAGCAGCGGATGAACTAGACTCCGTATCCGGGATAAACTGCGCTGCCCCCACAAATAAAATGGCACTCAAGATTACGGGAACAATTGCGGGCCGGGCTGATTTCTTATGAAATAAATCAATAATTAGGGCAATTACAAACGAAATCAAACCAGCAAATCCTAGTAATGATACGGCATTGGCAAAGGATGTGCTTTGGGCGGTCACTAAAAGCATCAGCCAAATTGCCCAGACGGTCAATCCCGAAAAAACTCGTGGATAATTACTTTTTGCCCAAAGGCGGTCTTTACTCCACCGGTAGGCATAATAACTCAATGAAATTGGAAAAAAGAGGATGATTAATCCCCATTTTAGGTACTTTGGCATAAAAGCTCCTCCAGTTGTTAAATTTTCCCCTTTAATAGAATACTATAGCGGGTCATGAGAAGAAAGGAGCTTTTACGTTGACAAACGTAAACCTGACTTTTATACTAATCATGAAGGTTACAAATGTAAACGTAAAAGGGAGGAATGCCACGATGGAAAATACCGCAACGGAACTTAGCGGCGCCGAATGGGAAATTATGCGGATCGTTTGGACACTCGGTGAGGCGAAGAGTACGGAAATTGTCCACTTGATGCAGCAATCAAAAAAGTGGACGGCTTCCACCATCAAAACGCTATTACGCCGGTTAGTGGCCAAGGGCGCGTTGCGTACCGAACGGCTGGGTCGGAAGTTTATTTACCATCCCACCATTGCCGAAAAACAGGCGATGGAGGCGACGACTACCGAGCTCTTTGCCCACATGTGCAACATGAAGAAGGGGCAGGTAATCACCAATTTAGTTGCCCAGACTACCTTAAGTAAGCAGGATATTAGCAATTTACAGGAGTTATTGCAGCAAAAAGCAACCACCGCGCCAGCAAAGGTGGAATGCAATTGTCTTCCAGAAATGGATTGTGACGAAACTTGCACTATGAAAGAGGGGGATTAGATGATGACGAGATTGATTGTTTTAATAGTAGGATTAGCGCTAATTGGTTTTATCGTTTGGTGGTTCTTCGGTAAACACGAAGCCCAATCGGAAGTGGCGGAAGTTACTGGCGATACCCAGACGGTCGATGTGGAGGTTAACGGAGGTTACTCTCCCGAAAAGATTGTCTTGAAAAAGGGCGTTCCGGCAGTTCTAAACTTTACCCGGAAGGATCCGTCAAGCTGTTTGGACCGGGTGGTTTTCGCGGACTTTGGGATTAACCAAGCCTTACCACAAAACCAAACCGTGCCAATCAAAATCGATACCAGCAAGGCTGGCGAATATCCGTGGGCATGCGGAATGGATATGTTCCATGGCAAAGTCGAAGTTAAATAGCTAAGGGA